>Ga0114930_10000324_pt1 | contig 51294 bp, 79 predicted proteins | sample AnhtaG_FD_87300 | JGI IMG/M metagenome (GOLD analysis project Ga0114930, IMG submission 87300) | Deep subsurface microbial communities from Anholt, Denmark to uncover new lineages of life (NeLLi) - Anholt_01485 metaG | ecosystem: Environmental > Aquatic > Marine > Oceanic > Sediment | place...
CCCTTGGGAAGGTCATAGCTTGAGTATGAACGAAGTCAGAGCACCTCATGCCCACTTTGTGCGTCCCTGTCAATTATGATTTTTGCTGCCTCTTGCATGACATCACCGTGGGCCCAATAACGACCTAACGTCTGTCTCAACTGTGTCGAGTACCAATGCGTTAACGTTTAACAGAAGTCCTGCGACAGATGCAGCATTCTCCAATGCTGTGCGTGAAACCTTCAACGGGTCGAGGATGCCAGCCTCAAGAACATCAACATACACATCATTCGCCGCGTCATAGCCAAATGTCAGTAGTGCATTGGACTTCACATCTCTAAGAACAACGTCAGCAGGCGTTGCACCAGCATTTTCAACGATACGTCTGAGCGGTGCATGACATGCATCCCTGATGAGCTCAACACCGGCACGCTCTGCAATCGTCAGGCTCCTTTCACCGTCTATCGTCTTAAGACTGACATTGACGTCATCAAGTGCCCTAGATGCCCTAGCTAGGGCCACACCACCACCCGGAAGAATGCCCTCCTGAACGGCTGCTTGTGTAGCGTTCAGCGCGTCCTCAACCCTATACTTTCTCTCCATGAGCTCAACCTCAGTTGAACCACCGACGTGGATGATTGCGACACCTGATGCCATCTTACCCAATCGTTCATTAAGCATCCCTCTAGCATCACCCTGCACTGTCGGGTCGTCAAGCTGTGCTCTAATCGATGCTGCACGTTCATCTATCTCGACCCTCTTTCCGTATGCACCGATGAACGTCGTCTTCGATTTATCGACAATCACACGCTTACAACCACCCAATACGCCTGACTCTAGAAGTGCATCTGCCTTGACTGCAGAATCAGCACGGTCGCCTGATGTCAGCAATTTGCCGCCTGTCAGCGCGGCGATGTCATTGAGCATGTTGATTCGCTGTTCGCCGAAGGCAGGGGCCCTTATCGCACAACAGTGCAATGCATCTCGCATGTGGTTTGTGACAAGCAATTGCAACATCTCACCGTCGACCTCATCAGCGATGATAAGAATCGGCCTCTTCTTACGACTCACTGCATCGAGTATCGGTATCATGTCTGATGCATTTGACATACGAAGGTTGCTTATAAGCACGTATGGATTATCAAGCTCACACACCATCCTATTCGAGTCTGTGACAAAGTACGATGAAAAATAACCCCTATCAAACCGAGCACCCTCGACGACCTCAAGACTCGTTTTCAATCCCTTCGCCTCTTCAACCGTTATGACACCCTCTCGACCGACCCTCCGCATCGCCTCAGCAAGCAGCTCACCGATTGCACGCTCACCGTTCGCTGAAATCGTTCCAACGTTGATTATCATCTCATCATTATCGACGGGAATTGCGACACGCCGAAGCTCATCAACGATTTTCTTTGCCGCAATGTCTATGCCTCGCTTAAGCTCTGCAGCAGAATGACCAGCAGAAAGAAGCTTCATTCCACCCTGAAAGATTGCATGTGCTAACACTGTTGCGGTCGTCGTTCCATCGCCGGCCACGTCATTCGTTCGCTGTGCAACCTCCTTCACAAGCTGAGAGCCCATCTGCATGTATGGGTCTCTGAGATTGACAGACCGAGCCACGGTGACTCCATCCTTCGTCAGAATTGGAGAACCGCCCTTCATCTCAATGATGACGTTCTGCCCACGGGGCCCAAGGGTCGTTGCGACTGCATTTGCAAGGATGTTGACGCCGGCTAGTAACCGTTGTCGAGCATCATCACCAAAGATGACTTCATCAAGCTCAGTCTTCTGAACGTTGTCTTTATCGTTGTTGGACATTGTTCAATCCAAAAGAATTTTCTTGTCAGATTCAAGAAGTAGGCCCGACGTGTTGATGACACGTCGAACATGCGTGAGCATGTGTTCTGCGATGAGAACATCACCCTCTTTTGAGACTGTCTCAAGCTCAGAGATGATGCCCTGCGAGCGTAATAGCTTCGTATCGTTGTCTGATAGTCGATTAACCATGATACGATTTTATCGTATCAATGACCAATGTTTAGTCTGACTCACCAGACTCGAGGCGAGATGCAAGCTCTAGAGGATTTTTCTTATAACCGTATCTGATTGTGTAGGCGACGTAGATTATCAAGAATGCAGGGCCAAGCTTCATGAACTGCTTGACATGCGACTTTTCATGGGCGATTGTCGTTGGCTTTCGTGCCCTAGTGACGACGACGACGTTTCCAGTCGTCATTCCTATGATGGTACCTTTCGTTTTGACCACATCTCCTTTCCACACGCGACGTAAGATGCGGTCGATGATTGTCTGACCAAGCGAATCAACATCGACCTCCCAGACCCATGCAAACTCATCACGACCGATGAAATGGTATCTCTTCATCAACCACAACGGCATGATGTAAAAGATAAACGCTGGTACAGTGACGCATGATGCCCATAGCATTCCAAGGATTAGTTTTAGTTTTTCCATGAACGATAAGTATGGCCGAGAGCTCAGGAGCGTTTCTTATCCAAGATGCGGCCGCAGATGACATACAACGCATTAAGATACGCTTTCACGAACAATGGAATGAACATGATGACGACTGCTGGACCAAACAGCGTGCTACACACAAATAATATCGCAGAATTATGTAGAGCTCGCATCTCACGTTTATCACGTTTATCAGCAAGAAAATTTGCAGTCGACACAACAATCATGCACAACCACACCGTAATGTATAATACGATTGACACACCGATGACAACATCTAGAACCATATATCACCATCACTTACGCACAAGAGGAATGAACGCATCGACCCAACGAGACCATGCAACATCATCGACCATTGAATGGAAACCGTAACAAGTGAATGTTTCTCTGATGAAATCCCAACTAGGATTAACGGCCAGCGACGTTTGTAGCAATGGCCACTCTTCATCATTGAAATCGTGCAACTCTATGAGCTTATGGTTGCGCTCATATGTGCTCTTAAACTCGGCGTCGTTCAATAGCTCAGACAGCCTAGTTGGCACATTCAACACATCAATCGCTGCCCTGTCGTTCATCCCATGACACTTGGGAATGTTGTCTGTTGGGTCGCCCCTGAGCGCTTTCCATGACACATAATCGTATGATGGAGCCTCAACATTTTTCTTCGTTCGCCAGTTCCATACGACGACGTTCGTGTGTCGTTGAAGCAGCTGTGTGAAATCGCTGTCTGACGACACGATGACATTCTTGACGTTGGGCTCTGTGGCGTTTGTGTGAAGGACGATGTTGTGGATGACATCATCAGCCTCAAAATCAGGATGTCGAACGAGTCGAATCGGCATTGCATCAAGCACCGTGAGTATTGCGTTCTTCTGGCGTTCGAAATCTGGTGGCGGAGACAATGCTCTATTTGCCTTGTATTCGGGCAAGAGCCCAATGTTATGCTTCGGTGTTCCCTCTAGAACAAAATAAACGACGGTCGGCTTAAACTTCTCAACTATGGGCTTGAGGCCACGAAAAAAATTGAAAACCATCGGCCACTCACCAAGCTGGAATCCACCTCTTGCACGATGGATTAGGTTATAGCCGTCAAGGATTAGTCTAACGTCTGGATTAGGCTTATCCCTATTCATTTGATGAATGTATCAAACGAACGATGATGATGACACATCAGTAGCCCATCGAACGCTTGAGGCTTGGTGATGCACCGGGTATCTTACGCATCGGATGAGCAGTCAGACTCGCTGTGTCATCATCATCGTTCGGCGCTAGCTCATCATCAATCCAGCTCTGCACAGCACCGATTAGCTGTGTCCTAACACCCTCAACATCATCATGTTCGACGCATCTATCAAACTCAATCGCATCAGGCACAAGCTCATACACATCGATGTGTCTAGACGTCAACTCATTCTCAAGCGACCTGATGTCACTGGCGACCTCAAGGGCGTGCATGAGCTCATTTCCATGTTGCTCAAAATCATCAGCAAAGCTATCATGCACGAGCTTTCGTTGCACGTCGATGCTCTGTGAGACGTCGCCGATGCCCATGTCATCCTTTGGGCGTCTCATCCAGTAGTTCCAGACAAGCTCCTCACGTAAAAGCAATCGTATGATTTTCTTTATGTTCATGTCGGCCTAATGTTCGTCGAAGTTCCTGATGCAGGCGCTAGCATCATCGTGTCAGATGACGTAGAGAGCCTATTTGTCGCAAGACCATATGCTATTGGATTATTCGACGAATCATTCCACGTCGTGAATCCAACGCTGTTATTCGTCCGATAAATGCCACGGAGACGCCCGACGTATCTATGCGGTGTTGAGACAGACGTCACAAGGTATGGTAAGCCGATGACACCTGATGGGAAGAGTATCTGGTAGTATGCCTGCATGCTTGAGTCTACTGCATGATTCGCAACTAGCTTCATCTGTCTGCCAGAGTTTATTGTGCCGCTGATGCTAAAGACGACCATCTGGTGGCCCGTACCACCTGCGGTACCACCCAACCACAATGTTCGTGATGTATTGAACCCCTGCCACGACGTCGTATTTCCACATGTTGCTAGCCCATAGACGCGACCGTCGTTACCGCCGACAACGCCTCCCGTTGCATTCGGCGTTGATTCGATTATTGCTCCAGCGAGCGTTCCAAATGACGTCATCGTTGAGATGTTGTTAGAGCCACCAAAAAGGATGACCTCCTCACTCTCCATCAACCACGTTGATGTTTGATTGAGCAATATGCCACCATTCAGATAACCACTCCATCTTGGAGCTGTGCCGAACGGATTGTCATGGTTGCCAGTGATGAATGCACCACCGCCGCTCTCGTTAATATCAGGGACAAGACCGACTACCCATGCACCCGATAGAGGACCATGTCCTGTGGCTAAAGTGTTATAAGCAGAGCTACCCGTGATGTCCGTTGTGATGATGAACTGTGTACCCGTAGATGATAGAAGAGGATGCACGACCAACGTATTTGAGCCAGTTGCTGCATTCTCAACAAGACCCCACATCGAACATGAATTGATGATTAGGCTTTTGTAGCTAGCAACAAGCGTCGCGATAGAGCCAGACACAGCAACAGGACCGACCATCCTCCAATTGAGACTTGGTAGCGGCATATATCACGTATTTCCGAATAACACACAGTCATTCTGCGTTACCTGTGATGACCCAAGCGTGTAACCAAGTATGACCTGTGGATTGACGCCAGAGACGACCGTCGCAAGCGACACATAATCTCCAATTGCATAGACCTGACGAAGAACACAGATTGCACGATATGGTGTCTGATTCGAAACCATGAATATTGGAAGACCCTGTAGCGTCTCCTCAGACGTTATCGTTTGGCCGCGGGAGCTATCAGCTGGACCCACCAATTGGAATGACTGTGCTATTGTAGCAACTTCAAAATAATTGCTATTACTTCCCGTTGGACTTGGCATAGCATTTGCAATGCCACCACTGACGATGAAGAAACCAGTGTGGGGTGTGTCATCACCAGTTGATGTACCAAGAAAATTGGTACCAGCGCTAAAAAATGTATTATTGACTATAACATCACCAGTTGCAGACATACCATACACAATGCTATTTGTCTCGCCGCTGCCACTATCAAGACTGTAACCGATACCACCGATTAATGCTCCGTATACGCTACTGACACGACCCTTCGCACCGAAAAAAAAGCAATCAGCACTTTCTATCAAGAAACCAAATTCAGTCGTCGTGTTTGACAGAGCACCCATCGACCAATACTTCGACCATCTAGTACTTGAACCAAATGGAAAATCAGATAAAAATCGACCGTTTACGTATGTTCCCAACCCACCAGAAGGTGCCAAACCAATCATCATACGACCAACTGGTATTGAATCTGCTGATGCTCCAGCCCGAGGCGCAAAAAAACTATTACTTCCCGTTGCATTTGCAGTGAACAGGACACGTTGTTGTGTATTACTACCAGTTCTGGGCCCGACGATGACTGCCTCGTACAGACTTCCTGTTGTGTCAATGTTTGTGACTGTCCAATAGCTACTGCTCTTAAAAAGTGAGATGACGCAAGACATATACTCTTGCTTTGTGATAGCGGTTCCGGGATGCGTCGCTGATGCAAACGCAATCGGACCGACCATATTCCAAGTAAGTTGAGGAGGTGCTGGCATTATGCATTTCTCACTGTTGTTGTAGAAAATTGAAAGAAAACAAAATCAGACCTTGCTACAACAGTTAACCCTGCAACAGGTAAAATCGCTAATTCTGACTGCATTGTGTACAATGACGCAGGTGCAACATCTGTTGTTACGGCATCAGCACAATTGCAATCAGCAGCAACAGTTTCAGGTCTTGGCCTTCGTCTCAAGAAAGGATAGACCGTCTTTAGTCGTTGATTATCTCTAGGCACATCTTTAAGTATGCAACAGTCAGTTGGACTTAAGTCGAACTCGCTTCTTTCCACCATCAGGAAGCATCACATCAGCGGGTGGGCCAGCCATGTCCTGAACCTGTGATTGAGAAGCAATAAAACCAGCAGATTGCTCTATGACATCATTCGTCTGCTCAACGTCGATGTCATCATCTGACCCATATGCATCAGATGCAGACGCAAACGGGTCAGAATCGTCGTGTTTTTCTTGTCGTTGGACTTGTTGCTTCTGCTGTGCAGGCATAAATGCCTGCTTCGCAACGTTAGACGCATGCCTAACCATTCCATCAATTGCAGATGTAGCATTCTTAATCATGACATCTCTAACAGTGCTAAGGTCTGCGAATATCGCACCCTTGACAGTCTCAAGTATAATCGGCTTCGAGTTTGCTTGTGGCCGCTTAACGATATGTCTGACAACAGTTCCGTCTGCTGTCTCACTGATGCGTCTCTCCATCACCTGGACCGGTGTGACCGTCGCAGTGTCAGCCGGAATGACAAAAAGCACCTGGCCGACCTTGTAGTCAGACACATGTCACCTCTTATGACTTGATTTCAGTCTTTGCTTGTTCGAGGTCTTCAGATAGAACTAGAATTGATTCTCCTGTCGATTGACGGTCATATTGAGAAAGGTCGACTGTTGACAAAACGTTCTTCAATCGAACCTCGTTCTTATGACCACCATGCATCTCAAAGATGCTAACAAGCTTTTCAATCACAGATGTATGCAATTTCATAATGTAATTCTACAACAACGATAGAGTAATGTTCAACTTAAAGCTTCTTACCCTTTGAATGAAGCTCTGCCTGTGCGACGTTGTCCCTGACTCTTGTTGATATATCGTGGCCCTTTTGTACGGCTTCAGCGAGTGGTTTGAGACCCAAGACTGCACGAACCCTATCATACTCTTCAGGCGTCAATGAGTTCTTCAAGACATCCATCTGTGCATACTGCCTGAGGTCCCACTCAACGATGGGTAAATCTTCACCCTCAGGGCCAGGTTCAAATTCACCCGTGTTTCTTGCCTCCCAAATCATGAGAAATCGTGGCATTTCTTCATCATTTGGAACGTGTATCAGAGGAAGACTACCAAGCTGGTTGTCTGCATCATCGCTTTCATAGCTAATTTCGGGTGTCCAATGTCGCTTGCGCTTTTCCATTAATCAACAATACAACGCATGCTAAATAATGTTATCGCTGCAACGACTGAATACGCTTGATTGTGTTCTCATAGACGGTAAAAAGCTCAGAGTTATCTGGAATATCTAGACCACGAAGCTCTTCAATCTGTTGTTGAAGTCTTTTGATTAGCGCTGAAAATGCATATGATTTCGCCGATTGAACGACTGCCTTGACGGCCTGTAAATCACCCGCGGCCTCAAGCTCATCCTTGTATCGACTGATGTCGATGTCAAGGCCGGCATCCTTAAGGTCTTCAATCGACTCAACATCTGAGATGCATTTCGCTAATGTGATGATATCATTGAGACTGCTGTTTTTAAGTGATTTAGCATACTGTCGTATCTTGACGACTGGCTCACTTCTAGACACAAGCGACTGGAATGACCTATCAGACAGCAGTCTGCGAACATCATCAAGCTCATTCTTTCCTGCCTCTACGATTCGTCTATCAATGCTCTCTTGACGAGCAGCGACCCTTCTGCGCAAAGGTCTCGTTCGTGTGATGACATCAGGACTCTGACCCGATAACGCGTCGACAAGGTCAAGTGCGACATCAGTGCCGAACTTACCGATATTGACTGCAGTCATGACGACTGGATTGAGCATGAATGCGAACAGCTCACCATCATTCGGAAATCCATTACGAGCGATTGAGAATATCTCTGGATACATTCTCATTATCTCACCCTGACGACGCTCCTCAGCCTGTTGGATTTTTTCGTATCGTGTCTCAATGAATGGTATGACAAGAGACGGAATTCCCTTCGCAACCGTCGCTAGCAACGTTCTACCCTTGTTGCTGATGTTTGCTATGGAGCCCATCATGGTCTTAAAGACGGTGTCTGGGCCACCCAAAATCTTAACGAGGTCAGACCAACCGCCGCCCTCAAAATCGCCGAATTCATCTCCAAACTCAAGTAACATCTGTCGAATGAATGATTCTAGTAGCTCTTGACGCATTGCTACAACTACATATCAGTCGTAAAGCGACTGGTCAACATCATCCATCTTCTTATCTTCTGGCATACACAAAATGTTTCCAGTCTTTTCTTTCCACATTGAACGAATCGAGTTCTCAAAAGCATTGAAAGGCCAATGCTTCTTTGTATCCTGATGGCGAGTCGTGAACCTGCGGCGTTCATCAATCGGTAGCTCTAAAAGAAGCAGCTTTTTAACAACCAGCCAATCAGTCGAGTCAGTTAACAATGCTGAGCATCTATCGATTGCATCAATGACGCACTGTGATAGAACGACATGCATTATGACCTGATGAATGCACGAAGCAAAAGAAATTCCCAGACGCCCTGTGCATCGACGCTTTCTGGCAGTAGCGATATGAATGCATCTTTCATGCCATGCTTCAGAAGTGAGCGCATCTGTGTTCCTGAGACGTCCATGTCATCTGTGCGTTCAATCGGGCATCGATTTAGCTGGCCGTGCTTGTAGAGTTCATTCATGTATTTCGAAAGCTTTTCATCGTTAAAGCGTTCGTTCATGTCATGGGTGTCAGCGTATATCGTGAACGTATCAATCGACTTCAGTTCATTCGCATTACCCATGACCTCATACATCTTTTTGACTGGGTTCTGAACAAACTCAATCTTCACATTCGGAGGTAAAAGATTAATGAGATATCTCTCCCAAACCTCACGCATATCAGACCCAGTGATTGTCAGACCATTTTTGTCTGTTCTGTCTGACAATGAGACGAACAAAAGAACGTTGTCATTCTCTGATGATGCACGCTTGATGAGCTTAAAATGACCCTTATGAACGGGCTTCATGCTTCCGCCGACGAGACCTATTTTCATTTTTTGTTTCTCTCTTTAAAGAACGTAAAAACACATTCACAAATCTATCAGGTCTAGATGTAATCTGAAGTCCATCCTGGGAAATTGCATAAAAATGCACATTTTCTTTGTTGACCCTTCTAAAGCATGCGTTATCATCATCATCATACACAAGTTCAATGATGCCGACAGCTTTACCAAACTCTGCTGATGAGTAAACGACTGCGTCAAGTTCATTCTCGAGCATCTGCATTGCTAACGTATCATCTGTTACATCATATCTCTTTAAAAATTCATTTCTTACATCACGATGTTTGAATAATGTCGTTCCAAAATTTATATCCTTACCATGGTCATATTTTCTTTTCACTGAAAGAATGAACTGAATTATGGGTGCATCTAGCCAACGTTCTTCATCGTTCGCGCCCTTGGGCCTACCCATACGACAGCCCTCGTGTTTTCTACAGTCTTTCATATGCCAAAACGAACCGTTAATAGAGACGTCATACCTTTCACTTGGATTATGAACGATGTCATCTGCAGACAAAAGCATATATGCAATCTCACCCTTGCCAATGTCATCAGCATCCATATCAAGAAATTGATTCATGCTTTTTGGAACACGCATAATTCCACCATTCTCTGGCGGTAGGTGAATTGATGACAGCGTTGTTTTAAGTTCATCGACGCCGCCCGCGCGCAGTCCAACACTGCATAGGCCATCTATAGCTTTGTTATAAAGACCAACAAACTTTGGAATACGCTTAAGACACAACAATCTATTAAGAACGTGCTCAAATCCGTTGTCAATCAAAAAACGTTCTCCAATCTCACATGTGTATTGGATATGTTCATCACTACCAGGACGTTCAAACCAATCTTCTTTAGATTGACTATAGTCTTCATGATATGTCAGTTTAGAATATCTAACTAGCTTTGTTGTCACGAACTGAATGTAACATGACTAAGTTTATTAGTTCAAGAAACAATCAATAGACTAGCTTTGTCTGACCAGATGCATCTCGAATTGGTTGTCCATTTAAAGACTTTACGACAACGGTCGTTAGGTCTGGGATATCCTTCATCAGACGTGCCATTGCATCGATATACTCAAATATGTCATTATCACCAGGGTCAACGGTAGCGTTAATCTCCATCACACGGGTGCCGTTCGGTTGACGCCTCATCGGTTCTGATTGGCTAACTGTCGCAACGCCCTTGATGACACGAACAGCCGTCAGTATCTCTTCGACCTTCTTTTGCTTTGCGAGAATAAGACGAAAATGAACGACATCAAGCATTTTCATCGCGCCCAATGCCTCGTTCGTGATGTTTTCACGAAGCAGTGCACGTATCTCTTTCAATGACAATCTCATCATCAGCCCTGTTCGTTATCGACCTTCGCAATCGCAGACCGAAGCTCTTGTTCGATGAATGACTTCACCATCTCAACGCTGATGACGTATTCATCAGGGATGAAGTACCTTGCTCGAATCTGTGCTTCTAGTTCGTCAGTGTATTCTATCTCAAATAGACCAGAGGGAAGCGTGACATGTACTGTGTGATTCATCAATGACCTCAATCTATCAACTTATTTTTACGTTTAACGGCCTCAGACGCTTTGACTCCAACCCTGATTGGTGGTGTGTTATCCTCTTCATCATCATCACGCTTTCTGTTAACGTCTGGTGCGACACCCATGTCAGCAGGCTTCTTGCTGGGCTCCACACGTTGAGCTACTACACCCTGTCCCTGTGCATCTTTCTCTGCTGTGCGTTTTTGTTGCAACATCTGCAGTCGTGCATCTTTTACAGCAGAGGGCTCTTCAGGAGGAGCATGTAATCGTTGCGCGTCGACAGCAGGAGCGACGATGGTACCTATCCTTTGGAGAATACCGAACACTGCTCCTCTTTGGCTATCAGACAATGAGCCGAGATACTTCTTCATCATGTCCTTGATGTCTTTATCATTCAAAGAGCGACCCGACCTGATGATGTTGAATTTATCGATGATTGCGTCTGCGTCGATTTGTTCAGCAGCAGGGCGCTCTGCTGGTTGCTTCATATCCTGCTGTGCATTTGGCACGGCCGGTGTCTGTGCATCTCTTTTTGGAGCGCCTTGGCCCAACGGATTTTCATCCTCAGCTCTCATCTTCTGAGGACCGTTGCTATCATCTGCATCTGCGACAGCCTTGACGTCTCTTTCGACTGCAGCCTGAATTTCCTTTTGTCGTTTTGCCTCTGCATCACGTCTCGATACACGGATAATGTCAGATACAGCGCTTTCAACGATTGGCTTGATTGTTGTCTCAAGCGTTCGAAAGTCAGAGACACAGCATGGAATCACATGTGTGATTCCCTTGATTGAATGACATGCACATGTGCAATGACGACTCATTTATAGCGAATCCTGTTCCCTGGACGTTCCTTATATCGTGCATCGTATCGCTTAGCGTAGTCGTTATCTGCGTCGAATTTCATTGAACGCTTGTGCTCTTCGTTCGCTTCGTTCTCAGAACTGACGATTGCATCAACATGCTTGTCAAAGCTAAACCCACATGCTTCTTTGAGGTTTAGCGGCACATCCATGATTGAACCATCATCGATGCTCTCTAGAAGACCCATCTCTGCATGCTCAATGATGATGTCCTCATGTTGCTCTTGGCGCTTTGTGAGCTTCTTTGTTAGGCTTTGATTGAGTTGTTCACACAGATAATCTGGTCGTCTAAGAAGCTCTTGGCTGAGCTTCATCTCACACAGATGCTCACCTGCGTCGCTGACGACGATTAGTTTCATTCGTCGACTCCATCAACATCGCTTAAAAAGCGCTCGAACTCAAGGTTCGTTGACTGTTGAATCTCTTGAAGAGATTGTGGCTTCTGGTAGAACACCTTCTCCATGACGTACGGCCTATCATCAAATGTTGATTCACCGACAGTCGCCTTCTGCGCCTGCTCTTGCCATTTCTTCGCTAGCTTATCCATCGTGTCAATCGATTGGGCGGTCGCCTTGTAGCAATCAGCAACGGGTGCGCTATCGACGCCCTGATGTGCGTTTTGTAGAAGCTCACCGAGGTCATGAAGCTGTTTCTGCGCCTGTTGTAGGTGGCTTCGAGCACCGTAAAACAGCTTATCTACATTTTGACCTGCAGCAGCCTGCTCGATAAGCTTAAGCTCAGCTAATCTACGTTTCCTAGAGTTCATCCTACTATCTATTGAGCTCCATGAAGAACGTCATGCATGATATTTCGATATCACATCAATCGTCAGCACGGGCCCAACATCTGTCATGGTCAGTTTTTTAGAGACGCTAGAACCACTTTGGATGACTCTAGATGACTGCGAAATATCATTGATGAGGATTTCCACCATAGAAATATCGATGACTTTTAATGCAGCCTCGACGCTTTTAGCATCTGATAAGAGAAGTGAGACAGTGAAACATGATGCATCAATCTTTTCTTCAAACTGAAGAAATGAACCCGTGATAGAGACATTGGCATCACCTGTCCTGATGATGATATCAAGGTGCATCTTTTCTGTGCTTTTTGGTTGCTCGACTTCATCACCGAGGATGCCCATGAGTGATGGGCTGATGAGAAGCTCTGACATCAGAACTGCATCCACTTGTTCTTCTTCGGGCTGTATTCACCCGCTTCTTGAGCGTTATTCCTTACCCAATCCCAATAGTGAACTCGTGAGCCGGCTCCACCGCCCTGACCATTGACGAAATAGCGGAAAAATGGGTCATGAAGGATGAAAAACGCCTCAACCTTCGTTATCTCGGGCTCATAATTTGTTTCAAGGTCGAGCTCCCTTGCGAGACTGACCTCAGACGGCTCTTCGCTATCAATATCAAGCGTCTTAAGTTGCTTGATTATCCTTATCGCAGATAACAATCTATCACGTGGGATAGACAATGCCAAAAGCTTAGCAATCTTCGGTGATGCACCCTGTACATCAGCACCAGTCTCTGTCTTGCGTGAACCCTTTGCCCAATCACCAAAAAACTCTTTAAAGCCCGAACCTGCGACCAACATCGCCATTCCACGTTCCGACTCTAGAGCCGAAATCTCTTCATCATCAAGCTCACCCGAACTCTTCAGGTCCTTGACGTAATCACGACATGCCATCTTGATGATTGTGACTGGGTCGTGCATGAGCTTCTTATAATCGCGAGCAGCTTTCACAAGCATCTGAATAACGAATTCAGGCACGGCTTCTGCAAGTGCTAGTTTATCCATGCTCGTCTTGATATCAAGAGCGATACCACTGACTGAACCCTTCGACGAACCCGTCGAACGAACGGGAAGGTCCTCATCTGTCCACTCATGCCCCTTGATATCATCATATCCTGCTTCACCGGGTGTAGCGAAAGTCTTTGTCCCCTCGTCGCTGTCTGTCGCAGGAAAAATCTTCATCTTTGGAGCATCCCTGTGTTTTCGAATCTTCTCCATCTCAGGAGCATTATCATGCCCAGTGCTAGACGTAGATGACCTAGGTGTGGGTCGTCCCTCTTCTTCACCACGATAGTCTTTCATGCGTCGCAATGAACGCTTTTTGATGTCCTTATCATCATCTCGTGAGCTTGAGTCTGGCGTACCCATGCTACCGCCCTTCACAGACCTGATTGCCTCATTTGTTGTTTCTTTGGATGGTCTTGTTAGGGCTTCTTTCACCCATTGTCTCACAGCCTTGATGTTAACGGCGGCCTTTGTCATGTTTATTGCTTTCCTTGAGAGTCTTGCTCAATGTCATAAGTATCGGCAGAGCACTTGAATGCATGCTCAAGTCTTACACGAACGCTAGAAAATGGCAAAAAAGATGTGATTCGACAGACGTCAGCACCCATGTAATGTGCAGCCATAAGCCCTGTTACGATTGAATAATATATCGTTATGCAAAGAACTATGATGACGACAGTAGCTATAGCAAACCCATCAATAGATGGTTTCATGTGTCAATTTTATAAAACGTGTTTCAATCATTTCACTACAACATCGACATGACCGTTTGTTGCAAAAAACACAATCAACGCACTTCCAATGGCTAAAGCAATGCCGCCCGACAGCCACAACAACCTCTCGACGTTTGACATTGATGCTCTATCGTCTGCGTCCTTAAGTCGTTCGATGAGTTGTTCATTTTGCCTGTCTTTTTCTTTAAAGAGCTCAGCATCCTTGAGTCTCAACGCATCTAGAGCATTTGCTGTCGTGGCCGTTGATAGCTTCAAACGGTTTTCAAGAAGTGAAAGCTCAAGCTTCTTCTCGTTCTCAAAACGTTCTTTCATCGAGTCCTGTTGCGCTTTCATCTTTGCATACGCGTAATCACTGAAGAGAACACCCGTGAACGGCGTCGGTGCTCCAACACGTTTGATGATTGCTATCGTGTCTTCTGCAACGGGCTCCTGTGCATATGCAATAGATTGTTGCATCATGGTGATTACCAACACACTAGCGGCTGTTCTTGTAAAAATCATCATGCACCTCGCTGATTGCTTTATCATACGCCACGATGACATTTTCAATGCTAAGCTTTTCAACAGACCTTGCGTTGAACTCAACAATTTCATTCCACATTTCATCAGACGTTTCATCAATTTTCTTTCGAAATGCCTCGACAATCAACTGCATTCCTCTTACATCATCAGACCCAGGAGCGTCCCCAATAATACAGTACGGATGCAACACCTCGCTTGCAATGCCGACGTTCGTGCTGAGGATGCGACACATTGTCTTTGATGCTTCTAAAACTGCTTGAGGGCCACCCTCATGTCGTGATGTGATGAGATAGATGCCCCTTTGTTGTCTGAGTATGTTATACAAAACATTAACATCTTCATGCGTTGCTAATGCTGGTTTATCGATGCCTTGATTTAAGAGCTTTTGTCCGTAAGATAAACCATAACTCCACTGCTCAGCTGGTAATTGTTTTTGAATGTATTGGCGTCTCCACCCGCCCAAACAAACGTAATAGTCATCACGACCCTTTGCAACATTAACAAAGATATCAGGCCCTTTTTCAAGTTTTGGAAGTGGGTTCTGATAATTGATTGTGGCCCCCTCTGTGTCTCGTTGAAAAGAATAAAGTCGCTGGCGGTTCTTACCGCTATGTGATGCTTGAGCAATGATGCTTTCTTCAATTGACATATGCTCTATCGCTGTTGGTACCCAATAGGGAAGCATGATGATTGGCTTTTTCGTCAGTTGTCGAAGCTGTCCCATCGTGATATCATTCGGCACATGATAAACGTCAGTAAAGCTATCGAAAAATGCTATATCAATGCCCTTCGACGGCACGATATGATGCACTGTCGTGATGCATGGTCGTTTCTTAAGCTCTTCGATTGGAAAGTGGTTAGCAATCCACTTCGAATACATCCACACAACGTCTGCAACACGAATATCACGAACGCACCTGTGCGTCGTTGCATTCTCGAACTCTTCTGTCGTGATATCTCCAATCCATCCTTCGTTCGGAGATGGCATGAAGACACGAAGCTGATTGCTCATTAAACACCTCTCAATGCAACATTAGACACATCTTTTATGATTTTACCGATATCACACGCATAAAATCCAGCACTGTTAAAGCAATTTGTTTCTATGACGTAATAGTTTGAACCACTTTTTCCGACGTCTAGAACAAAGACGTCTGCAGGGCTCCATATCGACGCCATGTTTTCTGCGAAGCTGATGACGTCATCAGGAGCGCCTGCACAGATGTCAAGCATTCTGTTGGAACGATACCTGCTAGCAGACGACACCCTCTTATCGACCATGAAACAACGCCACTCAGTGCTAATACCAACGGGATTAGCGACTATGATTTGTGTGTTTTTTGTGATTGAATAACCACCGTATGAGATTGTTTCGAACCAATTGCTAAACTGGCCGTATGTGATAACATCACCCGCAAATTCTTTTATGTCTCTGTCTGGTCTGATGAAGAACTGCTCATCATCTTTCGTGTTATTTTTAATCGAACGTTCAATGAATTCTTCGAACGAAAGAACTTCTGCATCTGAGTTTAGCATGTGCTTTTGGTATTTTTTCAATGTCGTTGAAAATCGAAAATCATCTTCATCAAACCACGCAGCTGGATGCCATAGTTTCGATTTCGATATTAAACTAATCCAGTTGGTGCCACCGTAAAAAATGGTAGGCATCTCAGTTGGAACATTCGGAAGCGTCTCAGAAAAAGGAATGATTTTAAGAAGCTCACATTCATATCCAAGTTTTTTGGAGATTGATTCAATCATTAATGCGTCGTCATTCTTACCCAAGCCCAGCTGAACAACCCAACGAACACTCATCTTTTACTCCACTGTTTCAGAGACAACATCGAAATATTTCATGAACTCAACAGCATAAGCAATAACATCATAATATGAGCCGTCATGAAGGAAAACGACCATTAACACATTATTATTATTTTGATGTACATAGACATCAGTGACAAGAATCGGTGTGTGTTTTGGCATCGCTGGGGGTCCAATAGGCATCGAATAATATTGACTGCCCATTTCTTCAAAAGAGTTGGACTTTTGTTCATTCCAAAAGAGCGTCGTGTTTAAGCTGAGTAAATCTCCAACTTTTGGTTCTCTAAGCATATGTAATCCATTCTCTGACGCATTTTTCCCATGCTACAGCATGTTCATTAACGCCAAACTCACGTGTGTATGAGCGACCCAGGTGTGTCAGCAGCGGCTCACCGTCAAGCTGATATTCTTCACCACGTATACCACTCTTCATAAAGATTGCACCCTTTTGGTCAGCCCTGAATAATGGCATCGGCGTTCCTGTGAGACCAGCCATCTTCAGCTTTCTAGGAAGCTCAGAGCCAGTATCAAGGATTATTGTGATTGGCTCGCTTCCTGTGGGATACCCATACAGCTCCAATGATTCTCCAAAGAGCGTCGTTGTACCTTCAGGCTTGAAGCTGATGTCATTGAGCGCAATCGACCAAACGTTGAACATGGCACATATGACGTTCGGAAATCCTCTATACTTTTCACCATCATACTCTGCGCCGACGATGACGTTCTTGTCAAGAAGCTTTGACGACATGATTGTGTCCCAGCCCTTCTTAAGGAATGCCACATCACAATCAACGAACATTCCGATAGACCCAGCATCCATGTGCTGAAATATGATGTCGAGGCTCTTTCCATGGTTCATACTTCCGTATCCACCCTCAACGCATGCATCAACGATTGTTGCGGTTGCACCGTATCGGGTGATATCGTCTGCGATAGAGCCAATCATCTCTGCATTCGCACCATTCAGTCCTAGGATGAAATGCAAGCGTCCAACATCAGATGCTGTCATGCATGCAGACCATGCAAGAAATCCAAGATACTTTTCAGAGTTTAATGAAAGCGCAACACCAATCTGTATCTTATCCATGGTACTCATTTTTCAAGATTGACATGCAGATGTAATCGTTGAACTTTCCATTTCTAAAGATTGCTTGCCTATCCCTACCCTCTTCCTTAAATCCGAGTTCTTTATAGATGTGGATTGCACGAGAGTTTGTCTCTAAAACCTTCAGATAGATGCGATTCATTCCTAGTTGGTTGAAGTAATAATCCAAAAAAAGCCTGTATATCGGGCGTGCCAGTCCCTTTCCTCTAAACTTTTCATCTATGTCTAAGCCGACCATGACGCTCTTGTTCTTGTGGTCGATGTTATCTACACGAAAGATACCCACCCAATCGCTGAACGTCGTCCCACTCTTTTTTGCTTTAACGACATACCTCTTCGATGTTCGAGACAGCATCATCGAGCGACACCACTCTGCCTGTTGTGCAGCAGTGATGTGCTCAACATCAGTCAGCTGAAACAGCGTCTCATCACTGTTATGCATGCCCCTTGCCCATTCGTTGTGGCGTTCGTCCATGACGTCATATGAAATATCGTATTCGATTTGTTGTGCTGGCTTCTTTACGCTTTCATGAACAGTGGGAGTGTTATTGAATGTTGCAGTCGCCGCATCTCGACACACGGTGCAATCATCAGGCTCAAACCCAGCCATTGAACAGCAAGCATGGCACTGCTCACACACGGGTACATCATGGATGCATGTGTGTTGGCTAATCGTGTGGCCATTCGGGATGTATTCGTCGTCCTCAGAACTCATTTACGCTCCTAATGATGTGCTGTACATCTTCATCAGACAGCCACCAACCGACTGGAATGTTTATCATTCTAGAGCAAAAATCATCAACACCCGGGAGGTCATCACGTCTGAACTGCTTGAAAACAGAGTATCTGTCATTACGAACATGCACTGCATCAGTAGCAATTCCCTTTGCTTCCATGAACGTCTTGAACTCTTTGACGTCATCAACGAGCAACGAATATATCCAGTGTGCAGATTGACAATTTTCAGGTCTGCGAAGCTTCTTCACACGCTTCGAGTCAATGATACCAGCATCAAAGAGCTTACCGTTGCTGATGTGTGATTCGATGATTGCCTTGATGTACGGCATCTGTGCAAGACCAATTGCGGCCGTCAGGTTGTTCATGTGAAACTTATATCCTGCTTCGCTGATGTCCTGCTCCCATTTCGAGCCCTTATACTTACGGTCGATTCCAAACCATCGCAAAAGCTTTGCACGCTCATAATCATTCTTGCTTGAACATGCAAGCGCACCACCGTCGCCAGTTGTGAGATGCTTGATTGCCTGAAATGAGAAGACCGTGAAATCACATGTGTAGCTCCATGAACCAATCGGCTTCGGGAGCATGTTATGATACTTAGAGTTTGCGTCAAGATACGTTGCACCGAGTGCATGGGCCGCATCAGCAACGACCGGGATGTATCTATCGTTGCTAAAGATGCTAGCGATGCCGTCGATGTCGAAGGGCTGTCCAGCCCAATGAACGCCCACAATAGCCTTCGTCCTTGGTGTGATACGCTTCTTGACTGAGGCTGGGTCGATGTTTCCCGTTGTCGGGTCGATGTCAGCCCACACAAGTTGTGCGCCCATGTTCATGAGGGGTTCATTCGTCGCCATGCATGTCATCGGCGTCGTGATGACCTCATCACCCGGCTCAATGTTGCATAGGCGATACGCTAGAGTCAGCCCAGATGTAGCGCTATTGACCAATGAAACCCACTCATTATCGATGAGCTTCCCGAACTTCGCCTCAAACTCATCAGAGACAGAGCCCTCTGTAATCATGCCGCTCTTAAAAATGCTTTCGATTGAATCACCGACGCCGACAGGATGATGAACGCGAAACAGAGGTATCATTTATTTCTCCAATCTGTGATGAACAGACCATGCTTGCTTAAAGTGCTTAAATGTAAGCTTGTTGTATAGCACTCACACGTCTTCCTATCAGAAAACAACAACAAAAACATATCATTTACGAGTTCATCAATGATGATTGCAACGTACTCAATATCATCTACTGTTTCACACACAGAGCCGTATGTAGAAAACCCAAATATATTTCCAACGTGCTTTTGTTTCATCCTATGATGATAATACACTTACTTCAACGTCGATTTCAACACGGGTATATCGAGCTCAGCAAATTCAAAGAATCTCGCGAATGTTCGCTTGGGACTCCATCCAAGGGCCCTAAGTTTTGAGCTATCAAGCGCATATCTAACGTCTGCACCCGACCTATCTGATGAACTATCGATGCTGTCATCGTAATTTACACCGAACGTCATGCATATCAACTCAACGACCTGCCTAACGCTCAATTCATCATCGGTTGATATGTGATATGCCTCACCGGCAACTCCCTTTTCGATTATCGTTTCAAATGCATCACATGCATCTTCAATGTGCGTCCAATTTCGAACATAGCTGCCATTACCATGCACTTTGACCCTACGACCCTCACCAAGTGCCCGAATTGCATGTGGTATCAGTTTCTCATGGTGCTGTCCCATGCCATACACGTTGGTGCATCTGCTGATGACGTATGGAAGCCCGTATGTGCGTCCCCACGCCCTAACAAGCATCTCTGCTGCGCTCTTCGATGCTGCGTACGGGTTCGACGGCATGTGCCTATCATTCTCACTGAAGTAGCCGCTCTCGATATCTCCAAAGACCTCATCAGTCGAAACATATAACGTTAGTGGCGGCTTCCACGCCCAACCATGCGACATGTTCTTCAGCTTTGAGTCCTTGAGGAGCTCTAGCACATGATGCGTTCCCTTGATGTTTGATTCAATGAACGGGTCGCTCTTAGCGATGCTGTTATCAACGTGGCTCTCGGCATGTGCGATGATGAGAACATCACAGGCTGGGAGCTCTTTCATGTCGTTAACGTCGATGAAGTGCTCTACGATGTTGCCCTCGAATCGATACTCTTTGTCTGCCGCATAGTTCAAACAATCGATGCCGATGACATGATGACCGACGTTCAAAAGGCGCTGTGTGAATGCCTTGAAGATGAACCCTCTGTGTCCGGTGATGAGATACGTCGCCACAGAGTCGATTATACTGTTTGTAGTTTATAAGTTTAAGCGTGAAACTTTCTGAACGCATCCCATCCGTCGAACTTCTGGCTCTCATCGTCATTCGGCTGCCATGCATAATTGCCATGCACAATCAACGTCGCGATATCATTCGTCGTGTTCTTGAACAAGCATGGCTGGTTCGGCATCACCTCAACGAGGATGGGCCCAAGCTCATCGAATAATGGCTGGCTTATGACACCACTAGTATCACCATCGATGAATTCAAGAATGACACCCGTATTCATCGACATCACGATGCTTCGTCTCTTCGTGTGCAGGATTGGTCCCTTCGATGTCATCGGTGCGATGGTACTGATGTATGACATACCGACATGGAATCCATCAAAGCTCTGTAGCACCTCATTGAAGATTGGCACCATGACACCCTCTGATGTCTTATTGACGCTGGTTCGAAATGTTCTTGGCATCATCGCTTCTGCCATCCCATCACTGTTTCAATGAGTTTCTTTTTTGTCTTCATGTCATCACTCTCCCAAACAACGATGACGTGCCACCCATGCTCTTCTAAAAATGTGAGCTTCTCTGCATCCTGGTTCCACTTCTCATCGGCTGTCATGCCATATGGTAATGTGTCGTTGGGTCCAAAGATACGTGGATTGCCATGCACCGCGTCGCCGTTAATCTCAACGATGACGCGTTTCTCATACGATATCTCGTCTGCTCGATATTTTCCGACCCATTTCTCGCTCTTAAACCCAAGCTTTGAGAGGCCTAACACCCTTTTGAGACGACGATGAAGCTTGCTACGCTTTATGTTCATCACTCAATAATAACGATTCGACTCCCGGTTTGGCGCTCCAATTCATCAGCAAGCGCCCGTGGGTCATCCTTCAACTTCTTGATTGTCTGCTTCAATCGCTTCTCTTCGCGTGCATCAATCTCTTTGCCATTCTTCGCGAACTCAGCACGAATCTGTTTCTCAGCCTCAATCATCCGTCTGACGGCCCTGTCGTTTGCGTCAATCTCGGCCTGATGGGCCTTCTCAATCGCGGCGACCTGACGACCGTGCGATGCCTGGGCCTCCTGGAGCGTCTTTGCCCAATCGACCAGCGATTTCCGATTTCTTGTCACAATGAAGATGATGACAGCGACGATGAGCCCAACCGGAAGGTACCAGTGTGCTCTGATGAATGACCATGCCTTTGAGAGTGCTACTAACATGACTCACATCCATCATGCAGCCGGGGGTGGCTGAGGAGTATCATCTGTACCAGATATCTGCACAGCCTTGATTTTCTTTTTAACGACCGCGACCACAGTCGTGTTCAAGACACCAGCAGCAAGGCCCAATCCCAAACCGAGGACAGAATGAACGAGCAATACACCCATCGCACCGCCCATGATGATTGCAACACCCCTGATTAGAGGCATGAACCACGCATCAGCATGATGCTTGATGATGATTGAACGAACGAGTTGCGTCATTCCCCAACTGACCGTTGCAGCGATGACAACGATAAGGAACATGATGACTGTTGATGAAAGACCGACGATTTCTAGCATATTGGTTTCTCCAATAGCATAAATATATCGTCTTAGCCTCTATTTAAGGGGACTTTCATGAGCAATGACATCAAATAGGCTCTCAGCATCAGTCGCAGAAAGTCGTTCGAAGTATCTGCTCTTCTTTCGTTCAACAAGATTATCAACGATGGTTTGCACGAGAGGGTCTTCATTAACGACAAGCTGTGCTAGTTCTTCAATGAGCTCTTGCATTGAGATGCCTCTGCGGAGACACAACACACGAAGGCATGCATGCGTCTCAGGAAGCAGCTTAAAATGAACACCCCGCCTGATGTCGGCTTCGGGAGGTCTGTGGATTAATCCAATCTTCTCAGACATCATCAACCCCCACCAAGGCCCTGGGCCGCGGCACCGATTGCCATCGGAGGTTCTCGTGGCTCTGATGGGTCTTCGTGCTCAAGCTCAATGCCGAAATCACGCTCCATCACCTCTGAAAACTCATTCGCTAATGCTTCACCGTAATTTTGGCGTAGGTAATTCATCGCACGATTGACGATTGCAATCGGCATGTCAAGTAGCGCATCGTAATTCGTCGCTAGACGTGAGACCTTGCCCGCAAACATCTTAAGGTCTATCTTCGGTTGAAGAGGGTCAGCCTCTTCATCGGGCTCCTCATCATCCTTGTCTGCTACCTGTGAAGCAACCTCATCGGCTGCATCTTCATCTGGGTTGCCTAGCTCAAGCTTCTTCGGTTCGGGTTCGTCTTCGTCGCCAGGAGCCTCAAAGAGATGCTCATATGACTCACCCATCGCGTTCATCATCGTCTCTCCGCCGACAGAGACGATGCAATCAGACTCATACTTGAGTAAGATTGAATCGATTTGGTCATCGACGCTATCCTGCGACAGTCTTGGGCGTCGCTTTATGTCTGCTTCAAAGACATTTTCGGCACCCATACTCTCAACAATGAACTCTACGAATAACCTTGCCTTCCTGTTCATCGCAATGACCTCAGTGCTTCCTGATGCGCCCTAAGGACAGGATGAACACGTTGCATCTGCTTCTTAAAATGCCTAGAGCGTTCGACATCATATGATGCTTCTGCTGACTGGTACATGCTACGGTATTTATTGAACGTTGCCTGCAGGCTTTTGACTGCGTTGTCATGAAACTCAGCCTTCTTTGCAGCAGGCCAATGCGTCGGGGGCTGTCGATAACCATCGGGTGTCTGTTGTGCAGAGCCCTTACCCAAGAACATGTTCTTTAACCTATCAATCACACCGGGTTGCTTCACTGAGACATCTTCACCCTTTGAAAGCTCTTGCTTTGTGTATGGTTCTGACCCTGGCGCGGGTTTCGAGACGAAACCCGAACGCTTAACGGGTGCTCTAATGACAGGAACATCTCTAACGGGTGTCTGCGTCTCTGCAGAGTTGATGTCTGATGCATCATCTTCGTCTCCTGTGATGATTGGAGCATTTTTCGCAGTCGGGTCCTTATGACCACCGATGTATCTCGGGCGACCCGAACGACGAAGCTCAACTCTATTGACCCTTCTGGGTGCGTCTGCATCCTCTATCAACTGACGGAGCTCAGCGCGTGTTATGCGAACTACTGATGACATCACTTCATCCCCTGCTTCTTTTTAATCTTCTTGATACAACGTTCACGCTTCTTTCCCGAACTATTACCCGTTGCTGCAGTGCATACAGCCCAAGGATTGACGTCCTCACAGATGCATTCATCATCGGGCTTGCCACACGTCTGACATGAACCAACACCGTATCCAATCGACTCATGGATGATTCGTTTAAATTCTGCATACGTTAATCTAATCATATCTTTAACGCCCGTGCCATCAACTCAGCCCTTTCGATGCGCTTTTCGATGACGTCCCAATTGAGCTCTCGCATCATACCGACGACATACTTTTCATCATCAACGAGATAATCACGGAACCTCGCATGTTCCCAACAATCGATGACAATGATTGGGTAGCATCCTATGGGAACGCAACAATCATGCCCATCGATGAAAAAGTTCGTGTATCTCTGCAGGAACATGTCGAAACCAACGACTGCCCAACCACTTCTAGCTGACTTCGCACATGCGATGAGGTCCCACTGCCAGTCATCGAATGAACCAAAATCACGTGCAAGTCGCATGTATGAGATGCTATCGTAAGCAACCTCACTTTGAACATCACTGATGTTGGCGAAATAAAGCTCATGCAAATAGACAGCATTTCGATTTAACGTCTCTGCCTCTTTCAACGAACGATACGCAGATGTTGGGCCAGATGCATCTCTATCGACTGTATCAAGCTGTGCGCTTGTTCTGTTCAACTTCTCAATGTAGCCGTTGTACAGATGCTTGTGTGCGTCCTTCGTCTTCTGTGACAGAAGCTCTGTCGCTAGGTCATACTCCTTTGGAGCAGTGACGTATGACTCGTGCAATATCTCAGACGCACGTACCTCATGGTGTAGGTCAAGGCTCTCTAGTATTGTCTGCTTGATATCGCGTTTCGTTATCATCTCTCAATGAACCTCTTGACGACTTCTGTTGCGACGGCTATCATGAGTTGCCTATTCTTTTCAGGAACATCTTCCCACTGCACGGCGCTATCCTTTCTTGTAGAATACCCGAAATCAGGTGCAAGACGCTCATACGTTTCATGAAAGAAACGAGCAATCTCTTCTGGTTCATGACCAACAAGAAATGATGAATCTGACGTGAGAAACCCCTTCGTCATCTCATAAAACTGTTCATGTGATGGATGATACATTCAATCAACCTCGTATTCTGATTCAATCTGCTCGCCGTCAACGGGAAATTCATCGCCCTCAGCAGAACGAAGGATGAGTTCATTTCTGCCCTTATCGACAGCAGCGACCGTGTATAACAGTCCAGAACCCGAATGCTTCAATTTTGTGCCAGTGCCGATGATGAACTTCTCACCATCGGGCGTCTTCATGAATGCATTAAGAGATTTTTCAAGTTGAAGGACCCTTTCAGCCCACTCTTCTTGCATCATTTCAATCAGTTTTTGCTCTGTTAGAACATTCATCTGGGCATAAATAGGCCGCAGAAAGCTGTTATGCAGCTGTCAAACGTGCTATTACAAACATGTTGTTGTAAAACACATCAAGACAATCTTTAGCATCGTGAGATGACGCACAATGTCTCAACCTCAATATCCGAGTAATCAAACCACATCAATGCTCCATCAGCATTAAGAACGAGCCAACATAGGGTGCCCAGGTTCCCAGTACCAACCCATCCCATGCAGATATGTTCTGCCATTTTTGACACTGCATGTTTATCATTTCTTTTTTCAATGACAAGAAAAGGTGAGCCGTGCGGGTGCAGAAGCGTCGAACCTCCTACTTTAAAATCTCTACGATATCGCATGATGAGGTCTCCAATGCAGACATCGCTCTTACGTCTATACTGAAGTTTGTCTAACATTGATGTTTGCCCTTCTGAGTATATCAATTCCCGTCGTGTCTCGATACTCAATGAGATATACAACCTCATCTATATTGGCATTGATGATACGCTTTGCACACATTGCACACGGACTTACTGTCGTATACATGATACGCTTCTTCGGAAAGTTGAAATCCATCTTGATGATTGCATTATCCTCTGCATGAAGACAACCAGACTGCCCGGGCTCAAGACTTTCAACCTCATTCGGGCCGCCACGTTGGAGTCCGTTATATCCAACTGATAGTATCTGAGTGTTGTCTGCTGAGACTATGAGACATCCGACCTTCGTTCGTGTGTCTATGGAACGCTCAGAAAGGATGATTGCAACACGCATCCAAACGTTATCCCATGCTGGTCTGTCGTTAGCATCAACCGTTCGCTGCGTCTGCGTCTGTGCTTGTTGCGATGTCTTGCACTTCCTGCTCATTGAGGAGACTGAACAGCTCTTTGATGTCGCCTCTGTGTTCAAACCCAGCGATGTCAGCATGTCCTCCACCACCGAAGCTTTTTGCAATCGAGCCACAATCGACGTCAGGGTGGAATGAACGAAGCGAGACTTTAGCATACTCTTTATCATGGTCATACTTCCACACGACGGCGAACGAACACTCAGTCGCCAGTCGTGTCCCAATCTCAGATATCCACTGCGTTGCATTCACAACAAGAACATCATGCCCACGCAAGCGCCTCTTCGCAGCAGACTGACATGCTTTATCGATTGCGCTTTCTGCATACGGAAGAATGTGTGCTCCACGCTTGATGCAATCATCAACATACGATGCGTTCATCATCTTATCATATGATGCAAAGTCCATCGGTGTCATGTCGAATGCCAACGAAAACTCCTTTGAATAGTCCATGTAGGGCTTCCACCCTGTATCACGATTCTCGATGAACTTTAAGAAGCGTGGTGGTTCAACACCAGGATGAAAGAATTCCCATGATAAGATGCACCCACTGTGGTCTAGAGCAAACCAGTCTGGTTTTGCAATTCCCTCGAGGTCAATCATCGCAGATTTATGATGGTCGCGCATGATGAACGTCGAAGCATCCTTCATCAGCTGTTTTGTCGTCTTCCTGTCATATGCAAAATCAAGAACTGCTACATTCCTTCCCTTAACGTCAGGAGGAGGAACCCCATGAAATGCAGGAACGTATTCAGCCCTAGAACCAAGCAACTTCCACGCAGCAAATGCAGCACCGAACCCATCGCTACAGTCAGCATGAAACAGAATTAAATCTATATTGGATGGGTCCATCGCTGTGAATATGGTATCACACTTGCATTGACAGTTCAATGCGTAATACTGAAATCACTGCTTGAGCCACAACTCCATCTCACGCTTCCTGCGACCCGCGAGACCCTTATTCGAAACCAACTTCTTCGTCTTTGGGTCTCGAACCTTGTCCCATGATGGGAACTGTGCGGCCGCCTTCGTGTATTCACCCGTATTGATGAGCTTAAGCAACGTGCTGATGCCGAGGGCTCCACCACCCAGGTTGAAGACGAACGAACACAACGCATCGTACTGGTTCTGTGTGAGTGGAACCTTGACGAGCTTCGCTATGTCGGCCTCGGCCTTCGACACATCCGAACGAAGAAGCTCAATCGCCTGCTCGTCCGTGATGCCATTGATGAAACGCCCTGTCACCTTGTCATCAGGCGTGAGCAGATGGCCAACTCCCACCGTTTCTAGTCCTGCGATATCCTTGTAGATGTGAAGGACACATCCCTCTTCTTTCTTGATAAACTTTAGACCGTCATCGCTGATTCTCATTCTTCATAAATAACAGCGATGACATGTTTACGAGTTCAACCATTGAGCAAATGTAAAATCGACAGGAATACTACTGAAATCCAACGCACGTATGAAATCAACCTCATCAGGCCCAGATATATGCGGGCACTCGACATGCTCATTGTCCTCACAGTCATTCATACTGGCTACCTCTGCGTCAAGCACGCCATCAACAGTCAGGCGCAATCCAGTGATTTTTTCTAGCATCGGCCAATGCCTCTCATACACGTGGAAGCTGTCTGCAGTGTGGTTGTATCGTCCATACTCAAGCGTTGGGTATCGTCGTCGGAGGGCGTTCAACATCATCTCATGAATGAAGCTGAACGCGGGTGCATCATTCGTCATCCCATAGACGCAGTCCTGACTCCTCATTCTGACGCTCATGTTGAGCCTGTTATCACGTATTCTAAAATTGATTGAATACGTGCATGGTACATCCTTTGTGTCTGATAGCAGATGTTCATCTCGGAGTATCATCATCGATGCTCTTCTTGAGTCCCTGTCTGTCTCTAACGTCTTAACGACATTATCGAATTGGTTCGGCCCAGAAAACAGGTAAAAGCCATAGTTGGAGTTTATGCTACCGTCTGTGTTGATTAGGCCCTGCCACATCTTCGCTTTCTCGGCGATGCTTGTGTCGAACCTATCACCCTTCACATACCAAAGAAACTCATCCTTGATGTATCTAAGGTTCATCTTTCGTGATGGAAAATTTTGAAATCTCTCATACGGTCTGAGTGTGTATGAGTAATCCTCAATCTCAATCACACGGAGGCCCCGGGGCGAAACGACAGACCCGAGTTTTAAAACGTCAGTGTATATCTTCATGAAACTATCCATCGTTAACTCCCTCTAGCGAACATATCGTCTCTGTCAGATGCCACGTCGCTTTCATGACACCAACAGACACGCGCAACATTGTATCACCGAGTAATATGATATAGTTAGGGTCTCCAACAGAGACTGGATATCTACCCCTGATGAATGAGTAGTCACTATTGAACGGCACGACGTCTGTTCCCGGGTCTATAACATGAATGACCAGCCCAAAACAACCGAGGTCAGGCAAGATGTCAGAGTACACGGCATCACCGACGCGAAGTGCGAACGTTTTTTCATCATTCAAGAAAAGACGTAGTTGCGTTGAGTCAGCGTCATTCATACGAACATGAGCAGCTCTTCAATCTGAGCATCGATATCTTCATCGTCAACGCACAATCTCAACGTCTTACAGCTTGTCCATTTTGAAAAATCATGATACAGCCCGTCAATCTTAGTCAGCATCTCTGTATCAATGCTCTTGAACTGGTTGTCATGAATCCCAATGTAGCTAGAGCGGTATGGAATGACAATCTTTGCACCGACATTTGCATACATCGTATCGACCATACGAAGCATGTCATGGCTCGTGTGCCTATTAAATGCACGGCTATACACCCACTCACTCGGAAAGCTTCTATCCAATATGACGTTTGCGCCCGACTGCTTAAGGTATGAAACGAAATACGGGTCACCGTATTTCAACGCATGAACAAAGTAGTCTGGGTCGTTTTCAAAAAACATCGACTCTCTATCATTTTTAAAGCGTGGAATTCCAAGCCTTTTTGAGAGCTCTGTCGATATAGAAGTCTTACCACATCTATCAATCGGGCCCATCAAAAATTATAACTTTTTGATGGGCCCGGTTCTCCTGTTGTTCATTCATTTTTTCTTTCCTTTTTTGAAGAATTGAAACATCTTACAGGTAGGCTAACAAAACTCACATGACTTTTGAATCATTAAAAATTATACATACATACAAATGACCCGTTTACTATGCAGTTCATGCTATTCGAAGCCCTGACACGAAGCAATACTTGTGCCACAATTCACCGTGTGAAATGAGCTCAAAATCATTTTGCAAAGGAGCGATAAAATCAAGAACATTCATCCACGTCCCGTCGCCTCGCGGGCAGTGGATGTTATGCACCTCGACCAAGAACGAATCAACAAGGTTGAAGAACCCTTCATCAATCAGCTGGTATTCGCCACCCTCAATGTTGCACTTCAAAAAATCAATGCGCCCGCCCAGATGATCTGTGATATCGTTGAACATAGCGATTGGGACAATCGTCTCATCAGCCTTGCCATATGACGCGACATCACGTGAGTTGTATAGATTGCTCGATTCGTCATTATCCTGAAGTTCATAGAACTTCGCAAATCCCTGCTCTTTACCAATGATGCCAGGAAACATGCTAGCATGTGGGATTGAATCGCTGCTTCTTGATGCGAGGACACTCCTGATTACAGCGACATTCTTTGCCATGGGTTCCACCATGACATAGCGTTCGCAGTGCGACGCATCACCCAAGAGCTTGAGGCCCTGGCCATGGTGTGAGCCCAGGTCAAGGATACGCTTCGGTGATAATCCATACTTTTTGATGACGTCCAAACAGAGCTCATATATCCCAAGAGGAACAGTCTCAAACGTATGTCCCCTGTATGACATCAGCTTCAACTCACAATTGTTGTATCGGTCGTCGTGTATGTGATTCGAAGCATATCAGCCTGCATACCACACTTTTTACATGGAGGCGCCGTGATTCCGTGCCAGGGATTGTCATAATCATGTGCTCCACCAGCCGGGCACGATGAATCACCGTATGTGGGTACGTAATACGGAATCGTCACACGTGCAGTGGCCCAAAGAAGCTTCGATTCAAGCTCATTAATGCTTTTTTGAAGCTCACCCACCTGTGCCTGTAGCGCTGCTATCTGTCGTTGTAGCTCTTTCTTCTTCATATCAGCAGTACCTCACATTCGATGGCGCGCCCGTGTAGCTCAAACAAATCTTGTCATCGCTCTTCCGTGCCTGCGTTGTTTCAATTAAATTGTTGATGGCATTCACAGTCGTCGGCATCTCGTTCAATGAAATCTTCGTCTCTTTCTTAAAGACAAGAGAGAGATGCTCCTTGATGATTGCGACCTGCTGTTCATCAAACGTGTTCGTTGATGTCAGCTCAAGAGCTCCCTGAAGCCAATAACAAAAATCCTGTGGTGTCATATAGAAATGTATCTATACGACTGATGCTTGTATCACTATGCTCTATGACCAGCACAGCTTTCAATGAAGCTGATTATCGTCTTCACGTCATAGCCATTGAAACGCCTGCATGCATCGCGCTGGGATGCGATGACATCAGCTCGTTCTGATAGCGATAGACTCTTGAGAGCGATGACCTTCTCTATGACGTCTGCACCGGAGTCGACGGCCCATTCATCACCGAGGATGTTATTGCGCGCAAACTTCTTTGGCACCAGACCGGGACAACCGACAGCAAGGGCCTCAAGGTACCTAGGAGACATGAAGCCTGTCTCGTAATATCTCGGCTTAGAGACATGCGTCGTGCATATGAACCTGTTCATCATCTGCATTGAATCAAAAAAGTTCATCCTGTGGTTGAATGAAACGTTTGGATGCTCTTTGATGAGAAACTCGGGTGATTCACGCTCAGATGAGCTCTGCAACCAGTTTCCGTACATCGAAACCTGAATGCCCATTTGTCGAGCGTTCCCTGCACACTCAAAATAGAATCGCTTAAACTCATCAGGTCGTTCGTAGTTGTTTCCGATGAAACCCAAAAGCGAATACGGTTCAACGACGGGAAGCAGTTCACTCCAATCAGTCCAGAACGGAAGAGAGACCCTGTTCCTTGTCTGCCTGTTCGTTTCAAACGACGGGTCAGACAGAATCAGCTCCGGCCAACGCTTCTCATCATCAGGTGTTATCTTCAAATCAGTGTCCCATGCGATGATTGGGCACTTGTTTTTATAATGTTCAATGATGTCAATCTGTCTATCGAGGTCGGGCTCATACCTTGATGCAACATGCTGAGGATGTGATGCATCATTCTTCACTGTGGGCCATCTCCACTCAAGAAAGACGACATCAACATCAGGAAAAACGTCTTTCTCTGCTAGATGTTGCTCATGTGCTCTCGACAAATCGAACGCATCGTTCAAAGCATATGACATCGACGACCCAGCGCTTTGACATGCAAGCGGTTGCTCTTCTCTTCTTCGCTGAAGAGCTATAACGCTATGACCTCGTCGCAGAAGTTCATTAACGAATATCGGCCGGCCATAACGATTTCCATCAGGAGTATCGACGGTTGAAAAACGATGGCTCTTAAAGTCCTGACATAGACCCCAGTATGAAAATCCACAACGCATTGTATCAATCTCCAAAATCAGGTACGTTCAATCACATGTGATACAGCGACGTCAAACACATCAATCTTATCACCCTCTGTCGTCAGCAACGATAAAACACGGCGGCCGTCACGGATGCCACTAGCCGTGATAATCCCGCTGATTGGGGCTTCAAATATGCTGACATACCGACGTGAAATTAACTGCACGAGATCGCCAACATTAATTTCACGTGTTGCTGAATCACGATTGAGCATGAATGTCGCTGCATCTACATTGACGCTGCGGTCGAGACAATCATACGCTTTTCGTCTGTGGTCATCAAACTCGAGATACTTTATGTTAGCATAGTCATAAACATCAACGTTGGCAACAAACTTACCAATCAGTGTAGTAAGCTGTTTTGTTGTCAGGTTGCAGTTTTTGATGAGTTGGCCACCTATCACGTGTAAGCCTGCCACATTTCTCAAACCGTTCTTTGGAGGCTGACCGTATTCGTATATGCGACGTTCATCATTCGAGGTCAAGCGCCAGCTGAGCCAATCGCATATCATCTGCTTCGATGACTCGTCGATTGAAGCATACGCATGCTTCGTGTGATACTTCTTAATTCTTTGTCCGAGCAGGTCAGTCATCCTGAATGCCTTGAGCACACGTGAATCTTCGAGACCAGGAGCCTCATCATTGAAATACACACGCTTGCCATCAAGAGCAAACTGACAGTTGACGAGGTCGAACGTCTCAAGCATCTTTTCAGGTGATGCCATGTGGCATTTAACGAGTTGTGTCGTAAATCTACTGTTGAAACGTCCGTTGGTCAGCAGATTGAACATATCATTGTCGTCTGCGCTTGTGAGTCCGCTGAAGTCGTTGAACGCGAACCCATGAAGCGACGGTTGCCACCTTCGTCTTACATCACTGTAGCATGTATTGAGTGATGCTTCATCACGAGCAAACACGTCGACATCAGAGCCAGCAACAAGGTAGTCTGAGATGCACTTCGTCGTTCTGTCCCTGTATAGCTTACGAATGAAACCACCAGCGATGTAGCATCCAGCGTTGAATATGTCCCTAAACGTCTTCAGGTTAAAGAGTGCATGTGCACCTTCGACATGTCCATAGAACCAGTCGATATCCTTCACAACGATGTTAGACATATCAATCACCATCCACAGCATTGTTGCGAAGGTGCTGTGGCATGATGTCTATCATCTTCTGCTTGAGCGTTCCATCAGAATCACACTCAAGCGTTGACGCAGCTCCATCGCAAAACACGACACTGACTGACGAGATGCTGACGTCATTCATCGTCTTTTCTAAAGACTTCTTTTTTTCAAGAATCATCTTCTGCAGTCGCACATCGTCGATGTTCTTTCTTTCAACTTCAAGTTTGATGTCAAAACAGACATTGGCGGAGCTGTAGCACTGCGCTTTGTTTTCGACTTTTACAAGCTTATCGCCATGTGGGAATGCAACGAACATATTGTTGATGAACACGACATAACACTCAAACTGTGGTTGATTGACGTATCTAGTACCCTTATGAGTAATGATGTCATCTCTTTTGACGCCATTCTTAATCAACTCATTAATGGTTCGATAATCAGTATAGGAGTGAGCCATGAACACGTTCTCTACTGACGTTACGATGCCGATATCATCTTTTTTTAGACAATCATTGCTAGATTTGATATATCGAAAATTATCATACCAATTGATGTCTGCGAAGTATCTCACTTTCGTTACATGTTTGATGGCATCATCCAGTTTTTTATAACCGCTGTACGGAAACGTACAAAGTGTTATATTAGACTTTAAAACAACAGCATCGCCAACCTTAAACTTACGCTTCTTCATCATTGACTCCCTCATCCAGCTGTTGTGGCATCGCGACATCCTGTGCTGTGTCTGTCGTCACATTGAACTCATCATCCATTGACAATGAGCGCGTTGAACCATCACGTTCAATCGTTGAGATTGATACGACACACGGGTCATCTATGATTGTCTTCAACGAATTAATACGCTTCTTGATTTTCATTGCGACATCATCATCATTAGCATTATTAACACGCATCACACCAGAGAACACAACATCAACGCTCTTGTGTCTGTCGATTGCGTCGTCGATTGACTCAAGCAACGATGGCATCGTAAATGCAATCTTCCTACCGTCGATGAGAACGATGTAGTAGTTTTTTTCAACATTTCTATAGTAAGACGAACATGAGTTTTTATACTTCAACGAGAAGCACAGTTGCTTCTGTTCATTCGACAGTGCTCTATACTCAGACTCACTTATCCCTGTCTTCTCAAGCATAAACACGTTTTGGTATGCGATGACGATGCCCGACATGCCAACATCGACGCATGCATCACCGTTCGTGCCATAAACACTAGCAGGCCATGCAGCAAGCTTAATCTGCTCTCTTTCATTGAGAGTGCTTCGTAGCCTATCGGGCTCAACAACATCGCTGAACGTCCAATGAATAGGATGCTCACACACACGTACGCATTTCCGCACAGAGACAGACTGCCCAATCTTGAATTTCTTTGAAGCCATTAGAACAGCCTATCACGCCAAGTCTTCGGAAGATTGGTGGTCTGAATCTCAATAGGAAGGTGATACAAGAATTTCTTGGGGCCCTTCTTGCGAAGAAAATCGACGATAGTTCGCAACCCATCATCAAGAGACACAGTCGTCCTATAATTGAAGCGCTCACGTATCTTGTCGGCAGAACAGTACGCCAGCTGCACCTCACACGGTCTCGGGTCGTGGTATTCGATGTTAAGGTCGAAATCCATTATCTTTGCCAGCCGATGTGCAAGCTCATTGATTGTGATGAAATCCTCGTCAGGGCCGACGTTGAAACGCTCACCATGCTCCCTGATGTCGCAATCAAGAAACCTCTTCAGGATTGAGATGTCATCCTCAATGAATGAGAAGCATCTCTTCTGATTACCATCACCATACACAATCGGCTGCCTTCCCTGAAGCATGAGATTAATCATGATTGACACGACGTTCCTGAATGGGTCGTCAGACTTCTGTCGTGGTCCGACTATGTTGTGGGGCACGGCGTGGATGACGTCAAATTTGTGGATGCGCCCGAGGAGGTCAAGCTGTAGCTCAGCTGCATACTTCGCGATGCCGTACGGGTCCTCGGGATGACATGCCATGTCCTCAGTGAATGGAGCTCCTATGCTACCGTAACGTGCCATCGACGACGTATTGATGAATCGCTTCACGCCGTTACGAATGCCAGCCGTTGCAACAGACACAGTGCCAGACACGATGTTATTTGTGATGAGTAGCGGAGAAAAAACACTTAAACCCTCATACGCATATGCACCACAATGGTAGATGACATCACAACCCTGCGCGGCATCAGTCATCGCCTCTAGGTCAGTGATGTCAGCAACACGAAATTCGTAATTTTCATGCTCGATAACATTCGCTGGGTCGCCTCCGACCATGTTATCGACACCGACGACACGATGTCCTTCTTTAATAAAAGTTTCAACGAGCCAGCTTCCCAAGAAACCGGCTGCACCAGTGATGAATATCTTCATCTAACGTTCTCCAAAGAGCTTTTCTTCTGTCCAAAGCTCATAATCAAGCCCATTTATCTTACAATAATCTATCGCTGCCTGCTGTTTCAACACGTTCACAGCTCTATCGCAATGTCGTGCAGGTTTAACTTCAATCATGAGGTCTGGCTTTTCAAAACGCTTAACGATGATATCGGGAAAATAGCGTTTTTTCTTTCCATCAATCTCATACCATAGCTGCAACGTCTCTGTAGCATATGACATCACAGTCATGTCTGCATCAAGCAAATGATATGCCTGAAGTTCGTATGACGAACGATATGAGACCATACCCGACTTTAAGCTTTCATGCTTTCCATGTCGATGAATGATACCAGGAGGTGTGGGCGTTCCATAGCGCTCTAAACATGTCTCTTGCGTTTTGGGTGATGCAAATCCTGATGCCGAACCGTATCTCTCAGTGCACGTCGTTTGAATGCGAGCCCTAATAATCTGTGAGCGTGCTGGGTTATCGACACCCAAGTTTTCAATCCATGTATCAATCGCTTTCTTACGCACTGCTTCGCTTTGAATGGGATAATCAACACCATAACGTGCTTTACTAGTTGCGCGAAGCACATCATTCTGTTTTCCACCCAGCTTCATCGAAACGTATCGACACTCGGGGGTGCAATAATGATAATCACGCTTGACATCACGAAGCGTTCGACGACGCCTGAATTCAGCTCCACATGAATCACATCTTAGATGAACATTACGATGCTTTATCTTACGACCAAGACAGTCAAATAGCTCGATTACGTCGACAGATAACAGCATGCTTATACATCGTCATCAACTATCGTCGATTCAATCAGCCCATCGATTATCACTGTGACGAGCGCTTCAGGAAATTTATCATTCAAGAGATAATACTTAAAATCGTTTTCATTCATGCTGGTGTCAATGATGCTGGCGAATCTAAACTCGCCCTGCTCGTGAACATCCCTTACATTCAGCAGTTGGATGATTAACAAATCAGATGTCGTAATGAGCTTAACATCTGCGTCGAACGACTCATACGCAAGCGTGGCCTTTATTGCATCAATGAGCTGTTTCTTTGCACCCGTCTCATTGAAAGACCTGATGTCATCCCAGGTCTTCTTTATGAATTCATCCTCTGCCAGTTGCTTAGCTCGCTTCTTGAACTTAGAATCGTGCTCAACGATGATTTCTTCTAATCGTTCTCGTATGTTCATGTGGCTCATGTTGCTAGTCCTCTTTCAAACAGATACGGTCTGCTGTTCCAGCCCTTCGAATGCACCCTCCAGCCTAGGCGCCCCATCGCTCGAAGAAAATGCTTGTTCGCGTGTGATGTATCTACGACAACATCGTTGCCAAAATCATACTTCAGAAAATGACCGAGCGTCGTGAAGCCGTTTCTCTCTGCATTCCAGCACGTGCTCTGTAGCAAGTGAGCATCGTGTGATGCATACGTGTCTATGAGACGTCCGAACTCAGACATCGGGTCGCCGACGCCCTGCTTCTTCTCCGAAGGAATGTGTTCAACGATTTCATACGCCTGAATGATGTCGTACCTTCCGCTTGGTCCTGCGACGTGTCGAACGTTCTTGATGTTCGAGTGGTCCTTGAACCAGGTGAAAACATTGATGAGGTCTGCGTTGAGCTCGTTGTACTCGACGTCTGCATGTGGAAGGTTCGCTGCCATGATGAACGACGAGAACCCAGGGCCTGCTCCCCAATCGAACACACGCTTTGGAGCTAGCCCTGCGTTGCGAATCAGATTAACTCCACCAGTCGCTGTGTTCGTCGTCTGGAATGTGCTCACACCGACTGAGTCGAACAGATACTCTTTGTGTGAATACAACCACGATGCATCACGAGTTCGCTTCCATTCATCGAACAACGCATCGCTCATGGGTTGCTCATAACCGCGTAACGTTCCCTTCGTATCAATGCCCCTCGGTCGCCAACGAGCGTTGAATTCATCACGTGAGTAGCCCTTGATGTCTCGCATACAAAAAAAGAGCGCCTCATGAAAATTTCTCATGCCCCTTCCACGGAGACGCAATGATTTCATCAACCCAAGAACGTTCGACATACGTAGCGACTTTCTTTCAGATAGAACAAAGCTGTCCTATACAATCATGATTGTAATAAAACAACAATCTTCGATGCACATCAAAAACAACTGACGATGAGGTTCAATTTTGACATAGATACATAACGATGTGCTATACGAACCCACCCGTCGTTGCTAAATATGATGTAATTCTCATCATTCTTTCTTGTGTTTGAGCCGCCAATAGTCGCAGAATGAGATGCATCGTACTTGATAACATCACATCCAGGGTCAATGCTAAATACGACGATACCGATGTGCTTTTGATTAAAAGAAAACTCAACCAGGTCTCCAACATTGAATACTTTCTTAATCATATGATGCTAATCAAGCCGAGCGATGATGCTTACGTTGAATGTGATGTTTTTGTAGTTATGTCGCAATCGACTGAATTGACCATCAGAAAATATGACATAATTACTGTCGCCTTTGACTCCCCGGCCGAGATCGGTGCTAGAATGAAACCCATCATACGGTATGACATCATGACCCGGGTCGACATCGAACACAACAAGTCCCACAACACGCTCATTTGATGATGAGAACAGCCACAATGAGATTATGTCTCCTACACGGAGACACGGGCCCTTATCAACCAACGTATGCTCCAATGACTCTCCCATCGATGAGCTCAACGTTGATGCGGTTCATCTTATGGTCAGCGGTCCCAACGAACTGGAGACCATCCTCAGACACGACGCGCATGACGCATCCTGCCGCCACGATGATGGCACTCGCTTCATTTTTCATCTTTCCAACGACGGTTGTCGCGACAGTTCTTACATCTGTGTTCATGACTTCTTCAAGTTTTTTCAAACTTGCCCTTCAGTTGTTCGTACAATGACTTCTCATGTTGCTCTTGCTTCTTAAGCAGCTCTGCCTCTGTCTCAATCCTTCTTGCAAATTCAGCGTCAGTCTCTTCACGAAGACCCGTGATGACAATCTCATTGTAATAATCACCATACATGTCGGGCTCCATATCAAACTCGACGCTGATGTTGGTGCAGGGTGCGTGCTCATGCTTCTCAAGACATTCATACAGTCTTGCGATGAGGTCCTTCAGGCTACCCTCACATTCACTGAATGAGATTCTCTCTAGTTCATCCCTGATTTTTCGTCGCTCAACATCAACGCTCCGCTTTGTGCTTTTCTTCTTCATCACGTGCCCTCAAACTTCTTCTTCAGACGAAGGAAGTTCGCGTACTCGGCTGCCTCGAGTCGCTCCTGCTGTTCATTCGACATCTTTTCACGCTCCAGGCGCTCATCATCAGTCTCGGGCCGAGAACCGTACAGCTTGAATGTACTGTCGTCGTATGACACCTCAATGCTTTCGAAGTTCTCATAATGAGAGAAGTACTTCTCTAACATCTTCACGACAGACCGTAGTTCACACTCAAAGTCATATGGGCTTAAGCAATCGATGTACTCACGAACAATCTTCATGTTATCATCATAACACTGATTGATGTATGAGAACACTACGAATGTTTCAAAACGAATATCTTAAAATCGCCGTTGTCATTCGTACGAAAGTACGTCTCATCAATCGACCTGTACTCACCGTTATGGTTAAGCGTCAGCATCGAACCACAGTGGTTATAAACAGGACAACCATTTTTAATCACGAGCCCAACGATTGGGTCGTCGTATGAAAATGTTCTTACACAAAGCTCATATGAAGCTGGGTCGAAAATTTCGTCGAAAACGATTAGGTCACCTGGGCTCAGCTCTTCGAACGTCATGACACGCTTAAAAATCATCGTTTTTCTGATGCCCTGCGCATCTTGAACGCCTGCGTCCCGAAACCGAACGCGCTCGACTCAATCTCTGCCACATAAGCGACATTGGCTGATAACCTGTGCTTATCCTTGTTGAACCCCCAGATGTATAGTCTGTACGTTTTACCACCTGAACCGATAACGTTCGCAAGCATGTACTCCTTGCCGCCCTTCGTCGTCTTCGGTTGTAGCGTGTCGATGATGAACCAATAGACACCCTTCGACTCATAATCATCTATCGATTTCACGCCAAGCTTCTTCTCAATCCACTCACGTGCATCGGTCGATATGACAAGCCCCATGTCCGCAGAGCCGACAAGCTCTTTCGACTGCTTGATTAATTGGTCCTTGCTCCACTCAGGACACTCATCATACCACTCCTTGATGCGACGTTGGAGCTCAGCCCGTCCGTTCTTCTTGTGCTTAAGCTTCTGCGTGTCCTCAGTAAGGCATCGCCACATATGATGGTAGCTACGAAACGTCTTCCCATCTCCAACGATGTCCATGCTGTCGAACGCACATAGCTTAATGAGATTCTCCAGGGCGCGCTTGTTGAATTTCGAGTGCCGCCATGAGCCATCAGCGTTCCAGAGGAGGTCATCAACGGTCTTATACGGTCGAAACATCTTGAGCTCAGGAATCGCAGCATCACCGATACCCTTGATTGACGTCAGCGCGGGCATAAACTTACGTCCAGGAAGAACCGTCCATTCGTCTGATGCGTGGTTGATATCGACCTTAACGACCTCATAGCCAAGAGAGCGAAGTTCCCTGATGGCTGCTGCACGCTTTTCGGGTTGGCCATCCTGGGTCTCCATGTAGGCGCGGAGCCACTCCTCCTCGTGGTATGTCAGGAGGTAGGCGCATTGGAAGCTGTCGATTGCGTAGCTCAACGCGTGAGAGTTTGATGTGAGAAGGCCGTTGGCGAGATAGAACTGGTGGTCAGGATGAGCTACCTCAAGGTCGTAGGCCTGTTGCTTGCCGAGTGAGCGGAATGATTTAACTTTAGACATAATCACTCATTTTCATTAAAGGCTCTTCAATTGCAGGAGTATCATGTGCTGACATATGACTCTCCTATCTTTATCACACCGGGTTTTGGATTTTTCAATGCATCGAAGAGCTGTCGGAGACATTCATCTTTAAATTTTCCACTCTTCCACTGGTCAAGAGAAATTCTGATTAATGTCCAACCTTGCTTTTTAATATGCTCATCAAGCAATCTATCACTTTGTTGAACATCACTTAAAACACCATGAATATTTTTGAAATGATGTGGGCCATCAAACTCGATATAAACACGAAGATTGTGGTCAGCGATATCAATCTGCTTTCGCTTTGATTTTTTAACAAACGTTTCACTCTTCAAAAATTGATTGTTTTTAAATGAGTATCCATCTATGTTTTTTACAATTTCAAAAAGAGCATTTTCGGGTTTGCTGTGCCACGTTGATAGCATCGACTTAACACATTTTTCATAAAATTCTTCAAAATTCGTTTCACGCCAACGTTGTAGTCGTTCAGTTCTTGCAGCTAAAATTTCAGGTCGTGCAGATGTTTTAATGGCTGTTTCTGATGACTTCTGTCGAAATGCATCAGTTTTGTTGAGACTACCAAGTAGCTCAGCTCTACGTGCCCTTTCGTCTGGATTTGACATGATGGCACGTGAAACGCTTTCACCCATTTTTTGCTTATAGACGGTCAAGTCTTTGCCAGTTTCATTTGCTCTAGCAATCCAATTACAGTTATATTTGTTTCGTTGGCTATAGACTTCAAATGAAGCTTGACATTTTAACAACCCATACAGTTCAGCATATTCTTTTGGTCTCATCTTGTGCATGTCGGAAACATGCTTACCTAAGCTTTTTGCATGAAGACCACAAATAGCACAAATGACGAAAGTCTTTCCAAAAGCATCATCAGGATATTTTGCTTTACACTTTTGTCGATGCTTTTCGCTTACTTTACCACTTGGGGCTGTCTTGTGACAGTATCCGCAACTACCTCCAGGTCCTGTTCGATAATGTCTCTCATCGAGAGCATTCTGCCGTCCTTCACACGGAACTTGTGGTCCATTGAACATTTCACTTTCCTTCCGTCATCAAATTCAAATTCAAAAATTTCGATGATGTTGTGGTCATGCAGTGCAACAACTTCAACAAACACGTCATGACCGGTTGCTTCATCACGAGATTTGACAAAATCACCAGGCTTAAAATTTGAAATAGGTATAATATCATGCTGCGAACCATCATAATTATACCTTGTGATAGCCTCAGATGACACAAAGCTCGCGTTGAAACCATAACCACTAAAGTAAGCCATCTTCTCAAAGAGCTCAACAGCAACCTTCTCTTCAACACCCTGTCTCACGGCACCCTCAATGAATTTCTTTTCAAGCTTTAAAGCATCCTCTTTGGCTTTTGAGGCACCTGACACAGAGCGCTTTGTGATAACTTTTCGAAGCTTATCACATTCTTCAAGAGAAAGACCTCCCACAACTTCACCCAATTTCATTAGTGATTCTTGAAATATGATACATCCATACGTGGCCTCCAGGCACTGCTTCACCAGTGGATGCTCATACTTGACAGATGATGGGTCTGCTTTCGCTTCAACATAGATGTCATCGACCTTCGCAGCCAACGGGCCGGGCCTATAAATTGATGTTAGGGCCGCGATATCGGTGATGTTGTTGGGCTTTGCACGCTCAAAGAACTTTTGAGCGCCCTTCTGTGTGGCCTGAAATATCCCACACCACCTCGCCTCATGATACACATGCTTATAAACGTGTTCATCGTTAAGGTCAATGACATCAGGATGAAGATGTTCGTTATACCACCTCTTGACATCATCGAATGTTGGATGCTGGTCAGAAGCAGTTGTCTTAGATTTGAGTTTCATTCATAGCTCCATCACATAACGTGAATTTTTACAGCCCCAAATACGAGTCATGCCAGCAGCTTCAGCAACCTGCGCTTGTGTTTGATCAGTTGTAGCTCTAAACTTGAATCGATTAAATCGTTTATCAAGATCTGTCCACCAAAATCTGATTGATGTATCTGACAATTGTACAAATCCTACCTTTGTGTAGGCGCTATCTTGACCCAAACGCTGATCAGCATAAGTCATCAATTTCTTGAAACCATTTTCACGTGACCAAATGATTGCATGCTTTACCAAGCGTGATAGACCACCAACGACGTTAGTATTTTTTTTGCAACAGAACCTTGCTATCTCAATAGCACCGTCAGCATGCATGAAAGGCTTTCGTAATGTCATACATGCAACGATTTCGTTTTCGTATCTAAGCACAAACGCTTTTTCAATTCTATTCGTGCTACCATCCAAATGAGACTGATCTAAAAACTGTTTAACATCATCAAAATGCGGATTACTGTCAATGACACATGACCTTGCATATAAGCTTGTTGACATCCCTAAAGCATGCACGATCATAGATTTAACGATATTTTGCTTATCACGCCATTCATCTTCAAAGATATGCAACAATCTAACTCCAGCCATCTTAGCCATATCAGACTTTATCTGATGTTTTTTAGGATCGGCTCCCGCTCTATCAGAATGCCAGTAAAGACCATTCAACTCAATACCGAATGATTTTTGAGGAATAAAAACATCAATCTCGTATGGTGATATCACTTGACGTGTCTGTTGCACATCTACGCTCAATGTTTTCACCCATTCAAAAATCTCATTTTGATACTTGGATGTTAAACCATATGGAAAACACACATAACATCTGCTTCCATCATCTAAAGATTTTAGAGTCTTTTTTTGAAGAGTTTTACAAGTACGACATTTGACGTCTAGATGAATCTGATAACCGGCATATTCAGAAATAGTTGATACCAACTCAAACTCTATTTCTCGTTTAGAAAATCTAGACATAACTTCATCATGAGACATCATCTTTGCTTGCGATATTTTTGCGACTCGCCAATCTGACTCTTTAGTCAAACCCTTCGACCAACTACCATTTTCTTTTAACGATGCCTTGACTGCATCACCGATGATTGCTATCCGAGGGTCTGTGTCTCTTGTAAGTCCCTTTGACCAACTAGAGCCCTTGCTTAATGTGTCATACTTACCTGGCTGTTTCGGCTTTTTTGAGGCTTTTCGAGCAATACTAATCTTTTGACTAATGATTGATCGTGCTTCATCATTAGATGACCAATGAGCACCAGCAACTTGTGCCTTTGAGATCGCTATCCCTCGACGCTTAATTCTATCATCAGTTGAGGTAGTAAGGCCTTCCTGCCATTTTCCTCGATGAATAGAGCAATTATATGCAAAGCCCCTCGTCGAACCCTTAAAATAAGGCTCATTCTCACAACCTTGATAGCCACATGTCGGTCTCAAACCACTAAGCTTATGCAGCACATAAGTTTCATCAATCGACATTTTATGAGCTTTAGCAGCATGTGTTGCTAATCCACAGTAGTTTTTAAACTCTCTATCACACAATTTACATTTCATAGGGTTAATTTAATCCTTAATGGATTGTTGATATCATCATCAGCTTCTAGGTCTTGAGCACGCTTGAAGCTTCCATCAGACAACATCACAAAGTCATTTTCAAAACATTCAAATGAATCACCAGACTCAAGCTGAATTTTGAGCCTTTTTCCTGCATGTTTCTTGATGATAAATTCAATAGACCTTTCAATAATACGTAGCGTCTCAAGACCCAAAAGGTCGAATTTAATCCAGCCTAGCTCATTTAAATGTTTATAGTGCATCCCCTCGACAAACGGTGTTTGTGCCTCTTTCTTCGACATAATCAAAGGCATGCGCTCAGGAACATATTCTGAAACGATAACACCACCGGCATGCTTGCCCAACGACTTATTTTCATGCAATAAAGTCTTGATAGGAGTTGCAACCTCAGGATGGGCATCCATGAAGGCCCTAAATGGCTTGCTATGTTCCATGCAATCATCGAACTTAAGCTCAAAAAGGTTCTTATCATCGCCCTGTTTCAAGACCTTTCTTCTGACCTCTTCGTCGAGTGGCGTTAGTATCGTGTTAACTTCTTGAAACGAAAGGCCATCATCGACGTCTTCACGATGAAAAAATCGCGACGTATCCTTGATGAGTGATTTCAGTTGAAATCCATTGTAGTTTGAAATTGGGACAACGTTCGTATCGCCGAACTTCTTTTTAAGAAGCTTGATTAACAAATCACGGTTTGCGAAGTCTGAGTCTATGTCGGGAGACTCGCTCCGCGACCTATTAATAAACCTCTCAAATATCAGCCCGTACTTGAGCGGATCGACCTGCGTAATGCCGATAAGATAATTCACAAGAGACCCGGCGGCGCTTCCACGGCCACAGCCGATTAGCATCCTCTCAGCAGCCACGTCGATGATTGCCTTCATCGTCAGAAAGTACTCAGCGAACTTCTTATCGCTGATGATGCTTAGCTCCATGTCAAGGCGCTCATGATACCGAAGGTCTCCAGAGAAGCCGAGACGCGTCATCCCTTCATCACACAGCTCACGCAATGCACCATCAGCAGTCTTTCCCTTTGGTGTGCTCCATGACGGAAGCTTTGTGCTTGTATCAGGCTTAACATCACCGATGGCCTGAAAAGCAATATCATGCGTAAGTTCTATTGCACGACACACGAGCTCATCATCATAGAACGTGTGTTCTCGGGCCGTGTCTTTGTATGCATCCCACATCTGTGATGCGTTCTTCGGATACAGCTCACACTTAAGCTCATCGACTGACTTCGGAAGCATGTTTGGGTCGAAGTCAGTGTAGTTCAGCCAACCGAGGCGCTTGTATATCTCACGTTCACGCCACACGCTTGGATTGTAGTAGTGGCTGTCTGCAGTCGCAATGAGCTTGAGACCAGTTCGTTTATGTGCTTCAATCAATATCTTGTTCGATAGGTGCTGTGCCTGAAGCTTGTTGAATTGCAACTCAAGAAAGAAATCATTCTCACCGACAGCATCAACAAGCTTATCAATTTCATTGAGAACTACAGTCATCACCCTATCAAGCTCTTTCTTATCATCGACAAGAGCCGGTGTTAGTTGTTCAAATGTTGCATTAGGGAAGCTACTGAACACGTTGTAGGCAAGCGGTCCGCCGATACATGCCGTGCTTACGATGAACTCGCCCTTATGCTCTTTAAGCATTGAGTAGTCGATGCGAGGAAACTTATAAAATCCCTCTAGGTATCCACGTGAGACAAGCCCAAAGAGCTTCTCCAGCGCCGTGCTGCTCTTTGCGATGATGACGAGATGGTGGCGACGCTTTATCGGGTCGTAGAACTTCGTCGTCTTCGTCTCCTCCTCATTCTCTACGGTGCCACCATGCTCTTGCTCTTCCTTGACATCGACCATCTCATCCTTGATTGATTTCAGCTTTCTCCAATCGCTCAATGACGGATGAACGTACGCCTCAACGCCAGGAAGGAACTTGAACGGTTGACCGTTCTTGTTGAGCTCTTTAGCGTAAAGGTATGCATGTGCGTATGAGTTCATGTGCCCATGGTTTGTGATTGCCATGGCCGGCACATCAAGCTCATCCTTCGTGTTTTTAATGACGAAATCAAAGTGCTCTTTTGGAAGACCGAGTCCGTCGAAGCTTGAAAATCCATCATGTGAATGTAGGTTTATGAATCGCTTCGGTTTGATGCTCATTTTCCCTCCCAATTAATAAGCTTTTGATACTTTTTACGCAGTTCATCATACTCCTTCGGGCCGATGAACGTTATTGGAATATCAGGATGCTCAATGATGAATGCTCTGACCTTCTTCATGCTTACATCGTCGACACGACCCTTAACTTCGATGTATCCATCAACACCATCAACACTGAAATCGGGTGTATATGTGCCGACAGTCGTCTCAAATGTGTCGGGTTCATATCGCCATAATTTGTGCTCATAATTGAGAATACGTGCGTAATTTGCTTCCCAATTGCTTCGAAAGTATGACCCGATGTCTTCTCGTATCCCGCCCCTTGCAGACGTATACGTTTCTCTTTTAGAGCGGATGCGTGTTGATGCGCTGAGTGCCATGCGCTTTCTAGCATCATCAGACACCCTTCGACCCCTGCTCAACATTGAAAGCGTTTCTCTTCCTCGTGCTGACTTTGTCCAATGAGAAACACCCCACCTCTCAGTGCTAGATTTAATGGTTGCGCTCTGTGCTCTACCAGACCTCCACGCTTCTTTTACGGCTGCAGAAATCTTGCTGCGAACGTCGGGCCGTCGTGCAACATCACTGTGGCTTCCGTTGTTTTTGCGGAACGTTTCAACCGACAACCTATTCATCTCTTCTGTTCGACGATAGCTTCCATTTTTACGTCTTGTAGAGACACCCTTATCTTTCGCACACTTTTTGGAACAACATGTGCTACACTCTGGACGTGAAGATATATCACAGAACTCAACATGACAATGGGCACACGTCTTATGACGCCTCACGACGCCCCTTTTCGTTCGCGGCTTCATAACCTACAAATTCTACCACACCTAACAAGTTGAAATCAATGCAACAGTCAAAGTCAATCATCCGACAGCGTCAGATATCCGTGCTATCGTCGTCATGCGTGTCATAAGCCCAGAGTGATGCATCATCACACCGAGCCTCGGATGTAGCACCACATGTAAATTAGATGTTGCGATTGTGCCATCATCTAGAATCTCTATGTCCTTACCGAGGTATATCAGGGGTACTCCGTCTAGACAGAATGAGCATATGCCACTATCATGACAAGTACATCTCGTATAGTCATGACCGGGCCTACGAAAGAATGCAATGACATCACCCATGTCGAACGTTATTTGACGCATTTGACTATCGCTTTGCCTCATTGCTCAATCTTCTTCCACTTAATCTTGAAGCTATCACTCTCGAATCCGCCGAACATCTCAGCATTCGCATGTATCTCGCATAGACCCGTCAGCAACAGCAACACAGCAAATCTTCTAGATGCAAACTCAGAGACGCTCTCGGGTCGAAGTGTATGGATGTCCATGTCCATACCAATGAGCTCAACGACGTCAGCATCACCTGATAATGAAAGCCATTTGTTTTTACTGACAAGCGCGTGCCCTGAGAAATGACGACGACCATCAGCGTCAATAGTGAGACAGTACGGCTTGCCGCAGTCATGGTAAAGTTGATACATGTCTGATACTTCAAGTGATGGGAGTTGTGCAACGAGCCATTCATGAAGCGATGAATTCATCAACCAGCTCGGTAATCTCCATCGCATCGTCAGCTGCGCTCCATTGCACAGCCACCCATACAAATCATGGTACCTGTCCATGACCATCTCACCATGCTTCAGAGCAGACACACCAGTCGTCTGCTCTGTCGTCTTCATATCTTCTAGTAGCTACAGAAACTCTGTTTCATGCATAAACATCACCCAACCTAAATACAGAAAAGCTCAAAAAACTCAGACTCTAACACATGTACGATGCTTGTGTCAAGCAAACACATGACAGTACGACCAAACGCAGGTGGTTTATCAGACAACACAAGCACTATGCTGTCGGCGTCATGGGTTGGACACAGAAACTCAAACCCTGTTATAGGGTCACGAAGCTCACAGCAACATGTTTCATGCTCAAAATTCTTTGGCATGTATCGCCTGATATCTCCTGCTTTTAATTCCATGCTACACAACAATGATTATGTAGCATAGTATCACACACCATGATACTCGTTTCATAACGAGCGCGGATACATATGACCATGGTAGTTCTAATTCGCTCAAAGCTGTCAGACACTGCATCAATCACATCGCCAGAATCAGGCTCAGGCGGAATCATACAGAATGTATCGTTCTCAAGTGGCCCGACGAGCGGCTCAAGTGGCATCCGGATGATGACAGAGCAGTCGTATGTTTCATTCTCTGCGGCCAGCATCAATCGCTCGATAGGCTCAATTGAGTTTGATTATCGACCGACGTATTCAGCCACAACGACACCATCATACACACGATACCTGATGTCAATATCAACACCAACACCATGGGCAATCATGTCGTTGAGATTCGATGGACAGCTCAGGCTTGTCATCAATGATGACAAGGGCGCATCACATGAGATATCGACACCGGTGGGTGCAGCGCTATGGACTGCAAACGCATGGGTGCATGTTGGTATCGAATGGAATGTCAATAATCCAGAACCACTCAAGCTATTCATCAACTCAAAAAGGGTAGATATCGGAGGTCAGGTCTCAAACACTGGGGGATGGAAGCTTGCGTATCCGACGGGCGCGTCATTGTATATCGGCTGTCTCAACAGGTTCGATGTTAGGCGTGCAGATGGAACGTTCGATAATCTATCAGTGTATAACACAGAGCTTGTTCTACAGCCTCCTGTCGAGCCACCACCCCCACCACCGCCACCACCCCCACCACCGCCACCGCCACCGCCTCCACCGACAACAGGGCTTGATGTCGCTATAACTGTTAAAGAGGTCGCTGGTGTGGGTGCAACGTCATGGCCGACAAGCGTTGTTGTACCACTGCCATATGGAAAATTTCAATCGACAACGTCGCTTTGTGTCGTTGATAACGCAGGAACAAAGGTACCTGCACAGATTGAGATTTTGAATAGGCACTGGGCCCGTGATAACTCAATCAGACATGTCATGGTGCATTTCAGTGCAAGTGTGGCAGCAAGGTCACAGACAAATGCAGGAACAGCGAGCTTTCGACTGATTGACACGGGAGCTGGACCCATGCCAGCGAAGCAGGTCTCCGTTGTACAGACAGCGTCTGCGATTACAGTGCAAACCGGCGTCTCAACGTTCGTCATAAATAAGAGCCCGTTGAGCATCATCACACCTGCAGGACAGCTTGTTGCTAGGTTCATTGATGAGCTTGGAGCAGTGACGAATTCATTCGATATACCAGGTGCAACCATCGCTGTTGAAGAGTCTGGCCCAATGAGAGCAGTCATTAAGATTGATGTGCCCGCATTCATGACCGGTGTCGCACCCAATGAACGTGTCAGACACGGATGGGCGATACGTCTGTATGCATATGCGGGTAAGGCGCATCTCAAGATAGATTACCAACTGCAGAACAGCCCGAAGAATAAAACTTTCGGAAGGCCGATGTTCTTTGATTCGCTGTCTCTTGAGATAGCAACGGGTGTGTCATCAACGCCGCAGGACGTAAGAGCACAGGACGTTGCCGTAGATGCAGCGACGCTCATACCCGGTGTCGTGTCAAACAGCGTCGTCTGCGCCACGATACGACACTTTCATGAAAAATGGCCGAATGGTCTTTCGATTGATGCTCTAGGTAATCTATCGGTGCAGCTATTTCCAGCTTGGGCAGCGAAGCGCAATGGGACAACACAGAGCACAAGCGGGCTACACTGGTTGAATGACATGCAACATGTCGTCAAGGAGGTGATGCTCTCGTTTGAGCAGATTAGCGATGCCACTGCATGGGCACAAACGGTCAGATGGCCTCCCGTTGCAATGCTTCCAACGAGCCATTATGCAGCTACACAGGTGTCGCTTGATATGGGCGGTGCATTTCCAACCACAACGAAGACATCGACACAGGACATCAGACAGCCGAATTACGCGAACTATAACCGAGGAAACCAATACACGTGGGCACAGAGATTTGGATGGGACACGTTCGGTGTTGAGCTAGATAGAAAGCTCGACCCGCGACAGGCCGGAAACATTCCATGGACGTCGACAGAACCATACATGACAGAAAATCCTGCAGACTACTTCCTAGCAGATGATAGGGCGATGGGAGAGCTTAACGTTCGGGGTTGCTGGATATCGCAATACACATACGCTAATGATTATGCTCTAATCCAACCGACCGAGAATCCATACGACGGATGGAGCTGGCGTAAGTTTGATGGCTCATTTGGTTATTCGCAGGCTCCCGGCTATATAGCTGGAACTGCACAGGATGCTAAACCAAGGGATGACCAGCATGGGTGGTTCTACTTTGTGTCTGAATCATACTGGATTACTGGAAATCCATGGGTGAAGGACTGGTACCAATTCGTCGGGCAGTTCAGACGAACTAGATTGAATCAAAATGACCCGTATCCTGATATGTCTGGCAGGGCCACGGGCCACGCACTAAGTCATGCTCTAGATGCATACCGCATCACGGGAGACACGGAGATACTGACGTTGGTTGGCAACTATATCAAGAATTTCGTTGCACCCCTGATTGACCCAGTACTTGGTGGATTTAAGCCACGACCTGACGCCCCTGGTGAAGCGATGTTTCAGATAGGGTATTTGAGTCACGCAATGATTACATACCTCGAAGAGCTACAAACTGTCGACAGCGCAGTGTATAACATCCTGGCTGGGTTCGTCAAGTGGAACATGACAAACTCAAACTTCGGTTACTACAACCCGCTAACGACAGTCAATCAAAACTCAGATGGAACATCTGTGACATTCATGGATGCACAGGCATACTATGCGACGAAATCGAATGACGTCACAGCCATGCAGCACCTCGACACGTATGCAAAAACAGGGATAGGCCCAGCTGGACAAAGGCCATACTTCTGGTCTGAAGTATGGACAGGAATATTCTGTGGTAGAATAGCAACGACAGCATTGAAAAAATTCAATGGCGGTTGATTAATACGAAGAATCGATACGGTCATTAACAATCTTATCTTTCTTCTTATACGCTTCAACGAACATTTCAGGAGTGATGCCCATCACGATGAGAACCTCCTGCATATACTTGAATGCATCAACGATTTCTTCGACAAATGCTACAGAGTTGAATCCCTTCACGTCAGACACTCTGTGCTCTTTTGCATTCTTAAGTTCAACAACACCCTCTGCTAACTCATGCTGTGCCTTCCAAACGAGGTCTCTAACAAACATTTGAGATGATTTCTGCGTCATGTCTATCGGCCACTGTTGTGGAAATGTAGTATCACGATTGCTCAATCGCTTCATGAATGCCTCTTGCATCAAGAAGAGCTCATCAAGCCTATCCATCTCAATTCTCC
>Ga0114930_10000332_pt1 | contig 50568 bp, 37 predicted proteins | sample AnhtaG_FD_87300 | JGI IMG/M metagenome (GOLD analysis project Ga0114930, IMG submission 87300) | Deep subsurface microbial communities from Anholt, Denmark to uncover new lineages of life (NeLLi) - Anholt_01485 metaG | ecosystem: Environmental > Aquatic > Marine > Oceanic > Sediment | place...
CACGATGCATGGCAGTCGGCCGTGCTAGGCATAGCCTGCGTCAGCAACGATGCGTCACATGCCCACAGGCTTCTGACCAAAGTAGTGGAGATGATAGCCAATAGCCATTTCGCTGCCCACGTTGCCGATTACCAGATAGAAATGCTCTAGTACACCTGACCCTGCCGGCAAAGACCTTCCAGCCCCTCCTGCCCCGGCCGTACTCCCCCGGTCTCGCACCAACATGCCACTGGCCCCCAGATCACCCATTCACTCTCCCGCAATCGGGAGTACCAAGCATCAGGGACCCTCCACGCCCTCATTCTCGGCAGCCTGCAACCACAGGGTGCGCACCACCCGAGCGTGTGCTTATGTAAACTCCATTCCCGACAGCGCTAGCTTATGTCAAGCGCCGCCCCAAGGCCACACCACCCACCAAGACACAGACTGAGAATAGCAGGCTCACAACGGAGATCGCCCTGCCGAGCGCCCGAATGGGCGTGTCACCAAAATGGATGGCCACCTCATGCTCCCCCGGAGGAACTCGTAGGGTAATCAGCCCGTGCGGGCCTGTGGGATAGAGGTCCACCTGTTGCCCATCGACGTATCCCCTCCAGCCGGGGAAATAGTAGGTATAGAATTGCAACTCGGTTCCTGTGGGGGACCTCACCTGTACCTCCTCCGAGGCACCGCCATGCTTGACCATCTCCACCATGGCCCCCTCATCCAGAGCCGTGGCCTTGATCAATGGCTCCCCAGCCAAGTACTGCCTCACCAGCGGCGTCTCATGCGGCTGCTCCGTCACCCAGATGGTCATCCCCACCCGGTCTGGCGGGTAGAAGGACTCGAAGTCAATGACCGCCACCGGCTGTTCGGAACGCGAAGAAGGAGAGGTGTACTGGGGCACCGTGTAGGGATAGCTAGCCAGGACAACGACCAACAGGAGAACACCCAAGCCGGGCTGCCAGCCACGACGCTCAAGCATCGATCCCTCTGAAGCCGCGTGAATGGCAGTACCACTAAGAAACGACATGGTGACAGCAGCCAGACCCAGCAGTCGCCAGGGAAACTGCACCAGAGCCGCCAGGGACAACGCCTTCCAAATGGGCGCTGCGGCAGGCGTCATACACACGATGGCAGCTAGAGATGCAACCAGGAAGAACCCAATCTGTCCCCTGCCGCTGACTCCCTTCCGGAAGGAACAGCACACCCCTACCAAAGCCAGTGTCGTGGTCATCAAGCCCAACTGCAAGGACATCTCGTCTTGTGGCCCTTCCCCCGCATAGCCGTACCCCCAGAACGGCGAGAGAAGCTGAGACGGATAGACGAAGTGCTTTGCATAACCGAAGCTGCCTTGCGTCCATTGCGTCTCGACGATATACGCCTTCTCGGCCAGCATTGGCAAGAGAAAGATGGAACTGAGACCCAAGGCCAAACCAGCCGCCCCTAGGGAGAGGCCAGCGATGCGCAAGCCCTTCCCCCAACCCACTCGTAGTTTGGAGAGAATCAAAAAGGCCACATACGGCACCAAGAGTATGGTGAAAACGAAGGCCGTAGCGGCGTGGGTGAGAAGCACTCCGGCATACGCCAAGCCCGCCAGAACTAGGTGACCCAGAGACCGCCGTTCCGCTAACTCATAGAACAGCAACAGGATGAGGGGCAAGAAAGCAAAGGCGAAGAACTCCGCAAGAGCAGATCGGACGTAGACATCAAGCAGACGATACGGTACATAAGTGTACACCACGCCAGCTAGCACGCCCGCCTCTGGGCTCAGCACTTTCTTGGCAAACGCGTACATCGTCAAGCCAGACAAGATGAAGCCCAGGATGTAGGTCAGTTTCACGGAAGCCGTCAACCCGGCACCCAGAAGGTGGAAGACCTCAGCAACGTAGAAGGCCAGCGTAGAGTAGATGTTGAACAGCGGGTAGCCATAGCCCAGGGCGAAATCAATGCCCCAGCGAGGGTAGAACACCCCATCTCGGATAGCTTGATCAAACTGGTTCAGGAAGAAAACGCTGTGAGCAGCATCATGGGCCTTGAGGAAAGATGGTGGACCGACCAGGGGAGCCCACGCAAAGACAGACAACACCACGACGAGTACTGCATTCCAACTGACCCTACCACGCACTCTCGCCAGTACCACTCCCAACGATCTGGAACGCCTTTCCCCCACCAAAAGCCCTCTAACCTGCGGTCTTCCGGCGCCGATAGGCTTCCCGCCCAAGAACGCATAGCACGAGCAGCAGACTCAGAATGGACAAGTATCGGCCCACCACCCTCACCCGTGTATCCTCGAACCGCAGCAGCAAGTAGTACTCTCCGACCGGCACCCACACTGACACACGTCCGAGACTTCCATGAGGCACTACCTCGAGTTCCTCCGCTATGTCCCCTTCCCGTCCCTCAAGGATGTAGCAGCGCCATCCTGGATAGTAGAAGATATTGAAGATGATTCGCCCTTCCTCCTCAGCGTGAACCCACAGCTCTTGGGAGGTGGTACTACTATCCTGAAGATCAACTGCCAGTCGTCTCCTTGGCCTGGGAAGTGACTCGAGGTCGACCTTGAGATCAGGAGCCTGACCTTCACCTATCACATGGTCGGCAAAAGCTGACCAAGTAGGCACCTCGTGGGTCCAGGCCACCGAGCCCGTCATCTGATCGCTGCTCTGCATGAAACGCATCATGCCCGTCAAGGATACAGGCCCCTCCGCAGGCTCTATGATCTGAGGCGAAAGGTACGCGTAGCTTCCCAGGAGCACCAGGCCCACGAGAGCCAATGTGGCAATAGCCCCGGTTGGCTTTTCCTTGCCGCCCGCCACGGCCACCACTGAACCGGCCAGGAAGGCGACGCAAGGCATCATTAGTGCTAGCAAACGCCACGGGAACTGTGCGAAGATCACAATGGGCAACAGCTCCCAGAAGCGGGTCGAAACAGTCAGCATCAAGAAGGCAATGATAACTGCCGCGGCCTGGAAGAAGACCAACATCCGTCTCTGGACCTGGTTCTTGATGCGTAACACGACCGCCAGCGAAAGGATAGACAAGACAACGGGCACTGCCCCTATCTGGAAGGGCAGCTCATCGTGAGGACCAGGTCTGCTAAGTCCGTAGCCCCAAGATGGAGAAAAGAACTGGAAGAAGTAAACGAAATCATCTCGATAGTCATAGTACCCACCCAGCCACTGGTCTAGGCGCACAAACTTGAATTCGACAGCCATGGGCAGCCAGAAGACGGCACTGAGACCAAGTCCAAGTAGCAGCGCAGCCAACGGCATCCAGGCACGCCGTGCCAGCGCCCCACCACTCCGGATCAAGCGCCGCCGCCCTGAGGCGGGGATGCGCTGTAGGTCCTGCCACCATCTCGACAGGACAAGAAAGACCAGGTAGATACCCAGGAAGGGCGAGAATAGCATCAGAAGACCATTGTGGGAGAAGACCAGCCCCGCATAGGATATCCCCGCCCCCACCAAAGCCAGCACACGCGGCCTCTCCACCGTCTCGTAGAAACACCAGAGGATCAGAGGGAAGAAGACCAAGGCCACTGACTCGGCAAGAGCTCCCCTGACATAGACGTCGGAGATGTGATACGGAACGTAGACGTACACCAAGCCAGCCACGAGCCCGGCTCGTGACCCCATCAGCCGACGCACAAACAGATACATGGTCACCCCTGAGAGAACGAATCCCAGTGCGAAGACCATCTTGATGGCTGAGACCAAGTCCAGCCCTAGGAGATGCAGAGCTTCACCCAAGTAGAAGGCCAGGGGGCTGTAGATGTTGAAGAGGGGATATCCATAGCCAAAAGTGATGTCTGGAGACCACCGGGGGTACAAGACACCGTCCTGAACGGAGAGATCGAATTCGTAGAGGAAGTACACGCTATGCCTGGCATCGTGGGCACCCCAGAAGAACCCGGGCTGGAACAAGGGGGCAATAGCAAAGACGGAAAGCAGGACAACCAGCACGATGTTGATGTCGAGACCTTTGATTCTTGTCATCAGACTCGCATGAAGACAGGCACAAGTACCACGTCTTGGATCATCAGTCCAGGATCACGGCTGTTCCGCCTCCGGACAAGGGCAGTCTCTCTCCGGTCTCCCAGACATAGACACCTATCTCGACTGTGTATCCTTCCCTTGGACCTTCGACGTCTATCGTCAGTTCGTGCTGATCTTTGACAATCTCCCCCAAACCCCACGAGCTGGTAGGTCTTTCGCCATCCGAGGGCATCGCATCCCTCTGCCCCCAGATGGTGCCTTGTGTATCCACGATGTGCACGAACACCGTGTAGTCCGTTTCCATTAGCTGCAAGCATTGCCACTGAAGGGTCAGACGCACGGTAGCTCCATGAAGGAGAGGTCCCTCACGTTCGTACGCCAGCAGCGCCATCTCATCGCCCAGGACGGCAACTGGTGAGCCGCCAACCTGCACATCTGTGAAGTGGGGACTCAGGTACCCGTAGCTGGAGAGAATCGCAAGCGTCACCAGAGCCGCTTGCCAGGGAAGGCAGGCCAACTGTCGCGCCATACCCACCACTGCCCCTGACGCCACTGACAGAACCAGACCGATCAAGGCCAGCAGTTGCCATGGATACCTCAGCATTGTGGACAGTAAGCTAACTCGCCACAGGAAGGACGCCGGGTGCAGCAGCATCAGAACCATAGCCAGCGCTGCGACAACGAAGAAAGTGGCCTTCTTCCGTAGTGCCGGACGCACACCATTGCTGCTTGGCAGAAGCATGGCCGTCAACAGAGTCAAGCCGGTGGCCACGAGACCGAGTTGTAGCGGCATGGTGTCCTCCCAACCCGCCACACTGGCTCCATACCCCCAGCTTGCCGAGAGCAACTGAAAAGGGTACACGAAATGCTCGAAGAAATCGCCGCCCTTTTCGATGAGGAGTCCATTTCTCAATACGGCAGGCACTTGGAGAAACAAGGTCAACCCGACTCCCGTCAGCAACAACAGAGCAGACCGCCCCTTCATCCGCCGGGAGGGACCCAGGAGGAGAGCATAGGCCAACAGGATGAGGGCGTAGAGCACGGCCAGACCAAGGTTGGTCAGAGCCAAGGCAGTGTACAGGAGGACTACGCCGCTGGCCCACCGCCATCTTCCCCCGTGCAAGTACTTCTCCAAGCAAAGAAGGATCAGGGGATAGAGAACGAAGGCCCAGGCCTCCCCGAAGGCTCCCCGCACGTACACCGTAGCCAGATGGTATGGCAAGTAAAGGTAGACTACTGCTGCCACAAGCCCTGCTCTTGCGCCAAACAACTCCCTTGCCAGCAAATAGGCACCCAGACCGGAGGCCACGAAACCCACCGCGTAGACGGTCTTGATGGCCCCCACCCCTCCCAGCCCCAGCCATCGCAAGAACTCAGCCAGAAGATAGGGCAGCGGCCCTTCTCCCCGGAGCAGAGCATAGCCCACTGCCTCTGTAGGCACCCAGCCCAAGTTTCCCCACAGATTGGATTCCAGATCAAAGAGATTGAAGACGGACCAGAAACCGGAGTGGGACTGAAAGAAGCCGGGATAGGTGAGAGGGGCGAGGGCGAAAACGCTCAGGAGCACCACCAACACAAGGTCAAGGTCCAGCTTCTTGGGCAGCTCAGACCACGTCATGGACTGTCAGATTCCCTCAACGCGTGCGAGGACTCGCCAGCCCTCGATACTGGATCCACTGCCTCTTTTCCTCTCCAAGGCGCCACTTGCCTCTAGGGCACGATCACGATCTTCAACAACTCATCAGCCTGCACTGCCAGGCGAATTGCTTTCCCGACCTGCTCCAGTCCAAACTGATGAGTGACCAATCCCCTCGTTTGAACCCGCTCCCTGCTGATGAACTCCAGGGCAGCCCGAGTGTCATCAGGGCCACAGGAATAGGTGGAGACGAGGGTGATCTCCGAGAACAGTAAGTCATGCACTTTCACTGGCAGAGTGGCACCGGGAGCCAGAGGGGCGTAGAGCAGGACCGTACCTCCCTTGCCGACCAATCCAAGCCCTTCCTCCATGACGGAGGCGCTGCCTACGGTGACAATGACCAGGTCTGCACTGCGACCATCGTTGAACTCCCCAAGTTTGGCCCTCAAGTCGTCGGTCCTCGGATTGATCGTGAGATCTGCCCCCAGTTCGCTGGCTGCCTGAAGACGATACTCAACTGGATCGCTGGCGATGACAAGGCCAGCACCCCACAGTCTGCTCAACTGAGTGAAAAGGAGACCACTGACCCCAACACCGACAATGAGCACGGTGTCGCCCTTCTGCAAGCCAGCTCGATCCATGCCTCTGATCGCGCAAGCAGTGGGTTCTATCAAAGTTGCTTCGTTGAAGCCAAGTCCCTCGGGCAGGTGAAGCACATCTCGCTCTACGTTGATGGCCGGTACGCGGATGTACTCAGCGAAGCCACCGGGGTAGATGCGACTCTCTCCGAAAGTCCGACAGGATGAGTAGTTCCCTCGGAGACAGTAGTGGCAGATGAAACAGGGCACATGATGATGTACGAATACCCTGTCTCCCAGTGCGAACCCCTTCACGTCTTCGCCCAGGCGTGAGACGAGACCCACGGGCTCGTGGCCCAACACAGTGGGCGCTTTGCTGTCAGCATACCACTCCATGAGATCGCTTCCGCACAAGCCGCAGGCCTTGACTTGCACAAGCATCTCATCGGGACCGATATCCGGTATTGCCATCTGCTCCAGGCGAACCTCATCGCGACTGTAGTATCTAGCAACTCTCATCCAATATCCTCGCGGCACCGCCTAGGGGATGACGGCCACCTTAAGTGCACCTCCCTGCATCACTACTTCCAACGCCTGCTCTACTTGTCGCAGAGGCACCCGTGCGTTGATCAGGGGTCCCCCTCTGACCACCCCTTCGCTCAGCAAATGCAGAGCCTTCTCGACGGTGCGTGGCGTGTGATGGAAAACGCCTTTGACGGTCAACTCCCCGTAATGCACCATGCCTGTGTCCAGAGATATCTGCGTGCCCGATGGGCAGCCGCCGAACATGACCACCGTCGCCCCTTTGCGAGCAAGGGCCAGCGCCATTTTCCACACTTCGGGCACACCTGCTGTCTCGATGACCACATCGGCGCCTCGGCCAGCGGTCAATTCGTTGACCACCGCTGCTGGATCCTCGGTGGTAGGATTGATCACTCTAGTGGCCCCTAGCTCGCAGGCCAACTCAAGTCTGCCGTCCTTCAAATCGATGACCACTACCTGAGCTGCCCCGTCGTTGATGGCTAGCTGCAAGTGCATGAGTCCGATAGGGCCGCCTCCCCCAGCAATGACGACGCAATCCCCTGTAGAGATGCAGGCAGCCTCATTGCCCAAGGCAACGCACGCCAATGGCTCCAGCAAGGCTGCCTCTTCGTAAGATAGACCGTTCGGAATCTGATACACGTTGTGTTCAACTATGCGTGCCGGCACCCTGATATACTCGGCGAACGCGCCCCAGTTGAAGAGGATATCTTCACACAGATTCTGCCTGCCCTTGTGGCAGTAGAAGCAGGACAGACACGGGGCTGAGTTGGCAGCGACTACAGCCATACCTTCTGCAAAGCCACTCACCCCGTCGCCCACCTGGACGATATCGCCCGCAAACTCGTGCCCGAAAGGCATCGGCGGCTTCATGAGATGGTGACCGCGCCGATATGTCTTCACGTCAGTGCCGCAAGTCAGGGCGGCCCTGACCCTGACTAGAATCTCTCCTGAGCCGATGGTGGGTAGTTCCACATCTTGGTAGCTCAACTCCCCAGGTCCCCGGTAGACCACGGCCTTCACTGGGTCTCACCTCGCTTCGCGGGTACCACACACAGAAAGCCCAGTGGTTCGCCACTCAGACATCTAAACTGGTGCAAATCATGTGGAGAGACATAAACAACGTCACCGAAGGACACCTCAATCTCCTCCTCGCCCAGAAGTACACTCCCCCTTCCTCTGAGGATCAAGACGCCATGGTCGTGTGCATGCGTGTCCAAGGAAGTGTAGCCGCCGGGCTCGACCTCGAAGTATCGCATCGCGAAGTGGGGAGCCTTCTCCTGCGGACCTATCAGCCATCGAACTGAAGCCCCCTTCACCAGGGGCGACTCGTAGCCCTCTACGGCCACGCCCTCCCAGTCGAAGCTGCCACGCCTGCCGTTGAACCTGTGCACGCAACTCATTGCCCGCCTCCGCATCTCACCGAACAGATTCTAGCACACCTTCGGCAGCAACAAAAGGGGGCACCAACCTATGTCAGCTTCTGGCACACAAATGAGAAAGCCAACAGACATCGTCCGCCTGTTGGCTAGTCCCTGCGTCCCCCACCCTGCCGTGTGCCCTCATTGTTTTGAACCTGCCGAGGCAGGTGGGTGCCTACCCATCGGTTTTGCCCTGTCGGACAGCCCCTCTGGAGATCGGCTCCCCATTCACAGGTATTGGCTCAAAACGTTGAGTGAAGCATCACGAGCATGATAGGAGACGCACCATTATTCTACCACATTACCGGCAGAAGTGCAAGAACGCGAAACGTCGACCACACCTAGCACCGTCGGCAGCGATTTGCTATAATCCGACGTGGTCATGGAATCAGACCTAGAAGTAGTGACCGTAGCGGACGTAGACAGCTTTCTTGGCTTGGAAGCCGAGTGGAACACACTGCTCCAACGGACGAGAGCGGATACCGTTTTCCTCACGTGGCAATGGCAGAAGGCGTGGTGGGATTGCTTCGGTGAGGAAGGTCGACTGGCCGTATTGACCGCAAGGGACCGTGGAGAACTGGTGGCCCTCGCCCCTTTCTACATTGCGGCCCCCAACGGGAGTTTAGGGACGCTTCGTTTGATCGGGGGCGTCGAAGTTTCCGACTACCTGGACCTCATCGTAGCCGACAACAAGGAGGGGCCAGCATACCGAGCCCTCTGGGAGTTCTTGACCAGCGAGTGCGCGTATCCCTGGCGGGGCATGGACTTACATAATGTCCCCGGCTTGTCAGGGACTCTGGAAAGCCTAGCCACGATTGCTGGCGGAACCGACGGCGTTCGGGTCACAAGACAGGTCGAGGACGTTTGCCCCGTCATCAGCTTGCCTCCCAGCTGGGAGGACTACCTGCGTCTTCTAACGAAGAAGCAACGCCACGAAATACGTCGCAAGCTGCGCAAGGCTGACAGAGAGGCCACAGTTGACTGGTACTACGTGGAAGACGAAGAGACGCTGACGCGTGAGGTGGAGGACTTCATCGCCCTTCATCAGAGAAGCGCCGCGCAGAAGAAGGAATTCATGGATCAGAGGATGCAACGCTTCTTCCACCGCGTAGCCAGCTCCGCCTTTGACCAGGGCTGGCTGAAGCTTGCCTTTCTCGTCGTCAACGAAGTCAAGGCCGCCACGATGTTCTGCTTCGACTACAACGATTCCATCCTTGTCTACAACTCCGGGTACGATCCCCGCATGCACCCGTCTCTGAGCACGGGCATCGTGCTCTTGTCCTACTGCATTCGAGATGCCATAGCGAAGGGGCGCAGGACCTTCGATTTCCTGCGGGGCGCCGAGGACTACAAGTACCGCTTCGGCGGGGAAGACAGAGAGGTATACAATCTGAGGATCACCAGGTGAGGTTGAGCCCATGTATCGCGTGGCCATGCTAAGCGTCCACACCTGCCCTTTGGCAGCGCTGGGCGGCAAAGAGAGCGGCGGAATGAACGTCTACGTTCGAGACCTCAGTCGGGAGTTGGGACGTCGGGGTTTTCAAGTGGACGTTTTCACGCGGTCACAGAATCCCAAACTGCCTCAGATTGGTGAACTGGGACCCAACGCCCGGGTGATACACCTCAAAGCTGGCCCGGAAGCCCCGTACGACAAGAACCTGGTCTACGCACACAGGCTGGAGTTCGTCCGAAACCTGAAGAAGTTCGCTGAAAGAGAGAACATCGCCTATCATCTCATCCACAGCCATTACTGGCTCTCCGGCACCATCGCCCTGCAACTCCAGAGTGAATGGCAGGCTCCCATCATACACATGTTTCATACCTTGGGGAAGCTCAAGAACCAAGTAGCCAGAAACGTGGCCGAGAGAGAACCACTGCAGCGCGTGGACACCGAGCGAGAGATCATGAGGAATGCGGATCGTCTGGTCGCTGCCAACCCCCTGGAGAAGGCGCAGATGACCTGGCTCTATGGTGCCGACCCCGCCAAGATTAGAGTAATCCCTTGCGGGGTTGACCTGGACCTATTTCACCCCCTTCCCATTGGTGAGGCGAAAGCCTACCTGGAAATGCCCAAGCATCACAAGATGGTCCTCTTCGTGGGACGGATCGAACCGCTCAAGGGGATAGACGTATTGATTGAGGCGATGGCCCTAGTCGTACGGGAGATGGATCAGCTTCGGAAAGAGATCTGCCTGTGTATCATCGGGGGAGATCCTGATGCAGATCCTGAGCAGATGGACCGTGAGATGTCATACTTGCAGGCAATGCGCGAGAGGCTAGGCATCGCAGACGTGGTGACTTTTATTGGCAAGAGAGACCAAAGTACCCTGCCCTATCACTACTCTGCTGCGCAGGTCTGTGTCGTGCCCTCACACTACGAGTCGTTCGGCATGGTCGCACTGGAAGCCATGGCCTGCGGCACCCCAGTGGTAGCCTCAAGGGTGGGGGGACTCACCTTCACGGTCAAAGATGGACAGACTGGCTTTTTGGTGCCGAACGATGATCCTGAGGCCTTGGCAGAGAAGCTGAAGCTCCTGCTGACTGATGAGAACCTGCGCCGGGAGATGGGCCATCAGGCCAGTTCGCTGGCCAGTCGCTATAGCTGGTCTATCGTGGCAGGCCAGATAGTGGCAGAGTATCGGGACCTAGTCATCCGTGCTCGGCCCCAAGTCTGCTGTAGCGACAGAACTGAGCCTTGTACAACCAGGTTAGGGTGCTCCGACTGAAGCCTCGCGGCAGAAATCTGCCTCAAGAATCATAGGAAGGAACCCTCTCGCTCAGCGAGGGAGTTCCTCATCGTCTTGTGGTGTCAATCACCTTGGCTAGGCGGTCTCCGACCAGTAGGTCAGTTCTGGCTCCACATCACCGGTGATAACCTCTCTGGTGATCTCGCACCTTCGCACATTGCGCAGCGATGGGATCTCGTACATTGAGTCCAGGAGTACTTGCTCGAAGATAGTCCTCAGGCCCCTGGCCCCCGTCTTGTACTCCAGAGCTCTCTCGGCCGCGGCCTCCAAGGCATCATCAGTGAACACCAATTCCACGTTATCTAGAGCAAGCAACTTCTTGAACTGCTTGACTAAGGCGTTCTTCGGCTCCGTTAGAATTCTGACCATGATTTCCTTGTCCAAAGGCTCCACGCTAACGACCATCGGCAGACGGCCCACGAACTCTGGAATGAGGCCATACTTCAAGAGATCGTCAGCGATGACCATCCGCAGCAGTTCGGCGGACGAGAGCTCGTCCTTGCCTCGCGCCTCTCTGTCCTTGAATCCTATCGGCTTGTTGCCTCCTACTCGTTCAGCAACCACCGTGTCCAGCCCCTGGAACGCCCCGCCACAGACGAAGAGCACGTCTCTTGTGTCCAGCTGAATGAACTCCTGGTGAGGATGTTTTCTTCCCCCTTGAGGAGGGACATTGGCTACTGTGCCCTCAATGATCTTCAGCAGCGCCTGCTGGACACCCTCCCCCGAGACGTCGCGGGTTATTGAGGGATTGTCACCAGCCTTGCGCGCAGTCTTGTCAATCTCGTCTATGTAGACGATCCCGCTTTCAGCCCGCCCGAGATCGTAGTCGGCTGCCTGGATCAAGCGGAGGAGGATGTTCTCCACGTCCTCGCCGACATATCCAGCCTCCGTCAGCGATGTGGCATCCGCGATGGTGAAGGGGACGTCCAGAATCTTGGCCAAGGTCTCCGCGAGGAGCGTCTTACCACAGCCAGTGGGACCGATCAGGAGTATGTTCGTCTTCTGTAGTTCTACGTCGTCAACCAGGGAGCCAGCAAACACGCGCTTGTAGTGGTTGTAGACAGCCACGGACAACACGCGTTTCGCCTGATCCTGTCCGATGACATACTCGTTCAAACGTTCGTAGATCTCCTTGGGAGGCAGTATCTTCCCCAGGGGCGTCTGACCCCTAGGGAAGGATGGTTCCTCTTCCGCAAGAATCTCCCGACAAAGCTCAACACATTCATCACAGATGTTGACCGCGCCTGGGCCAGCGATCAAACGTTCCACCTGATGCTGCGGCCTGTTGCAGAAGGAGCAGTTGTGCAGTTGCTCCGATGTCGTACTGCTCATTGTTCCTTCTCCTCCTCTTCCGTGGGACCTGTCAGTATCTCGTCTATGATGCCATATTCGACGCCGCCTTCAGCGTCCATGAAGTAGTCGCGATCAAAGTCCTGAGCTATCTTCTCCACGCTTTGTCCGGTGTGGTTCGACAGAATATTGTGGATCTTTGCCTGCATCCGCAGCAACTCACGCGCTTGGATCTCCACATCGGGAGCATAGCCGCGCACTCCTCCTCCCGCAGGGTGCATGTGTATGGTGCAGCTCGGCAGGCCATACCGCCGACCGGGAGCGCCCGCCGCCAGGATGACTGTGGCTAGGCTAGCACTCGAGCCCACACAGATAGTCGAAACCGGAGACTCGATCAGCTGTATCGTGTCGTAGATGGCCAGCCCGGGATAGATGAGCCCGCCTGGACTATTTATGTAAAGATGTATTTCCTTGTCCGGGTCCTCGCGAGCAAGAAAGAGCAACTGCGCTATTGTCAGGTTGGCGACGCTGTCGTCTATCGGTGTGCCCAGGAACACGATTCGCTCTTTGAGGAGAAGCGAGTAGATGTCGTAGGCCCGCTCACCTCTACCGGTTGACTCTATTACCATGGGAATCAAGTTGATCACCCGCTCACCTCCATTGCAGCACCTTCTAGAATGCAGCCAGATCCACTTGCTAGTCAGTACCGACTTCCTCTGAAGACGCCTGCTTCTCCTCAACTTCCCTTGAACGCTCGTCATCATCCGCTTCAACGGATGATTCGTCCATCCCCTTCTCGTCGGGGCCTGTGGACAGCTCTGCCAGGCGCTCGACCATCTTCCGACCGTAGAGTCTGTTGCGCACGTCCTCTCGCACTTGCTCGCTGCCCAACAGTGCGTCTCTTAGGGCTTGAGTATCTTGGCCGTACGCGCGAGTAATTCTGTCCACATCGCCCTCTATCTCTGCGTCGTCCACATCAAGATCTTCTTCTTCGACCAACTTGGACAGAATCAGAGACTTCTTCACGCTCTTCTCAGCATTCGGACGGAACTCATCCAGCAGAGCCTCCATGGTTCTGGCCGTCGCGTTCAAGTATCCCTCAAGCGTGAAGCCTTTCTCCTGAAGATCTCGCACAAGTGCCCCCACCATCGTCTCCAATTCCGCATCCACGAAAAGCGGCGGCAAGTCTACGTTCGCCTCCTCCGAAAGCGAGTCCAAGACGCTCTCAGCCAATTCGTCCTTCTGCTCAGCCTCGCGCTGCCGATGCAAGTCCTCTCTGATCTTCAGCCGAAGTTCCTCCAGACTCCCGAAGCCACCCACCATCTTGGCTAGTTCGTCATCCACCTTCGGAAGGTGCTTCTCCTGAAGACTGCGGACGTGCACTCGGAAAGCCACCTCCTGGCCGGATAGATCCTCGTCTTCGTAATCATCGGGAAAAGTCACGCTGAAGGTTCTATCCTCTCCCGCCGAGGTACCAGCCAGCTCCTTGCCGAACTCGGCAACAAGGAACTCCCCCTCCGTCCGCAACTCGTACTCCTCCTCTTCAAGCTTCAGGACGACCCGATCTCGAAGGGTCCCCTCTACATCCACCAGCGCGAAGTCCCCCAGTGCCGCGGGCCGGTCCACAGACACCATCTCTGCGAAGCGCTCCTGGATATCCCGCAACACCGCTTCAACCTCCTCCTCCTCGACGTTGACCTCCTCTAGCTTCACGTGCTCATTTCGATAGTCACCCAGCTCAACAACTGGCTTCAGCGAGACGGTCATACGTAGTGTGAGAGGGTCCCAATCGGCTATATCAAGGTCTTCCAACCTGATGGGATCTAGCCCGCTCTCTTCCACTGCTTGCTCGTATGCTGCCCTTCCCACATCGTCTATGACTTCTCTGACCAGCGCTTCCCTACCCATGCGCTGCACAACCACTCGGTGTGGGGCCTTCCCTTTGCGGAACCCGGGTATCTCTACACGGCCCGCCAGTCGTCTGGAAGCGGTCCTCAAGAAAGGATCCAACCATTCATCCTCAACCGTCGCGGTCAAGACAGCTAGTCTGTTCTCCAGTTCCTTCGCTTCGACTTCCAAGAGTAGAATCCAACCTCCATATGGACCATACTGACAACGACAGTCCGCTAAACGCTCGAGCGAGCCAATGGCATCGCACGACCTCTGTACGCACCAAAAAGCGGGCGATGGGATTCGAACCCACGACCTTCTCCTTGGCAAGGAGACGTTCTACCAGCTGAACTACACCCGCTCACTTAGGATCTCATGGGGAAGGTGGGACTCGAACCCACACGGATCGCTCCACGTGATCCTAAATCACGCTCGTCTGCCAGTTCCGACACTCCCCCTTCGCAGCCATATTATACCACCAAGCCGAATTCTTTTCAACCCTCGCGTGGCGAGGGCGTGGGGAACGCTTCTCGGATCTAGGTCTGCGTCGCGAATCCCGCCGCGACCCTTCTGGCAGTTTCGAAGGGTCTTGCTGCGAGTCCAGGCCGATTTCGAGAGCCGGCCGCACCATGGCAGTGTTACGCCTTTCGACACCCTGTGTCGCGTATTTGCCAGCCCACAAAGCCTCGCATCTGTGCTAGAGGCCAAGCGAACTCCGTAGCCCTATGGCATGGTGTGCGACTGCGCCAATGCAACCGTTGGGTGCTGGCCTCAGCCATTCGATGAACTGAGCAGGAAAGCCATCACCTGTTGCTGATCCTACCATGCAAACGCGGGGATCCTCGCCCGAATCACCACCTCCTCACGAAGGCAAAGAAATTGCTGAAGATGCGATCCTGACTACCATCATCCACCTCATAGCCCCTCGCTGCCATCTCCTCTGCGTCGACGCCGATGTTGGCAAGCCATGGAGCTCCCAAGAGCACACTCTCTGCGAGAGCTGCGTCGTACTGGGGATTGGACTGCACGCCCCATACTGGCAGGTCGCCATAACGAAATGCCTGAATCGGACACTGTTCGGATGAAGCGAGATGCACGGCGCCGGGCGGCAGTTCCGTCACCTGATCCCAATGCCACAAGAAAGCGTAGTATCTCTGATTGATACCTTCCAGAAGCGGGTCGGCCAGGCCATCCCGATTCACCGTGACCTCCAGCCAGCCAACTTCAAACTGCGGGGCCCGTTCCACTCGCCCCCCAAGCCAATGAGCCAGCAACTGATGCCCAAGACATACGCCGAGGATGGGCACGCCCTGATCTAGGGCCTCAAGCACCCGATCACGCTCCTCCACCAGAAAGGGCACCGTGTCAAGCTGGCTGGGCGCGTATTCGCCACCAGACAGGATGACTGCGTCGAAGCCTGTAAGATCAGGTATCGATTCTCCCGCGTAGGCTGCGATAGGTATGGAGGAGACATCGTTCTCGGCCAGTACATCGTCAACCTGCAGGAATCGAGAAGGACCATGAAGGATCACTGCTGCGCGGAGATGTCCGCGCGGCGTCGGTGTCGGTTCCGGAGTGGGGGTCGGCGTGTTCGTCGGTGTGGAAGTCGGTCGCGGGGTTGGTGTGCTGGTAGGCATCACCGTTGGAGATGGCGTGGGTGTGTGGGGCGCTGGTGACTGAAGGCGCGAGCACCCCACGATGGTAGCAGAGAATGCAAGTAGTGCGCAGGGCATCAGCCGGGCAATCTCTTGGCCAATCATCGCCACTCGCTTCTTCAGATCGCAATCCACAGTGGGCGAATTCTATCACAGGACACATCTGCGCGGCCAACACAAAGGGGGTGCTCGCGCTAGTCAACTCGGCCACTTGAACTGAGACCATGATCTAATCAGCTCCAGCAGTTGCAGCAGGCATCCGGAGTTCGTGGGATCAACCTGCGGAACTTGCGCAGCCATCAACGCCCCGTAGGCATCGCCGCGCCCAGCACCTTGATCATTCTCTTCGAGACCGAGATCGGTCGCTCCTGCCATAATCAGCTCTTTGACCTCCCTCGGAGTCAGGTCTGGCCCTGCCTCGAGCAGAAGCGCTGCGACGCCACAGGCGTGCGGCGTGGCCATGCTGGTTCCCGAGGCCTCTGTGTACCCCAAGTTCAGCGCATTTCCGAGGGCAGTGTCTTTCGCCCGGCACGAGACTATGCCTGCCCCCGGAAGAACCACGTCCGGTTTGACGCGACCGTCGGTAGTGGGTCCCCTTGAAGAAGCATCTAGGAGTAAGTCATCATCGGTGGAGGCCCCAACTGTGATGACTTGACGGGCGCAACCAGGCGGCCCGATACTGCTGGAGACGGGACCGGAGTTCCCAGCAGCCGCGCAGATCACAAAGCCGCGCTCCACTACGAGATCGCACATCTCTGACAGAGCATCAGTGCCGTCGCCAGGAGCTGGTCCCGAAAGAGAGAGGTTGATCACATGGACCTGTTGCTTGACGGCCCAGTCAAGCCCAGCCATCACATCGCTCATGAAGGCCTCGCCATGCCTGTCCAACACTTTGCCGACGAACAATTCCGACCGAGGGGCCACCCCTACGTACGTGCCACCGGAGCCGCTGCCGTCTCCGCAGGCGATACCAGCCACGTGAGTCCCGTGGCCACTCTCATCTGTAACCCCCTCGCCAGTGAAGTCTGCTGTGGCAGCGATTCGCCCTGAGAAATCCGGATGCTCAAGATCGACGCCAGTGTCGAGCACCGCAATCTTCACCCCCGCCCCGGAGTACCCTTCCTGCCACACATCTGGTGCCCGGACAAGGGGCACACTCCTATCCAGACAGGCCCGGACCCGGAGGTCGGGCCAGATCTTGGCAACATCGCGCTCACGACTCAGAGCCACGATTTCCGACGGAAGAGCAGACAAAGCCACTGCAGGAACAACCGCGAGCACCCTTGACGGTGGTTCTGGCAACCGAGCCGATTCTACCGCCTTGGCCTTGGCCACCTGCTCTCTGTACCTGACGATGATCCGGAGACGGTGCTCCCCGGCTCTCGAAGTCATCTCTTTCGCCAAGGCTTGATGGATTCTGTCTTCGCCCACTTGTTCGTCTCCGGCCTAGCCAATGCTCCGTAGCTTCGCTACCCCGTCCATTCTCGTAAGCACGTGACCGTCGGCTCCATTCGGAATGGAACGCATCCTCAACTCACCATCCCTGGACTACTCTACAAATCATAGTCGTCTTCGTAATCGGGCAAGGCCTCCCAATTTCACATCCACGCACGTCACTCCACGGGAGGAAAAGGCGTGCTGAACACTCCCGCGCGGGTACCGACAAGCAAGCGATCACGAGCCACGTCAACCCCAAAGGCCTGCAAATCCGCAAGGGCGCCATCCTGGCCGGACGTTTCGCGGAACTGCCTGAGGAAACGACCATCAGTGCTGAATTCCACAATCCGTGCCTGACTCGGCTCGGCGACGAACACAGATCCAGAATCCGGTGAAGCGAACAGGGCCACAGGGTTCTCCAGCGGAGGGTGTAGCCCCTCCTGCGGAAATGCTTGTGGTTGCCCAGCCGCGAACTTCATGATGCTCCCATTGGAGAGTAGCAAGTAGATGGAGCCGTCTATGGCCATGTCTATCACGCTATCCCACGGGACGCTCTCGGGTTTTACGATGTAGTTCATCGGTGGATCGCGATAGTCGTCGCCGGTCGCGACGTACTTGAGGATGTTCCCGCGTCCCACGTCAAGGACATATAGGTTGCCCTCGTACGTTCGCACCGCTCGAACATCTTCCCAAGAGACAGTATCTGAGACAGACACGTTGCGAGCAGTCCCGCTGGGGTTCAGCTCTACCAGGGAGCCTTCGCTGGTGACCATCAAGAGAGCAGGAGTCAACCGTCCGTTGGCGGCGTCTGCCCAGGCCATGTCCACAACTAGCTCCGCAGGAACGGTACCAGCTTCCCCAGACAATCCCCATGTCCACGGACCTTGCTCCGCCAACGGGTCTCCTTGTTGATCCAGCTCGTAGCGGTACAAGCGCTGCGCCGTCTCATTCAGGATGTACACCTGGTTATGTGGTACGATTATTCTTCGGCTGACCCCCTCCGGAACCGCTAGCACCGGCTCCGACCCGAACGCGAGTCCCACGCCGCCGGTGGCAAGGACCCATTGGCTCTCTAACCGGTCGCTGAGCTCCCTGATCGCGGGACTGTTCCCCTGGGCCTCCGCGGCCTGGTCGATCAGCTCCTGAGCTTCTGCGAGCAAGGCTGCCCTGGCCTCCCAATCCTCCTCGAGTTCAGCAAGCCTGAGACTCTCCTCAACCTGGGAGGTCAACCTCTCCACCTCGGTCTGCTCCAGACGCCACTTGATACGCAGAGCAGAAGTGATCACGGCCAGGGCGACTGCCAGAATGATGAGTACGCCAATCAGGACGCGGCTCCTGAGCGATGGCTGGAAGCCCCGGACTTTGGCCTTCGCCATAGGACGGGCTGCAGCCCTATACGTGGTCATGGAGGCCTGACGTTCCGGCAGGATACGGACAGCCAGCCCTTTCGAGGCCGCCCAGGTTCCAAAGAGCGCCAACTCGCTAATCCTGGCCAGTCTCTCCAGAATGCGATGATGCCTGATCCACTTCCATGTGCATCTGATCAACTCTACACTTGCTCCCACAAGCCGCCGCCCGCCGCCCCAAAGAGCTGAGAAAAGGGACAGTAGCACGGCCCCAGTCAGGCGACAGATCTCCGCGCTCTGTTGCAGGAAGTCGTGACTCTGCCGCGACGCCCTTGGCCTGCCACCATCTTGCTTTTCGCCCCGATCTCTTATCAGTCCCGAGTCCGGGGACTTGGCAAATGCATCTTCCTCTTGGACATACCTCTGTTGTGCAGAGGGAGGCAGGTTCTTGCCCTCCGGAGGACGCTGACTCACTTCTGCCTTTCTGGCTTTCTCATGTCCCCGGATCGGGAGGAAGGCCTGGGCTGTGGACACCAAGCTCCTGCGAGCGCCCTCCGGCTTCAAACGGGGCACTTCCTCCAACTCCAACTGAGGCGTGTCTGATCCAACACGCACTAGCAGTGCGGAGACCTCCGCGGACCACTCGGTCATCCCCCACACATACTGAGCCGCGCGGTTGATGTCATTTTCACCAGCAATCACCGCTAACTGGTCAGCGATCCCCCGCAGCATGCCCGCCTGGGCCGCGGCAACCAACAGTATCCAATCACCGGGCTGAAGCTGACGATAGGAGAACCTCGGATCCGCCAGTTTGGCCCTTCGGCCCAGGAGATACCCATTCCTCCGCGAGTCATCTGCCATGCTCTCAGCGTCATCTTCCGCCGGAGTGACGAAACTGCACACCCTGCCCTTAGCTACCAGGAAGATGTTATAGGGTCCCGCTCCACAAGCATAGGCATCCATCCCGCGCATGGCCAGGCAACCCATCGCTGCGAGAAGCGGTTGTCGCTCACGCCGCACTCGGTTCCTGAGATACAGATATCTGTTGGCGTTCCTCATGGCTTGCCGAAGCCTGTTGGTCACCCCACCTACTGATTGGCGATAGGTCTCCTGGGCCACGCCCTCGAGCCTGTCACACACACGTTCAGTTCCGCCGTCGTGGCTGACAATGTGAGAGACAGGATACACTTCCCCCCAATTCGAGGTCCGACCGGGCGACACCGGGGTACAACCCGGCAGCTCGCGGACCTGGAGTCTACCCCTCACAACCTGAAGTCGAACAGCTTCTGCTCTCAAGCGATCGTGCATCATGTGCCTCCTAACTCTCGACAGCTAGACGACCCGGCGACAACCTGGTGCCTCCTGACACGCTGCGCGGTCCGTTGGTCTTTTGTGAGTCATCTATGCTAAAATTGAAGTGTGAATGCTGTACCACACGCAATCAATCTGCTGAAGAAGCTCGTTGGACCCGCAGTGGGATTCCTACTTCTCGCTTTGCTCCTGCCTTCCTCACATCTAGGTCAAGCGCAGGAGGCCTCAGGCAAGTACTTCCCCCAAACAGGTCACTACTTGGACCAGCCCTTTCAATCCGTTTTCGAAGCAACCGGTGGCCTTCAGATCTGGGGTCCTCCCATCACTGAAGCATTCGAGGACACTGGACTCCTGGTTCAGTACTTCCGGCGCGCCCGAATGGAGTGCCCCATGGAACCAGGCGAGCAGTGCCAAGTACGACTCGCTCCTCTGGGCGAACTCCTTGGCTATCGTACGCCCCGAACCGCTCCTGCGCCGACGTCCTTGATCAGAGATGGACTTTGCGAGTACTACGACGAAACTGGCCATAATGTCTGTTTCAGCTTCCTCAGTTTCTATGTGGATCATGGCGGTTCCGAACGCCTCGGCCCCCCGATGACCGAACTCACTGTCGAGCCAGGCATGATCACGCAGTACTTCAGACGTGCACGCATAGAGTGGGACTTCGACGCACCTTCTGGGGCACCGATCAAGCTCGGTGCCCTCGGCGAGCAGCACTTCCGTGCTGTCGGCCTGGATCCAGTCTTGCTTTCGCCCGTCGAGTCGGAGAATATCGTGGAGACCGCTGCCGATGCCACAACCGTGGGAGACTACGTCAGAGTGAAAGACACCGGAGGGCTCGGTCTTCGCTTGCGCAGCGGCCCCGGTCGGGGTTACGAGGCGATAGAGATGTTGGAAGACGGTACGGTACTCAGGATCATCGGCGGTCCTGAGGTCGCAGATGGGTTCACGTGGTGGTATCTCGATCACCACGGTTCCCTCGGTTGGTGCGCGGATGATTGGCTGGAACGCATCGAACCACCCGCTTCCCCCTGATCCGATGGTGGACGCTGTAGCCACTGACCTCACTCCCCCACTCTCACTTGGGCATCACAAAATCGGGCCCTAGGGTCACGACAATATCCCCGCCGTCTTCTACGTCTGAAGAAAGGATGACGAACTCCGGTCCCACCCGTAGCAACGCCGATATGAGCACGGCGGCCTCAGACATCTCGCGACGGCTGGCTATGAAGGTTCCCTCCGACTCAATCTGGATCTGGTCGCTCTGAGCATAGGCATCGTATCCGCGTCGCTGCAAGAAGTCGGCGACCTCACCGGCGAGGTATGGCCTAGCGATGTCGGCGCGCACCAGGATGCGGGCTTCGCGCATCTCTGCCTGCTGTGTCTCCACAGGGCCAGACACCTCAGCGAACATTTCTCCCATCATCGCGCGAATGCGGTCCAATCTGGGCAGCAGCACTTGTGCACCATCCGCAGCCACGTACGGGATGGTCATCGATTCGTCAATGACACGCATCGTGATGTCTTCCAGCCTTGTCTGCGTCGCAAGATTCGCCAGACCTAACAGGTCTTCAAGTGGCAGATCCGTCGAGAAAGTCCTCTCCAGCAGAGGGATCAACTCAGGGAGCGAGAAAAGTATGTCCAGTCTGAGCGCCTTGTCTCTCGCAGCTAGGAGTACCTGTTGCTGCCGACGCATCCTGGAGAAGTCGCTTGTCTGGTGTCGAGCCCTCACGTATTGCAGGGCCGTCTCGCCCGTCATGTGCTGCCTGCCAGCAGGGATGTAGATCCTCATGTAGCCATAGTCGTCATCTGGGTAGCGATCGTCTCTGATTTGCTCTGGCACATCCACGGTAATGCCGCCCAAGATGTCAATGATCCGCTCGAAGCACTCAAAATCAAGGGTCCCGTAGTAGTCAATGTCCACTCCGAAGTTATGCTCGAGCGTCCTTTTCATCAGTCCGGGACCCCCGCCCTCCGTGCCTTCAAACTCCCCATAGAAGTAGGCAGTGTTGACTCTGTTCTCCCCATGTCCGGGTATCTCGACCCACAGATCCCGAGGTATGGACAGCAGGGCGACTTCCCTCTGGACGGGATCCACGCTGGCGATCATGATCACGTCAGCACGCCCGGGCAGGGCCGAGCCTGGACGCCGATCGAGCCCCACGACCAGGATGTTGAGCCGATCAGTGCCCCGCCACATAGGGAGCGGCTCGGTCACCCTCACAGGCGTCTCCACGGGGATCTGCACAACGGTAGGATGCTCACCCCCCAGCGACCATTGGGTCGTTGAAAGCATGCGCTCGGCACTGTGCGTCAGGCGATAGCCCGTCTGGAACCCGGTGATGAGAAAGGCCACGGCCAGTACAGTGCTTACGATCCGATCGATGCGTGCAAGCAGCGATGCGCGGCGACGCGCAGGTTGCCGAATCACCGTCTTCTCCTTCTCCCTAGTGCCACAAGCTCGACAATTGGAGGCTTCTCCACTTCCCTATCGGTCGCTGTCCAGTCGCGGCCGACGGGCAATGTGGCTGGCACCGAGCAGAAACACCAGCACCACTCCAATGCCCAGAGTCTCCAGAGGCCCGAATCCAGTCTGAGGCATCTCCGATGACCCTGACCCAGGGCTGGACATACCCGCCCCGTTCTGTCCACTGCCGTTCTCCTGGCCATCGACAGAGGGGGTCTCCGTCCCTCCTGGGACCACCAGAGTGGCAGTCGGCGCAGGACCTCCTGTTGTGGGTGTCGCACTGGGGAGGGGTGAGGGTGTAGGTGTCATAGGCCCTTCAGGCACCTGTGAAGGTGCATCAGTCCCCGGGGGCATGGCCACTTCCACCGGACCCGCCAAGAATCGGAAAAGTACGATCCCTCCAATTCCGAGCAAACCCAAGAACAGGGATGCTGTGAGCACCAGAGCAATGACCATGAACAACTTGCTGCTTCGCGTTTGTTTTCCGCTCTCCATTTCCTTCCTCGACCTCCTTCTCGCTCACCTTGATCTAGAGTCTGGCAACGCGTCTGTGGCTTGATGTGCCACCGCTATCACTGCCTCTCCAAGCTAAACAGTCCTTCATGTCGGCTGAGATCCTGCATGAGTCCTCGGGCTAGATCCACGTTCATCCAGTTGGTCACCAGCCTGGATCCTGCCTCCACAAGCTCCTCTGCCCCATCTCCTGTGCTGTTCTCACTTAACGTCAACACCACGATGTCATGCCTCACTTCTACTTGGAAGATCTCATCCAAGAACCGCAGAGTATAGGCCGCATCAGCCCAGATGGGCACTTCAAAGCCACCGGGGCCATACTCTGGCTTGGAGCCACTGGTGACTGTCACCGAATTGCCCCACGGATCGATGACATCAAGGCGAATCCCCGGCCGAGGGAAACTGCCGGCGATTGCTCTCACACCATCGCTCCGTGAACGCCGCTCCACGCTCATCCTCCACTTCGATCCTGGCTGCGCAGGGCCTGGTTCCGGGACCGCTGGCGCGGGAGAGGTTTCGCTCGGGGGAGTCGGTGGAGACGGAAAAGGCTGCTCCACCGAGAACCCGTCTCGAGCAAAGCGGGGCATGCTCGCTATAGATGCTATGGTCTGCTCCCTGGTTCCATGCAGACCATCGTACCAGGCAGCAGGTTCCTCGGCGCCTGACAGGACCCACGGACACACTGCGAACAGGTATGGCGGCAATCGGCCGCCGTGGGACAGAGTATTGTCCCTGAACCAGGCGAACATCGCGGTATGGTGCGCCTGATGCAGGAAGTCGTTCACCTTCGGATAGCGACGATCGCTCAAGTCACCATACCTCCATCCCCCTTCGCTGCAGATAATGGGCGGGACGAAGCCCAACTCTTCCTCGAACACTCGGGCGTAGGCGAGGAATCCAAGGACACAGTCGTAGTCTCCACTGATGTCTTGGCCTGGCTCCTTGGCTTGCTCCCGCCAGCGATTCACCTCCTCCACGGAGCCCGCAAATTCCCACTCAGGATGCTGGATAGGCAAGCCTCTCTGGTTGATGTCGTCGTAGGGATAGCGCGCCGGACGATTTGTCCCATGGTTGTGGCAGCAGAACCAGACATGACGGAAGAGGTACTTCAGGCCCTCCCTCTTCGCCTCATCAATCACTAGCCTCAGGTCTTCCACCGTGTTCACTTGCAGTCCGGGGAAGCCATCCATATCAACGAGAGCCTTGGCCTGAGCAAGCCAGCGGGAGGCGAACAATGCCATATCCACCTCCCCTGTGCCCCATTCTTGGGGCTGCTCGGGAGCGTTGTAGATCTGGATGTACGCCGGGATATCCATCTCCTGCATTAGCCTGGCATCCCTTTCGAAATCATGATCCTCGTCCACCAGGCACATCGGCCTCACCACTGGCATGATGCCCTTCTCCCAGTAGACGGAAACCACTCCCTGCAAGCCAGCCCTGTCTTTCGGGGCCAGTACCACCCATCTCAGATTCAGTTCCTCCGCTCGCGCAACATCAGCAGCTATGGCCTCCGGCGAGAAGTCGAGTCCCACGTGAATCCCCAGCCCGTTGTCGTGCGGGGGACGAGGCCAGTCTGAGTACCCTGTCCTCAGCTCTGGCCATGTGTCCACTGGATCCCTGTCAATGCCTACGACCTGGATATCTGTGTAGTAGTGAGTTAGGATGTCAACATACGTGGCGCCCTGCTCTGCCATTGCCTTCGCGCCCTCTTGACACATGCCAACACCGTGTCCCCGTAAGGACGGATACGGCCTGATGCATGACACGCTTCTACAATAGCGCAAGGCTTGAACCCATACATCTTCGCTATTGCGTGTGTGCCCGTCGCAATGGGCGAAGTGGAAGCCTTGTATCACTTCGTCTCCATGCATGGCCACGATCCCTGCGGTGTCTTCCACCGCCTCGTCACTGCTTGGATAGGTCCTTGGCGACCAAACCTGGCAGTGACTTGTGGTACAAACATCAGCTCCTTTGGTCCCGTGCCTGGGCTTCGCCGCTGCCACTGCTGCGTAGCAGCGAGCGGCTACAGCCTGGGCCTTGAGAGCTTCCATGGGAGCATCATCGCCCATCTCCTCGGCCAGCACGCCTTGTAGATATTCCTCAAGACCCATCACCCTTACGTCGCCATCGGGCATTAGAAGCTTTATCTCCCTGGGCAGGTTCACCCAGAGCGGGCGCTTTTTCTTGGGCAAGGACTTCATCCGCGCCACGGACTGTGGCAAGCGGGGTTCGCCGTTGGGTCTGTACCAACTGTGCCGCACGAAGAAATTGTCGTCCTCAGCCGCCAGCAGCCAGAAGGCGTTGTTGAAGAAGTAGTATGGCAGCTCCCCATTCATCATCATCTGACACATCGCTGCATGACGTTCAGCGTGAAGCGCTTCGTTGATGGCGGGAGATCCGGGGTCGTCGGCGTCACCCAGCCTGACTCCGTTCTCACAGCCAATCAGGGGTAGACGCCGCCCCGTGTACCCGCGCACTATCTCGTCGTACCATTCGAACATGTAGAACCCTGTGTGATCTTGACATCCCGGTGGCCGCTGGTAGGGTCGTGCACAGGGCCAACGGACGCTTCCGCCTTTGCCATAGGTCAGGTGCTTGTTGTTGGCATAGTTGTGGATGCCAATGGCCATTCTATCGTAAAGGTGCTTCTTGCCCCGCTGATTCAGAATGGCCAACGCGCTCTTGAGGAACGAGGTATCCCAGTAGTTACCACCGGGGCTCAAAGGCGTGAAGACGGGAATGATGCCTTCCACGCTGTGCATGGTTTCCAGGCATGGGATCAGAAAATCCATGAAGCGCGCTGGCAGGCGCTCGGGATTCCACTCCGCCCATTCGACTGTCAGGTTGGGCTCATTGAAGACATGCACGTAGTGCACGCCCAACGAAGCGTAGTGCTGGCATGCCCGGCGCAGACCAGCTTGGTCGATGAAAGTCACAAACCGATAGAACACGCGGATGATGGGCTCAATGTCGTGCTCCATAAGCCCTCGAAGGAACCAGTCCGGAATTGTCCTCACTCCATCCGACAGGACGAGGAGCCAACTGGCACCCATCGCCTTCATCTCTGGCACGAAGGTGTCGAAATACCGACGTTCGTAGTGGTAATAGTCCGGGAACCAGTGAAAGCCTATGCCAGTGTCCCCGTTGGGTTTTGGATAGTCGAGCAGATTCACGATTACCCTCCTAGATGGCTACCCTCGCGCCTCCCTGCGACTCAAGGGATGACAAGCCTTTGCCCGATAGCCAAGATGTCTTCTGGGTCCAATCCGTTCAGCGTTGCGATCTCCTCTGCAGTGGTTCCATACAATATGGCTATGCTCGACAGACTGTCGCCCGCCACCACGGTGTGTGAGCGTTGCTCCTCTAGATCCCCGGACTCATCAGGCGGTGGTTGCGGTGAACCGCGCTCGTCTCCGCCCGCGTCGCCGCTGACGGGAATGATGAGCTGCTGACCAAGCTGCAAACGATCCGGTTCTACAAGTTGGTTGGCGTCTACCAGTTCCTGTACGGAAATCCCAAAATGGTCGGCGATGTCCCACACAGTGTCCCCAGCCTGCACAGTGTAGTAGGTGAGCTCTGGGACATCAGGCGTGCTAGTGGGTGAGGGAGTCGGCGATGACTCTGGTACATGCTCAGCCCGCGCCGTCCTGGCTGTAGACGTCGGTGCTGGTGTCGGCAGTGCCTTCTCCCTGGTGCAGCCGCCAATCATCAACACAACAAACGCGCACACCATCAGCACACGGAGCAACAAGGCCTTGGAGCTCAATTCATCCTCCTCTGTCGCTATTTGGGAACAGCTCTCAGAGCGTCGTAGGCAGGCCTGGTTGTTCCGTCAGGATTGGTGATGGCCCACCAGTACTGCTCGTCGTTCTCACTCCAAGCGGGATCCGCGATTGACAACACGGTCATCGCCCCCATCCATGGCGACCAGTGGTCCCGGGCCCACTGAAAGGCCCGCACTATGTAGTCGGCCTTGGTTTCCTCCGACACCGCGTGCCAGTGATATGGGGAACCCGGCCTCGGATCGCTCGTCCAGCCGAACTCTAGCACCGCCATCTGCCTTCCTGCGTCGCCATTGTCAACCATCACCTGTCGCAGGTCCTCTACACGCCGGAAGCAGAAGAAGCGGTGGCCTCCCAGCGCTGGGTTGTTCTGCACCTCACTGGGACTTGTCTCAGGAGCAGCCTTGTATCCTGGTGCGTGGACCCCCAGCACGTCGAAGTAGTTCTTGGCTCCTGCCTGGTACATCTCACGCAGATACTGGACGTCAGGAATCGCCTGGGGCAGGCCGGTCCCAGTGGGAGCCAGTCCCGCCGTGATAACCGTAGCGTTGGGGTCCGCTTCCTTAATGCGATGATATGCTACTCGCAGCAGAGCCACGTACTCGGCAGCGTTGGGTGGACGGTCGCCCCACTCGCGTGCCAAGTTCGGCTCGTTCCAGATCTCGTATGCTTGTATTCGGCCTCGGTAGCGACTCGCCATGGCGTACAGGAAATCTCCATAGTCACGATAGTTGTCTGGAGGACCGTTGTTAGCTCCATCTGCTCTCGCCCACGCGGGCTGGAAATCTACGCGAGCAATGATCTTCAGCCCCCGATCATTCAGAGTCTGCACCACTTCGTCCGCAACGTTCCAATCGAAGATGCCTTTGCCGGCTCCCTCTATGCTTCTCCAAGGGAATAGCTCCTTGACCCAAGTGAGGCCCGCGTCCTTAGCCAACTGGGCATCTCGGGCTCGGGACTCCCCCGCCCACCAGAGAAACGTGTGAACCCCGTATTCGGGCGTGTTCATCCGAGGCACAGGGCCAGGCTGCACCGTGGGTGTCGGTGTTGCCCCAGGGCGCGGTGTCGGTGTGGGTGCTGGCGGTTGTGGCGTAGGAGTGGGGGTAGTGCCGGGCGAGCATCCCGGGATCACCAACCGCTGTCCAACCCAGATGAAGGAGGGATTAGCCAGATTGTTGGCAATTGTCAGGGCCCAAACCGTCGTGCCATGCGCAAGAGCGATCTTGGTCAGATTGTCGCCTCGCTTCACCACATAGACACAGGTGTTGCTGGGGGGGGGTGACTGCTCCTGCCCTGGAACCTTCAACACCTGTCCGGCGTAGATCAGGTTGGGGTTCACCAGACCGTTCAATGAGACGAGGGCGTTGACGGTCGTACCGAGGCGATAGGCGATTGCGGAGAGCGTGTCTCCTCTCCGAACGACGTACGTAGTCGTCTGGCCCGACGGCGGCGGAGACGGAGGCGACGCTCCTGTGGGAATCACTAGCCTCTGTCCCGCGTAGATGTAGTTGGGATTCGCTATGCCGTTTGCCTGAGCAATGACTGCTGTGCTGACACCGTACCGTCGCGCGATGAGCGTGAGGTTCTCTCCCCACTGGACTATGTGGACCACTGAGCTTGCACTCCGCTCCGCCGCCTCAGGCGCCCCCAAAATAGGAGAGGCCAATCCGCTCAGAATCGCAAGCAGAGCGATCAATAGGACGATGCAGCGCATCCTGTTCACCATCTTCTGTACCTCCTTCTCACGTGAGTCCCTTTGTGGACTCTAGTACGAACGCCTGATTCCTATTAAGAGACCTCTCGTCAAGCCTGCCTAGAAACCTTGGCCGTAGACAGACCCCAGGATCCATCCCACGACATACGCGAGCACCAGGACGAAAAGTAGAACCCTGACCTGAAGTAGCCCGCTCGTAATCGACGCGACGGTCCTCCAGAAGATCAACTGAACCATGCCCAGACCTCCGAGATCGACGGACCGGTGTGGTATCCCCTACCCCTTATCATCGATATGCAGTCCGCTGAAACGTCAAGACGAATCCAGTGTGTACGGTCCAATCCGGGTGCTCTGGGGTTCCCAGCCCCATTCCCACCATCTTGTCGCTGGGCAGGCCCTCTACATTGACGCTATAGGAGCAGAGCGCATTGAACATGGGCCACTTGACCGGATAGTCCCAGGGATAGCAACAAGTCTGGGGCGTGCTGACGACCTGATCTCGGCCGCCGTTCTCAAACACCACTGTGTCCCCAAACACACGTTGTCCTGCCTCGTCGAGGAGATCCACGTGGATCTGAATGTCTCTGCGGCTCTCCTCCTCATTGAGCCATCTGGCGCCTACGAGTCGCCAGTATCGATCCCCCGGCCGCAGTTGGACTCCTGCATCCGCCACAGTCACCAAGCCCACGCAAGGCAAATCATTGAGACGCCTATCCCATTCGACAGGAGGCAGTGGGCCTGTCGGCCCAGGATCTGGGCCAGGATTGCGCGTTGGCACGCTCGCTGGAGTTGGAGCTGCGAGCCCATATTGGAAGACGATGTTCTCGAACTGCCCAGCAGCGTTACAGTCTGTGAAATCGATCCCCACTGTATCCGACTGGGGCACCGGGTTGGCCTCGCTCTCCACGATGTCTATGCGGAACGTGAAAGGAGAGTGGAAGTGTTCCCGAGCCAAGGGCGCAAAACCCCATTCCCCCGGGCTTTGACCAACTCCGCTGACGTTATACACCGCGTGGCCCGCAAACCGCAGACGCACTGTCCAGCCGCTCACAGGCTCGCCTCCGATGCCTCTGATCTGGCCCTTGAAGTACACGGTCCCACAGTTGGGGAATTGGCGCATACTACCCTGCACGTACCCAAAGGCATAGGTGGGTCCCGTCGGCGGGCTCGGCCGCCGGGGCGTAGGTGTGGCAGGCCTTGGCGTTGGCGCAGCGGGCCTCGGAGTGGGTGCGGAAGGGCGTTTCGTGGGCGTGGGGGTGACAGTGTCCGAAGGTGTCTGATATCCGCTCGCGGGGTCCTGAGCGCCCGGTATCACTAGCGACTGGCCAGCATAGATCAGGGACGGGTTGGCTATGTTATTGGCCAGGACGATGTCCCACATACCAACGCGGAAGCGCGCCGCGATGCCGATCAGAGTGTCACCCGTTTGTACGCGGTATAGCTCACCGTCCACCCTCGGACTTGCTGGTGGCATTGGTGCCAAACCTGGCGACGAGCCCCGGGGGATCGCCAGTCTCTGCCCCACGACAATGATGTTGGGATTAGTCAAACCATTCATCTGAGCCAAGCGCTGAACCGTAGTCTGATAACGGTAGGCGATAGCCGAAAGAGTATCCCCTATTTGCACCACGTGAGTGCCAGAGCCGGCAGCCACTGGCGACGTGGCGCTGGGTATGGCAAGCCTCTGGCCCACGAAAATGAGGTTAGGATTGGCCAACTGATTCACCTCCGCGATTGCGGCCACAGTGGTCCCGTAGCGCACCGCAATGCCAGAGATGGTATCCCCCCAAGCGACCACGTACGTGGTGGGTCCCAGCTCCGCTGGTGCCCCCAGCACGGTCGAAGGGGGCTGGACGGCGAGGGAGAGCATGACTGAAGAAAGGAGCCAGCAGATGAGCCAACGACGAGCGATATTTTCCAGCTTGAGCATTCTACTCAGCACCAGCATCTTCACAACTCCGTCGACAGCCTCTACCGGGACACTGCAACCTTCAGCACTTTACCATCTTGATCCGCGGTTACATGGACAATCTGCTTGTACTTCTCACCATCAGATGATGGCAAAGCCTTGCGGAACGTGAAGCGGTGCCTCGTTTGCCCCCCTGATTTCAGACACGAGACAGTGGGTTTCACGTCTGTCATGTCTGGAAAATGCTGTCGAATGTGTTCCTGCACTCTGCGCTTGCATTCCTTGGAGGGTCTAGCCATGCTGCTCTTCCTCCCCTATCTTGGCTAGCCTGCGCTGTCTCAAGAAGGTAGGCACGTCCAGATCCTGTAGATCGACAGTCCATCGACGTTCTTGCACATGTGCGGGCTCTGGGTGCACGACGGAGACCGTGCTTCGCGGCTCACAAGAAGTATCTCGGCGTGTAACCGCTGCTCCCAGGGCCCGGCTCGGTGTCCGACCGTCCATGCCCACGGCGATGAGTGTCACCTGAACCTGGTCACCCATGCTGGGATCGAGGGTAGCCCCGAAAAACACGTCCGCATCGGGACTAGCAACGCCGGCCACGACGCTGACGGCCTGCTGAATCTCATCCAAGGACAGGTCGTTGGCCCCCGTGATGTTAACCAGTATTGCTGATGCCCCTGCGATAGACGACAGTTCGGTGAGCGGACTGGCTACGGCCAACTCCGCTGCCTCCACGGCACGTTGATCCCCACGGCCCTGACCGATAGACATAAGTGCCGAGCCAGCGTTCCTGAGTACGGCTCTTACGTGCATCAGATTGAGATTGATGAGCCCCGTGGATGTGATCAACTCCGCTACGCCTTGAATGCCTTGCCTGAGCACGTCATCGGCTATGCGGAAGGAGATATCAAGCGACGTCTCCTCATCAATGAAGTCCAGCAGACGGTCGTTGGAAATGGCGATCACGGTGTCTGACTTCGCCTTCAGCGCGCCCAGCCCTTCCCTGGCGATCTGGTCTCGCCTGCTTCCCTCGAAGCTGAAAGGCGTCGTCGCCACCGCAATCGTGAGAGCGCCACTTTTCCGAGCCACCTCAGCGATTACCGGCGCAGCACCTGTGCCGGTGCCTCCTCCCAGACCCAAGGCCACGAACACGATCTCTGCTCCATTCAGAGCCTCTTGGACCTGCTCAGCGCTCTCCCTTGCTGCCCGCGCGCCGACCTCTGGGTTGCCTCCAGCCCCCAGCCCCTTGGTGGTCTCTGGACCTAGCTGGACCTTCCGTGATGCCTCGGAAAGAGCAAGGGCCTGAGCATCGGTGTTCGAAGAAATGAACTGCACACCCGGAATCCCGACATGGAGCATCCTGTCAACGGCGTTGCTGCCCCCTCCCCCGACTCCCATGACCTTGATCAGCGGTTGGCTACATTGTGAAGCCATTCCTTCCTCCTGCAGCACATCATAAGCCGGTTTCTGCTTGCTGTTTTGCTTCAAGTCTGCCGTGAACTGACTTGGTCGCTCAACCAAGCCAGCAACCTCTCGAGTCGCTGAACCATTGAGCTCAACATGCCCACCAGATCAGAAGTGGTCGAGCCCGAGCCGTCATCGTTCACTTCTTGGCCAACCTCGACGATCAACGGGCCAAGCACGTTATTGGTCTCGTCAAGTTCGGACACAAGTCCCAACTCGCCCACCGAATTGTAGGCATCCACATAGGCGTAGAGCTCATGCCGCCCGGAGGTAAGGTTGCCCGCAAGACTGGTGTAGCGATCGTCTGCATCTTTCAGAGCCAAGCTCAGGGTCTCCTCTGCGGCCAGGCCCGGAACGTACCAGAATGCTCCTTCGCCTTCCTGCCCCGCCACCGAGTTTATGGTCGGCACACCTGATGGGTCCACGAACAACTCGACCCAGAACCCATTCGGTGCGTCGACGGGGGTCCTGTTCTCGATCGTCACAGTGATCGTCAACGGACCGGAGTCCAGGCCTGTCTCAGGCGCCACCGCGATCCTGTCCACAACTAGGTCAGGCAACCCGCTGGATGGGGTGGCTGTCGGCCCACTCGTTGGCTCAGCCGTCACCGAAGGGGTATCTTGGGGCAAGGGGGGGACCGCTTCCCCATAGATAGGGCTTTGCCCTTCATTCCCTGCTCCATCCGCGACCTTGAACCGTACTGCTCCGCCGACCGATGGCGCACACAGACGGCTGGTGCTCTGTGACTCCTCGGCCTCTTCACCATTACATACCGCAGGTTCCCAGTCGCTCCAAGTGATCCCTCCATCGACCGAGGTGGAATACTCCGCGCTTGACAGGTCCAGTCCACTGCCAAGATCGGCCACTTCCACCACCACACGGCCTGAGTCCTCCGTCTCCAGCACACCCCAATTGCCGGGGGGTGCCGTGTCCAAGATGATGGTCGCGGAACACACCGGTGACGCGTTCCCTGCCCAGTCAAGAAAGCGAGCACCCACAGTCTTGCCGCCATCCCCAGGGCTCAAGACCCACTCCCTGCTGCTCGCAAACTCCTCAGCCTCCGTGAACTCGCTCGCGTTGTCCTGCGTGAACTGCATCCCCACCACGCTGCCTTCGGGATCTGCAGCTTGCAGGCTCAGGGTCACAGTCATCTGCGTCGCATACCTTGCGCCATCATCGACCACTACGGAACCACTTGGCGGTGTGTTGTCGACCATGACTTCGTGAACTACTAGCGACCTGCGGCCCTCTACACTCGTAGCAACGGCTTCGATTCGGTGGCGGCCTTCGGCAGCCGCTTCTGTGTTCCAATCCCAAGTCAGCGTCGACCCTCCTTCAGCCTTCACGATTCCATCTAGGAGGAGCTGTGTCGCGGCGGTCGTCGGGCTGGGGCTGGAGACTTCGATCACTACTCCCCCACTGACGGCCTCTCCAGCCTCTGGACTGACGATTTCCACCCTCGGCTTGCGAGTCAGAAGCCTCTGCCACGTCAACTCGCGCAATTCCGGCAGCGCTTTGTACACCTTGTCGCCCGGACACACTGTGGTCCACAGATCTCGATGCCCCACAATATGAGGGAAGACACGGTGCACGAAATACGAAGACTCCAAAGGATGAATCCCATAGCGGTCGGCTTCCCAGGCCATTAGGGAGACCAGAGCCTCCTTCATCGCTGGGGTCATCTCGACTGATCTATAGTCACCGAGCAGTGCGATCCCGATGCTGCCGTAGTTGTAGTCGCCAGCGTGGATGCCAACCACGCCATCTCCACCTTTTCGGCCCTCGTAAATGTTGCCCTCCCGATCAATAAGGAAGTTGTACCCGATGTCACCCCATCCCCTTGTGACAGCGTGATAGCGAAGGATGGCGCGTACTATGTACGCAGGATCTTCAGGGTTGTTGGGAGTCACGGTGTGGTGGATGACGAAGGCCACCGGCTTGCGGTAGATTGGTTCCCTGGTTGCCCACGACTCGTTGGCACCCCACCCTTGGCGAGAGATGATGGGTGGCTGCGGGACCCCAGAGGTTGCCTCTTGCGGAAGAATCATCGCCCGAGCCTGCTCCACAGTCGGGCCGTCGCGCGTGTCCATGACGGAGAGCAGTACCGTGCGTACCGTGGGAGATGTGCTTGGTTCGAAAGTGCCCAACACAAGTCGATACTGCACATAGCGCGATGGCGGAACCTCGAGTAGGTTCCCCCAGGTCATCGATTCGGAACCAGGCCCATCTTCATCTGGAGAGACATCCATCCAGTCAGTCCACGTTTCTCCCTCCTGGCCGGCGCGGACCTGCATATGGAAGGTGCCACCCAACGGCTTGTCCACAGACCAACCGGCCGCCACGATGTTGAAAAGGACCGGCGACTGGTGGACCTCAGAGATGAAGGTTCCCTCGGTGCAGTATCGGCTGTCCTCAACCTTGGCCAGAACGACTTCTCCGTCGTCCACCTCCGTGATGGCCACGCAGTTAGAGGCACCGCGCTCAAAGTCAGAGATCGTGGTCTGAAGCCACTCCTCTGTGGGATCCCCTTGCGTCTCGACCTCCACCACAATCGCCCTCTCCTTGTGGGGCAAGCTGTCCATTATGAAGAGCGTTGCGGTGAACAGCACCAGCGCTGTCAGTGTTCGTCTCATGGTCGTAACCCTCTACCGGTTGCCAGACATCCAGAACCTAGATGCCATATTCGCCCAGCGTCTCCGAGGCTTGTTCTGCCCGTTCCTTCAGCGCGGCTTCCTCTTCTCTCCAGCGCTCTGGGTTCCAGACCTCCAAGCGGGTGGCAAGGCCGACTAGGACTACCTCATCTCCCAACTGCGCATACCTGCGCAGATGATCTGGGACCTTCATCCGACCCTCCGGGCTGAGAGAGTCGAGCGAAGCTCCTCCATAGGTGTGTCTCTGGAACACCCGTGCAGCCCCTTTCAGGAATGATATCCGGTCCATCCACTCCATCAATCCCTCCCACACGCTGAGCGGGAAAACGGCCATGCACCCATCCAATCCCCTGGTCATCACGAATTCCTTCTCCAGACCGGCGCGCAGTCCTGGGGGTACAACAAGACCCTCCGGCGAAAGCCGCACGCCCTCAACAGTCCCCAGCAATATCCGCGTCATCCCTGTGTCCACAATCTACTCACCGTCTGACCTTGCTCAACCGTGCGGCCACGAGTTCCTTGATGTCTCGCAACAGCAGATCGAGTTCCCGTTCCAAGCCCAGATAGACATCACGAGCGTCTCGTTCGGCGTGATGAAGTACTTGGGCCGCCTCTTTCTCCGCAGACTCTATCGTCTCCTGTGCGCGGGCTTCGGCTACCTTGATCAACTGGCTTTGGTCGAGAATGAACGCCGCCTGCCGTTCCGCGCGCTGAATCATCTCCTGGGCCTCACCTTCTGCCCTTCCCAGGACCTCTCCCTCTTCCGAGAGGATCCGCCTCGCCTCCAACATCTCCCATGGCCAGTTATCTCGAAGCATCTCGAGCGTCTCTAGGCACCCTTTCTGATCGATCACAGCCTTGGAGGTGAAGGGGAGACTGACACCGCAGTAGATCAGGTCCTCAATCTCGTCTATGAACAGGCTGATCTCGCGAGGGGAGAGTAGGGCCTGGTCGTCGCGGACGCGGTCATGTCCTTCATCGGTGCCCTCAAACTCCTCTCCGAACAACGTCTTCTTAATCCTCATGACGCACCTGGCTCTCCAAGTACTCCCTGGAATAGACACTTTTCCCCCTCACGAAGGGAGGGATCTTCTTGACCCACTGTATGGTTAGCACCTTTGTGGTGAAGCCATACCAGGCCTCGTCGCTGGGTCCGCTCAGAATCCACGGACAGGCGGCGAACAGATAGTCAGGCAACGGTTCCCCGTTGGACAGCTTTCCCCTGCGGAACCAGTTGAACATCTTCCCTGTATACTTGGCGTGAACTGTCCCCTCAACGCGCGGATAGCGCCGATCATCTGAGGCTCCGTACAGCCATCCTCCTTCTCCACAGATGATCGGCGGGACGAAGCCCAAGCGATCTTTGAACACCTGCGCGAAGAACAGGAAGCCGAGAACGCTCCAGTAGTCCTCGTGCCAAGCCGGGGGATGATTCAAACCGTAGTTGTGGCAGCAGAACCACACGCGCTCCCACACTTCACTGTCAGCCCCCAGCGCATCTATGGCCGCCTCTACCTCCTGAGGGAGCAGACACTGCAGACCCGGGTAGCCTCCCGACCGATACACATCTTCTGCCTTTTCGGCCCACAGCCAAGCCCACTTCTCCAGATAGTCACGCGGTCTTTCGTTCTCCCATTCGCGATGGTCTGAAGGCTCGTTGAAGATCTGGATGTAGGCTGGGATTCCGTTGTCAATCAGGACCCGCGCATCTTCCCCAAAGGGATGCCTCCCGCTGATGGGGGTGTTCTGTCTACAAACAGGCATGATGCCGGCATCCCAGATCATCCTCGCACACCTGAGGAGCTGCTCCTGGCCCTGGTAGCACAGAGTGGCCCAGGTAAGCCTCATGTCCTTGGCTCTCCCGATGTCGAGGGCCATGGCCTCAGATCTCATGTCAAGGCCGAAGTGAACACCCATGCCGTTGTCCCCAGGCGGTCTGGGGAAATGCCCGTAGAGTCCTGATGGTGGAGCCGGAGGCGGAGGGCTTGGTGGGTTTGGTGGCGGCGGGTCTGGCGGGCTTGGTGGCGGCGGATCCGGCGGCTCTGGTGACGGAGCCGGATCCGGCGGGCTCGGTGGCGGAAGTTCCCCACCAGGAATCACCAGTCGAAAAGTCGCTATCACTGGATGGTGCCGGGCCTGAGTCAACTCCAGGTTGTCACCATAAAGCCCAAAACCCTGCAAGGTTTCGCTGTTGCCCACGACTTCCACTGAGTAAGCGCCCCACCCAGCGAACATGGGCATCGAGGCTGCGTTATGACGAGCACCCACCGGTGCATAGGCGTCGTCCTTGGGCACAACGACGTGATCACCATCAGGCCAAGAGAAACGGACTGCTTCAGCATCCGCTACGGCGTAGGCGCTCATGTTATCAGTACCAGGCTGCACCTCCACACGGACCACCTTCCAGTATGGCTGTCCGTCCGACCCGGGGCCCGCCACGCGCAGGCCATCTACCATCTCCTGAGAAAGGCCCACAATCTCCACATCCGTCAAGCGACCAGGCTGAGGAATTGGAGGATCAGGAGGAGGGTCAGCATCGGGAAAGCGAGAGTGCTTCAGCAACCCCTTTAGCGCAGAGACGGCTCGACTCTCGCGGCCGTCGGCACTGTACCAGGCATGAACCCTCTGAGCGTGGCCCTCCTCGGTGGCCAGCAACCAGAAGGCATGGTTAAGAGCATAATCGGGAACAGAGTTCTCCATCAGCATCGTGGCGATGGCGGTAACACGATCGGCGTGCTCTTCTTCGTTTCCCCATAGGCTCGGTGTGGAGGAATGCGGATCTCCGACCGCAGCACTGCCCATGCATAGCAATGGCAGGGAGCGCCCGAGGGCATCCCGCACAATCTGGTCATACCACTCGTAGAGGTGGAACCCGATGTGATCCTCGCTCTGCTTCGGTGCGAAATACGGCCGAGCCATGGGCCAGCGGCTGCGCCCTCCTTGACCCCAAGTGAGCGGTCTATCGAAGGCGTGATTGTGCATCCCGATCACCATGTTCTCGCACAGAGAGCCGCCGTTCCTGGAACCCAGGAGTTCGAGAGCCATCTGCAAGAAGCTCAGGTCCCAGTAGTCTCCGCAAGGTCGCAAGGCGGGAAACACAACGTACAAGCCGGCGGCTTGCATCTCCTCCAGAATTGGAGCCAGCAGATCCACGAATCTCTCGACTAACGACGGGCAATTCCACTCCTCCAAGGGCCACTCCGAAGCGCAATTCGCTTCACCGAATACCTCCACATAGTGGACCCCCAATCCAGCATAAACTCCGAGCATCTCGGCCAGTTTGGACCGGTCCAGAGACCGCATCACCGGCGTCACCACACGCACGACAGGCTCGATTTCCATGCCTACCAGTGCTTTCACGAAGAACTCGGGGATTGGACTGTCCTGCCTGGACAAGAGCACCAGCCAGCTCGCGCCCATCTTCTTCAACTCAGGCAGCCAACGCTTGACGTCAAGCGGGCTGTAGTGCTCGGTGTCAGGGTAGTAGTGGAAGCCAAACCCAGTGTCGTTCCGCGGTCGCCAGCATTGCTCCAAGGTCATTGTCGCCTACTTCCTTCTCTGACGCGGGTCCCGCCCCTGGACATCACTACCTTCAGCACATCGCCTTGCGCGTTCACCGTCACCTTGACAACGTGACGCAGCTGATCGCCCCCTTTGCGGATCACCTTATCTTGAGAGGTCATAATCAACTCTAGGAGATCGTCCGTGCTTCCTCGGTCAGCGTGACACGCTTTCCCACCGCATTCATGATGTGAGGAGGGCACCCTGCACAGGATGAGTGGATGAGCCTCGAGGCCGTTCTCGGACAGGAGGGGTACACTACGCTGAACCTTCTGTCTCAATTCGCGGGGAAGCGGCAGTGATTTCGCATCGGCCATCGCCGAACAGCAAGCCAGGGGTGGACACGTGACCTCCAGGTCCACTTCCAGTTCGGGTACGGTCGGGCTTCTCGCCAACCTCAGTGAAGGATCACCATACAGCACGAAGCTCAGCAGAGCTTTCTGATCCTCCCCATCCAGATATCCTTGGTCCTCCCCCGCGGCGCGTATGAACGACAACCTCGCTCTACGAAACGCGTCTCCTATGGGCAGTCCGCCTAGGATCCCCTCCCACAGGTACTTGCCAAGCAGGTCAGCACCCAACAGGGGCGGGGAGAGCGAGCCGTAGGACATGGCTGTGGAACCGATGAAACCCCATGCGCCGCTGGCGAGGAAGTTGAGAGCGATGGACTCGTCACCGGACTCAGTTTGCAGTTCGGCACCGTAGCAGGCCTCGCTGTAGACCACGGCTCCCTCTGCACTGGCCCAGGACACGGCTAGCGGCGTCAGAGCCACAGGAAGCAAGGGCGTTCCGTGGTCGGATTCCCCGTGCCCATACCAATATGGGCTTCCCTGGAAACCATGCAGATTGAAATAGCCCAGAGTGGGAATCCTTTCGTAGGTGCTCAGGAAGTCATAGTCCGTCAATGGCGGGGACATCCGCAAGTCTTCAGCATCCCCAATAGCCTCGAACACAGCGCGCGAGGCCTCAGCCCAGACGTCAGCCGAATATCCAACGCTCGTCAGTTTCGTCTGCCCCGAGCCAAAGAGCCTCCTAATGGGGTTCAGCCACGTGGTAGACGTGGCTCCACGGTCACCGAAAGCGGCTTCCTGATGATGATGGATTGCTGTCTCAACGAGCTTGAGCAAGACCTCCAACTCCCCCCGATTGCTGTCAGGTAGGCGACCGACGCAGAACTTGGCAACCAGCGGAGCGCCGTCCTCGGCCGCGTAGGGCCAGTCAGACAGCAGCTCGGCATCGTCGTCATCGGCGGGATTGGCAAGCCTGTGGAAAGGAATCACCGAGTCTCCACCCACGATGAGCAGCGATTTCAGCTTCTTGTGCTGATTGGCCAAGCTCGCATTGAGTCGGCGAATCAATTGCTCGATCTCGCGCGCGTCGGATGCATCCGCCGTGCCAAGTCCGCTCTCCTCAAGGGAAGTCGTGTCATCAACGTAGATCTTCATGACCTCGTGCCCCGTGGACCTGGCAGTGGCCCCACACAAATCCGCAAGCTTGGCATCCAGCTCCTCGAACCCATCATCCCCGTACTTCGTCACCAGATTGCTACGGCTAGAGAGTATGAGGCGAACCCCAGCGTTCTGAGCCGGGTCAGGGAGCCTGAATTCACCGATGAGTTCTTCCTCCGACACCTCCGCAGATGCAGCTCCACGTCCCGTCTCAGTTGGACCTGCCCTCTTGCCACCCTTCCTGGTCGCCTCGCGTGGGGCTCCCGCTGGCGGCGTCTCTATGGCTGAGCGCTCCCCAACAGCGAACGGCTCTGGCAAGGGGTCCACGCGCAAGAGGTACCGCACCAGCACAGGCGCAGCATCCAGCAGGTCGGACCCTGGAGACGGTACTCTGAGGCTCTCCTCCATCAACCAGTCGTACCGCTCATCTTGAGCGAACAACTCTCGAGCCACGAGCAAGCTGGCATCGAGGGCACTGGCGTCGTGCAAGAGGGCCACGCCTTGGACATCCTCGCGACCCTCCAAAGCTATGTCCCCCAATATCAGTCTGGGCCTCACCCAGGTCGGCTGCTGGTCCAGCACGATCTCGAGCACCGGCCTGGCTTCTTCTGGCCGTCCCGCCCTCCAGTAAGCCTCAGAGACGATAAGAGCCTCGATCGGATGGTCTGACGGTTGTGAGATTTCCTGGCGCAGAGCAGCCTCATAGTAGGACAAAGCCTCCTGGTGACGCGAGAACGCCGTGAGCACGCGCGCCAGAACCAGCGGCGAGGAGTCATCGGGCGACTGCTCCAGCAGCTGCCTGGTCTGTGTATCATAGGGATACAGTTTCCACGCCCATTGAAGGTACTCGTTCTGATCATCCGTGACCCCTTGTGCTGATGCTGCGCATCCCCTTCCTCTCAGTGCTCGGAGATTCATAGGATCCACACTCAAAGTGTGGTCGAGATGCTCTTGGGCCTCAGCCCAGCTCTCGCGAGCGAGGTACGTCTCTGCCAGCAAGCAGTGCCCGGCCATGTGGCTGGGCAGATGGCGGAGAAGATGCCCCAGCAGCGCAACTCCCAGGCTGTCATAGCCTAGATCGAAGGTCAATTCGGCTGACCTGAATAGCTGTCTAGACGCTATCAGCGACACGCTGTTCTTGCCTCCCTTGTCATGTCATCTGTTTCCCGAAATCGGTCCGCCGGACGAGCGCCTCTGGCGACGAAGAACGCCAGTGCGCTGGTGGCAGCCAACTGCTTGTATGCGTCACTGCTGTGGGGATCCAACTTCGCCGCATGACGGAACATCGCCACCGCCTCGGGATATCTCTTGACTTTCTTGTAGAGCATCCCGGCACCGAAGTAAGCATCAAAGTTATCTGGGTCAGAACGCAACGCCTGCTCATACTCCCGGAGTGCAGCCTCGGTTTCACCCTGCGTTTCCAGTATCTCGCCGAGCTCGCAATGCGCCGTGCTGTCCGTTGGTTCGAGTTCAACAGCCTTTTTCAAGTGGGCCACCGCCTTGTCGATGTGCCCGAGTCTCTTGCACAGCTGACCCAGCTTGACGTGGGAGGTGGCGTCGCTCGGAGCCGAACGCAAGGACTGATGGTAGGCGTGTAGAGCTTCATCGTAATGGCCCTGCTCCTCAAGTATCTCCGCCATCTCGTGATAGGCCGCGGGGAGATGATCTGACAACTCAATGGCCCGCTGGAGTTCTTTCATGGCTAGATCATACCGCTTCTCCCGCCTGTGTAAGGCACCCATCCTGACGTGATAGGTGGCATTAGTGGGATCTGCCTGCAAAGCCTTACTGTAGCTGATCATCGCTTCCCGAGACTCACCCTGGGCCTCTGCAAGCCCAGCCAGGTGTTCGTGAGCTACCGCCCAGTCCGGCCTCAGCGCAGCCGCCTCATGGTACTGGGCGACCGCATCGTTGTAGCGGCCCTGCTTCTCATAGCACCGGCCAAGTTGCAGTACATACATCGGCTCATCCGGGGCCAACTGGATCGCCTTCTCATACGCGCTTTGTGCGTCTTCCCAACGGCCTTGTGAGAGCAAGGACTCGCCGAGTTCAGCCCACCAACGAGGATGCTCCTCCCTTCTATCCAGTGCCTTCTGCAAGTACTGCGCAGCTTTCTCGTGTCGCCGCATGCGACGGTAGGCCTTTCCTGCATCGTGGTAGTACTGTGCCTCATCGGGCTCTAGCTCTATCGCTGACAGATACGCTTCCAAGGCCGACTGGTACCGCTTCTCAGCGTCGTACAGTTCTCCCAGCAGATGATGTCGTTGAGCTATGTTGGGATTGTGCTCCAGGGCTGTCCTCAGAGCCTCAATAGCCTCGCTATTTCGCTGTCCTTGCTGGTAAGCAGTGGCCAGGGCGTAGTGATAGCCCGCTCGAGCAGGAGCCAACTGGCTCGCCGTTTCCAGGGCAGCGATGGCACGCTTCACCTGATCCGCGGCCAAGTAGGCTAGACCCAGTTCATAGTGATTGGCAGGCTCCCCGGGATCCATGCTACATGCAGTGTGGAACGCATCGACAGCCTCTTCATCTCGGCCCACATTGCGAAGAATAAGGCCCAGATTGTGCTGATGAACGGGATTGTCTGGCTCCAGCTCAATAGCCTTCTTGCACTCCACAAGACCCTTGTCGGCCCTCCCTGTTCTAGCCTGAACAACACCGAGCTGACTGTGCGCCAGAGCGTCCTTTGGCCTCGCGGCCAAGGTGCTGTGCAACGCGCGTTCCACATCATCGAACCACTTGGACCCTTGCGAAAACGGAAGTGATTTGGCCACCCTGGTGCCCACCACAGCAAGCGATTCGCGGTACTCGGGCAGATCAGAGACCAGTTCGGCAGCTCGACTGTACCACGTCGCAGCTTCCTCGAATCTCTCCAACGCTTCGTAGACCAGCGATAGTTCAAACCGAGCCTCCACGTCCGCATCATTCAGTGCGAGCGCCTCGCCCTGCGATGCAATGGCCTCGTCGTATCGGCCTTGTCGTCGCTCCAGGCTGCCCTTGAACCGGTGATAGCTGGCCTGATCTGGAGCCAGTTCGATAGCTCTCCGGCAGCTATCCACGGCCTCTTCCAGGTCCTCTCTGTCAGCTTGCACCTTTGCTCTCTCGAAATGGGCCTCGTGATCGGTAGGATCCAGTTCGATTGCCTTGTCCAATTCCTCCGCCGCCCGTGTCAGATCACCGAGTTCACGCAGCGCCTCGCCGGCCCCCCGGTGCGCCAACGCCAGGCTGTCATCCAGCTCCATTGCCTTCTCGAACTGCAACAGGGCCTCGTCATACAGCTTCTGCTCATGGAGCAAGCGCCCTGCGGTCAAGCACACTTCAAGATTGGTGGGGTCCAGAGCCGAGGCCTTGCCCAGCGCCGCAATTGCCTCGTCCAATCGCCCCAACTTGGCTAGCAGGTCACCATGACGGAAGTGATACTCCGCCTGATCTGGGGCCAAGTCGGCCGCCTCTCCGTACTCACGGACCGCCTGCTCCAGGCGTCCCTGCGCCTCGTATAGCTGGCCAAGTGAAAACCGATTGGCGGAGTCGCCGGGTGCCACCTGGACGCTGTCCTCCAACTGAGTAATAGCGTCGTCAAGGTGACCCAGATCAGCCAAGATGCCTGCGTAGTGCGACCGGTATTCCGCGTGATAAGGCGCCAGCTGCGCTGCTCTCTCTGCCGCGCGCAACGCGTCCTCATCGCGCCCCTGGGCACGGTACAGATGGGCCAGAACGTGTTGAATATCCGGCACGTCTTCCCCGTCGAGAGGCGCCTGTTCCAGAGTCTGGATGGCCTCCTCGTCACGGCCGAGTCTGGTGAGGATCTCAGCCACCCGGGCCAGATAGCGAGGTTCATCAGGCCTTAGCTCAAGAGCCTGACGATACAGAGCCAACGCCCTTTGGCTATGCCCCTGCTCATCTGTCGCCTGGGCGAGTTCGTAGAGCAGCTCATCATCGCCATCGATGAGGTCGCTCGCGCGCTCAAGACTATCTATGGCGACATCCAACCGATTCAGCGAACGGTAGGCTCTGCCCAGGGAACGATGGTATACCCCCATATCAGGACTCAGCGATGAGGCCTTCTCCAAGAGCGCCACAGCCTTCCCAAGATCACCTTGTTCAAGAGATAGATCGCCCAGTTGGAAATGGCTCTCCGCATCGTCCGGAATCAGGTCCACGGCCGCAGCCAGAGAGGATTCCGCCTCCGTCAGATCACCCACCAGTCTACAGGCCACTCCGTACGAGAGTCGGTACTTGTGCTCTTTGGGCGCGAGGTCCACCGCCCGCGCATAGGCCTGCTGAGCCTCCTCATGTCGTTCGGCCTCCTGCAAGCTTCGCCCCAGCTCCCACTGGATCTCCGGGTCATCCAGATCTAGTGTGGCAGCTCGTTCCAGCGTGGCGATACTGTGCCCGGGCTCGCCTTGATCTCGCAACAGCGCGCCCTTGCGCAGGTGATAGATGGGGTTCGTCGGGTCAAGACTTATCGCCTCGTCCCATTGCTGCAACGCCTCTGCCGTCCGCCCTGACACCGTGTACAGATCTGCCAGCTCAGCGTGGACTGCTCCCGATGTGCCCACTGAGTGCTGCGAGCTCTCCAGCACCTCAATCGCGCTCTCCACCCGTCCGAGGCCGCGAAGGGACTTGGCGTAGTTCGCTTGTAACTCTGCGTCCTCAGGCGCGAGTTCCGCGGCCCTCTCAAGGCACACGGCTGCCTCAGTCAACAACCCCATCTCTTGCAGCATCGTGCCCAGTTCATAGCTCAGCTCAGACCGGCCAGGATCCAGTTCCAGGGCTCTTTCCATCTCAGCTTTCGCCTCGTTCGAACGACCAAGACGGTAGGAAACTGAGGCGGCTCGGGCGTGGTACTCCGGCTGCTCGGGGGAAAGCGTGACCGCCCCCTGGTACTCCTTCAAGGCCTTCTCCAGCAGATCATCTGCCTCATAGAGTCGACCCAGCAGGAAATGGGCCTCACCGTTGTGTGGGTCCAGTCGGGACGCCTCTTGCAAGTGGCGCTGCGCTTCCCCGTACTGCCCCATCTTGTAGCACAAGGCACCTGCACGGAGATGGTGGCTCGCATTGCCCGGTGCGAAGGAGATGGCCTGTGCGTACATGCGCATGGCCTCCTCTTCCCTGTCGGTCCCTTCATACACAGCACCCAACTCCGCCACAGCACCAGAGAGCGAAGGAGCGATCTCCAGCGCTCTCGTCAGCGACGCGGTCGCACCGTCATAGTCCCCCAGTTGATGCAGTAGCTTCCCCGCCTGGAAGTGATAAGTCGCCTCCTCAGGATCGAGTGCTACTGCTGCTTCGTACTCGGTCAAGGCTTCGTCAGATCGTCCCGCCTCCTCCAGTAGAAGCCCCAGTTCGTAACGCGCAGGTGAGAAGTTGGTGTCGCCTTCCAGAGCCAGTCTCAACTGGGACTCCGCCTCCATCTGCTTTCCCAGGGAGCGGAGGATCCTCCCCGCCAGGACTCTGTGCTCGGGCTCAACGGACTCCTGTTCCAGGGACCGTTGGCACCAGACCCACGCTTCCTTGTAGCGTTGCTGTGAAGCCATGACCGAGGCCAGCTCGTGAGCCCAATCAGGCCGCGAGGAATCCAGTTCGAGGGCCTCACTAAGATGCTCTATCGCGCGGTGGTGGTCCTTCATCTTCCTCGACAATGCACCGGCCCTGTAGTGGTATTCAGGGTTCTTGGGCTCGAGGTAAGTCGCCTGCTCGTATTCCGCCAGTGCTTTTCGTGGCTGGCCGAGTCGGTCGTACAGCGTGCCCAGCTCGTAGTGCCATTCTGCCTTGGCGGGTGCGAGCGCCACAGCGCGTTGCAGCGCTTCCGCTGATTCGTCCCAACGCTCCTGGAGGGACAGCAGGCTGCTGATCCGTCGCGAGCACAATGCGTCGCGTGGATTCAGTCCCTCGGCTGCCTCATAAGCAGCCAATGCTTCGCCAACCCACCCTTGTTGCTCATAGGCGAAGCCCAGTTCCATATAAGGCTCCGGGGCCTGGGATTGCAGCATTGTCGCTTGCTGAAGCTCCGCCTGAGCTTCAGCAAAGCGCTTCAGATGGTTCAGCGCGATGCCCGCGCTGTAATGATAGGCAGCCACGTCTGAATTGAGCGCTATTGCGTGTTGGAAAGAACCCAATGCATCCTCAAGCCTACCCTGCATCAGATAGGCCAGGCCCAGCTCGTGGTAGGTATCGGAGCACGCAGCGTTTGCGCCCTCGACGGCGCCCTCCAGCTCCAAGACAGCCTTGTCAAACTGATCGAGTTCGCGATACAACAGACCAAGGTTGCGCCGAGAGATCAACTTCTCAGGCTCATCCGCACGGGATGTGTCCGCGCCACCGCTGAGATACTTCTCCCGGTAGCCGATCATCTCTTGGCCAGGGCGTGCGTCGTTCCGTTCGCGGCCAAGAATGCTCTCGAACAGCGCAGTTGCATGGGCATCCTGTCCCAGGGCCTTCAACGCAACTCCCAACTGATACACAGACGTGAGGTCGATGGTGCTCACCAATGCGAGCGAAGCCGCGAGTTGCCGTGCTTCCTGAGAGCTCTCGTTATGGGCAAGACACTCGGCGGCGATACGGGGACCCCAACCGTCAATCCGCATCTGAAGCAGTTGTTGCAGGTAACCCAAGCGATCCCGCACCAAGTAGTACAGATGGATCAGGACGCCTTGCCACCGCTCCACCGACTCGTCAGAATCGACACAGATGCTCCCAGACAGCACACCGGAATACGATTCGCTGAGGGCCAACGCGGCGCAGAAGTCCTGCACCATTGAGTCGCTGAAGGACAGTCTGTCGCCCCCCTTGGAGAAGCCAACCGCGCCTGTGGATGTCAACCTGTCAAGCCACTGACGTGACAGCCCAGCGCCGGGGAAACCCTGGTGCGCGACGATCTGTCCGTAGTCGAGTTCAGTTGCGCCCATCTCGCCGACGCGATGCATCCCCAGAGCAAGGGTGGCCAGAGCTTGCCTCGCCTCATCCTTCTGGACCTCGCCTGAGCCAGACTCCATGGACTCCAGCAACCGACGGACTCCCTCCTCAACCACGGCGCTGCTTTCGACACAACCTAGTGTCTCAGGTGTCTTCTGCGCCAACTCGACGAAGCTCGCTGCAAACAACGGAATCCTCAGCAGCCGCCAGAGCCGCTCTTCACCCCTTGCCCTCCGCAACGTCGGCCCTGAGACCGATTCGGGGAGTTGCCTCTGAATGTACCTTGTCCTTTCTTCGTCGCTGAAATCCTGGACTTCGACGACGCAGGGATCCTCCAGCCAACGACGAAAGGCGCCATACCCATCTATGTGGCAAGCCGCGACGCACTTTCGATCGCCGGACTCGACCAAGCGAGCTAGTTCCTCAAGCAGGTAGTTGTCACGAACGCCTTCCAGCCCATCGAGCAAGAAGAGGATGGGCTCAACTTCGAGGACACGCCTGACAACGTCTTCGCGCACAGGTAGATCGTACTTCCTGAAAACCTCCGCCAGGGCCTGCTCCAGAGAGCCGCCCTCGCTCGATGTAGGCAGCTCGAGGTACAGCGGCAGACGTTGAGACGGTGTGCCCCCTGTTGGCTGTCGCGACTTCCCCTCAGCGACCACTCGTTCTGCCTGGCGGTGTGCCATCCACCGTAAAGTGGCCGACTTGCCAGCGCCTGACTCTCCCAGCAGCACCATGCTCTCCCACTCTGAGGCAGAAGGAAGAATGTCCGATGTGCTCTCCACGCAAGCGCCAGCACGGGATTCGGCTACCGGGCCGTCCCGATGCGCTTTGGGTGCAAACCGTTGAAAGGACCTCAAGCGCAGAGGAACGTAGGAGGACGACAGATGCTGGAGTTCAGGGTCCTCCACTACGCATCGCAGGTACTTCCTGACAAGAGCGTGCAGGTCAACAACTTCGACATTGCCGCGTCTGTCCTCGCTGTCTTGCAAGTCCGACGGGCCTCCACTCTCGATTTCGCTCATTCTCGTACCCTCACACCCTACCAATCATCCAAAAGGAGATGACGCAGATTACGACGCCCGCACTGCACAGAAACGCTCCCACGCCCGCGGCCGTGCGAATCAACTGGGTGACCGCCTCCACCATGCGAGACGCGGAATCAATCAAGGGCGCCACAGCGTCCTGGGTCACAGCTCGGCCGCTGATTCGGACGGACTGTGTCGCCATCTGCTTCATCGTCTGGTGGTATTCCTTCGCCAAGATGATCCACAGCCCCGAAAGAGAGGACAGGACTCCGATCATGAACAGAGACACCGACATGGCAATCTGAATCTCGGATGTCATGCTCCCAACCCCCTTGCGAACGAGAGTTCGTCCGCCACTATTTGAGTTATCATAGTTTTCATCTCTTCGACGACGAAGGGCTTCGTGACGTATCCTTGTATCCCCAACTTCTTCGCCTCCCTCTCTGCCTCTGGAGAGCCATAGGCCGTCATGACGATCACCTTGATGAAGGGATCGAACTGCCTCACGGCCTTGATCAGGGCCAGGCCGTCCATGTCGGGAAGACGTAGGTCGACGATCATGACGTCAAACTTATCGCGGAGTACCTTCTTCAACGCGCTGTTCCCAGCACTGGCCACCTCGACCGAGAAAGGAGGCGTAGCGTCTTCTAGACTCTGCCGCAGGAAGAAGGACAGCGTGTCCTCGTCCTCCGCTATCAGCAGCTTTGCCACTCCGTCAGACATTGTACTCCTGCCCCCAGCAACCATGAGAGAAGATCTCCACTGGTATCATGCTGCAAGATTCATGCCAGGCTCAAAACCCGCGCCGCCGAATCAACGGACGGCAGGCGGTTCACTTCGTCAGAAGTGGCCCGAGGACTCCTCAGGGAACACGGTCAATAACAAGCACATCAAGGGGAATACAGGATATAGGGGTCAGCAAGAGGATTACCACTAGGCATAGTGGTCTTGCGTCGCATCGGGTAGAAACGCGTCCTTCCTGAGCCGAGCAACCCGTGCCGACGAACGCTGGCGCGCCGAGGCTCCTCTTGCTCAGGCATCCCAGGCAACTACTGCGGAAAATCCCCCACCGTGGGGTTTTCCGCACCGGAAGCCGCATTGGCCAGCGTTGCAGGGCTACTGTCGGAGAAAACCGGGCATCGGACGTGGGGAGATCAGAAGAGGAGAATCACCTGCGTGCGAGGAAGAGTCGCCGGGCTTCTCCGTGGTTGGCCAGATGGGAGGGTAACTCTACTGTCGCAATCATCTTCAGTTGTCCATCTGCAAGCCGTATTTCTGTATGCTGTAATTGAGGACATCACGACTGACCCCCAGCAGCCTCGCTGCCCGACTCTTGTTCCCTTGGGTCTGGGCCAGTGCTTCTTCTATCATCCGCTTCTCGATGCCAGCCACCATGGCCTTCATGTCAACACCAGACGACACAGGCGGGATAGGCACAACGTTGGCGGCGAAGGCCATGCTGGGCTCAGTCCGAACGATCTCCGCAGGCAACTCCCCCACGTTGATCACATCGCCATCGCACAGAATCATCGCTCGCTCTATGACATTGCGGAGCTCGCGAACGTTTCCGGGCCATTCGTACTGCCGCATGAGACGAAGCACATCCTCAGAGATGCCTTTGACATTGGTGGCCCTGGTCCTGTTGAATTCGGCGACGAAAGCCGCCGCGAACTTGTCGACGTCCTCAATGCGATCTCGGAGCGGCGGTATGTCTATAACCACCACGCTGAGGCGATAATAGAGGTCCTCGCGGAATGTGCGGTCCTTTGTGGCTTGGCGGAGATCCTGATTGGTGGCGGTGACGACTCGAAGGTCGACGTGTCTATCTTTGGTGTCCCCGAGCCGGCGCACACTTCCTGTCTCAAGAATGCGCAGGAGCTTGGCCTGCAGCTCCAGCTTCAAGGTGCTGATCTCGTCCAGAAACAGGGTACCTCCATCTGCCATTTCTATCAGCCCGAGCTTCTGACGTCTGGCATCGGTGAAAGCCCCCGCCTCGTACCCGAAGAGCTCAGTCTCCATCAAGGTGTCTGGAATGGCTGCGCAGTTGATGGGAACAAACCCCTTCTTGGCCCGAGGACTCATGTGATGTAAGGCCAAGGCCACGACTTCTTTTCCAGTCCCGCTTTCCCCTTGGATTAGGACGGTGGCCTTGCTGGGCGCTACGCGCTCGATGAGCCGCATGACGTCGCGCATTTGCTTGTTGTCACCGACAATCAGTTGGTGATCGCGGTCCTGCTGCTGGGAGCGTAGCCGCTGAATCTCGTGCCGCATCGCCTTCGATTCCAAGGCCTTGGCGGCAGTGATGCTCAACTCGGCCAGGTTGATGGGTTTCTCCAGATAGTCATAGGCTCCCAGCTTCATCGCCTGTACCGCACTCTCTACGGCTGCATGGCCCGTCAACACTATCACCGGCAGATCTGAATCCGCCTTCCTAATCTCGTACAGCACATCTAGTCCATTCCCATCCGGCAACTTCAAATCCAACAACACCAGGTCTATCTGCTGCCTCGTCACTACCTCCAACCCCTCTTCCGCTGTGTGCGCCGTCACAGCTTGGTAGCCCTTCTCGTCCAAAGACTCCTTCAAGAAGTAGCATAGGGTCTCTTCGTCATCTATGATCAGTATCCGCTCGTTCATCACCCTCCCCTCCTGGCCAAGGGAAGCCTCACTATGAACCTTGTCCCCTCCCCCTCGTTGCTCTCGACCTCTATCTCTCCTCCATGCTCGTTGATGATCCGCCGTGTGATGGCCAAGCCTAGCCCTGTCCCCCTCGCCTTCGTTGTGTAGAACGGGTCGAATATCCTACCTATCTCCTCCTTCTTGATCGCAACCACGTTATTCCATATCTCCACTTCCACACACTCACCGTCACCACCACCCACTGACTCCACCCTTCCGGGGCCCGTCACCGCTATCCCTAGCTCCCCTCCGTTGGGCATGCCCGCTACCACTTCCTTCAGGAGATTCGATAGAGCCTGACGCAGTCTCAGATTGTCTCCCTTCACCGGCGGCAACTCACTGGCATAGTACTTCCTGATCTCGATCCCCTGCCCTCTCGCGCTCTCCTCATGCTGCCTGACCACCTCCTCCACCACCTCCGAGATATCACATGGTGCGAGATTCAGGTGCGGTGGCCGCGATATCAGTAGTATGTCCTCGATGATGCGATTGACCCTCTCCCCCTCTCTCTGTATCCTCTCCAACGCCTGGTGCTTCTCGTCCCCCTCCTCAAACTTCGTCAGCATGTGCTGAATCCCTGCCGCCATCCCTGCTAGCGGATTCCGAATC
>Ga0114930_10000336_pt1 | contig 50206 bp, 42 predicted proteins | sample AnhtaG_FD_87300 | JGI IMG/M metagenome (GOLD analysis project Ga0114930, IMG submission 87300) | Deep subsurface microbial communities from Anholt, Denmark to uncover new lineages of life (NeLLi) - Anholt_01485 metaG | ecosystem: Environmental > Aquatic > Marine > Oceanic > Sediment | place...
TACGGCCCAACCGTTCGGACAATTCTGGACATGGGGGGACAAGACTGCAAGGCCATCCACTGCGACGAGAAAGGCAAAGTCACCAATTTCCTGATGAACGACAAGTGCGCGGCCGGTACCGGTAGAGGAATGGAAGTCTTCGCCGATTTGCTGGCCGTTCCTATTGAGGAAGTGGGCGAGTTATCGCTGGATGTCGAGGAGGAACCCCCTCCCGTCTCCTCTACGTGTGTGGTCTTTGCCAAATCTGAGGCATCGTCTCTACTACGGGAGGGTTGGTCGAAAAAGCGGGTGCTGGCCGCATATTGTTCCGCGATGGCACACCGCGTCGTTTCCCTTTTGGAGCGCATTGGCGTGGAGAAAGACTTTGCCATCACCGGTGGGATTGCCAAAAACAGCGGCGTCGTTACCCGATTGGAGAGGGAATTAAATCTCAAATCACTGAAATCCAAGTACGACACCCAGATCGCCGGAGCACTCGGCGCCGCGCTTTTTGCCAAAGCGTTAGTGGAAAAACAGCGAAAGAAGGTTGCGCAGTGAAAGCCAATTACGGATACATGGACGGCAGCGGCGAGTTTTTTATCACTATCGACACCGACCAGTGCCTCGAGTGCACTGATCACAGTTGTGTCAACGCCTGTCCGGTGGGCATGTTTGAGATTATTGTTGATGACTATGATGATGAGGTGGCGGCGATCAAAGAGGAGCATCGGAAAAAACTCAAATATGATTGCGCCCCGTGTAAACCGGTCTCCGATCGACCCCCTTTGCCGTGTGTTGATGCCTGCGCTCCCGGCGCCGTTACTCATTCCTGGTAGCCGGGTAGTCAATCCGCACACCGGTTCCGCCCGCGACGGATAGCCTAAGGGAGCGATCACACTCTACGTCATAAGAGCTATGGATGTGCTGACACTGACAATTGACGGACAATCGGTCGAGTGCCCCACGGGAAGTACTATCCTCGCGGCTGCCGATGCGGCCGGTATTTACATCCCACGAATATGCTATCACCCTGACCTGCCCCCGGTTAGTGAGGTGATCTGGGCGGATGCCGTTTATCAGGCAACAACCAAAATTGCCGGGGAAAGATCGGGTGAAAGAGCCGGAGAAGAGGCCCATTGTAATCTATGTTTGGTCGAGGTGGAGGGACAGCCGGAACCGGTTAATTCCTGTATTACTCCGGTGGAAAACGGATTGGTTGTTCACACAGATACCAAAGAAGTGATTCAGCGGCGCAAGCAGGCATTGACCAGTCTACTTACCGATCATCCCCACGCCTGCCTGACTTGTTCTCAAAAAGAGGGGTGCAGCCGGACTGATTGCTCAACGAATGTTCCTGTAGAGGAACGGTGCTGTATCCTCCTGGGCCGTTGCGAATTAGAAAAGGTCAGCGGGTATGTCGGCATTTCCGGCGATACGCCCAAGTATGTGCCCCAGCAGCGCGCGCAGTGCAAGGATGATCCCCTCTTTGATCGGGATTACAATCTCTGCATCGGTTGTCTGCGCTGCGTTCGGGTTTGCCGGAAAGTTCAAGGTATCGACGTGCTGGGCGCGGTTTGGAAAAATGACCGGGTTTGGGTCGGAACACTTACCGGCGCCGGACTGAAAGAAGCGCAATGCCGGTTTTGCGGCGCGTGCGTGGAGGTATGCCCCACCGGGGCTTTAATGGATAAGGAGGGTATCCCGACCGTCCGTCGCGACTCGCCCCTTCCCTGTGTTGGGAATTGTCCGGCCGGCATTGATATCCCCCGCTATGTACGTTCTATCGCCGCTGGACGCTATCGCGAGGCACTGGATATTATTCGATCTCGTGTACCTTTCCCCGGCATCCTGGGGTATATCTGTTTCCATCCCTGCGAGGATGTCTGTCGCCGGGGAGAGATTGACCAGGCCGTTGCCATTTGTGACCTGAAACGCTATGTGGCGGATACCGTTCTCAACGCAGATTCTCCTCCGATTCAAAAGCTTCCGGACACCGGAAAGAAGGTAGCCATTATCGGTTCCGGTCCGGCCGGGGCCACGGCAGCGTATTATCTTGGTATTCTGGGTCACCACGCCAGCCTGTTTGACCGGGAAAGCAAACCGGGCGGTATGCTGCGCTATGGCATTCCTGACTATCGGCTTCCCCCAGAGGTCTTGGAACGGGAGATAAAAGCTCTGGAAACTCTGGGCGTCAGCTTTCACATGGATCATCAGTTCGATAACGAACACTGGATGGACGAACTCAAATCCCGGGGTTTCGATGCCGTCCTCATCGCAATAGGGGCTTCAGTAAGCAAGGCTTTGCCAATTGAGAATTCGGACTTGGAGGGGATATATCCAGGACTCGAGTTCTTGAGGTCAGCCAAACTGTCTCAGGGGCCTCGACTGGACAGACAGGTAGTGGTTATTGGCGGTGGCAATGTAGCTATCGATGCTGCCATGACTGCAATACGCCTCGGCGCCCGCTCCGTTCACCTGGTCTGCCTGGAATCACGGGATGATATGCCGGCTCATAATTGGGAGATCACTCAGGCGGAAGAAGAGGGTGTAGAGATTCATCCTTCCTGGGGCCCGAAACGATTTACGTCAACCCAGGGCCGGGTATCGGGCATCGAATTCAAAAGGTGTACCAGGGTATTCGATCAACAGGGCCGCTTTGCCCCACAGTATGATGAAAACGAAATCAAGCATATCCCGGCAGATTCTGTCATCGTTACTATTGGGCAGCAAGTCGATTTAGAGCTCCTGCGCCATGTTAACGGCCTGTCGAAAGGTCCCGGGAACAGTTTGAAAGTGGATGAGAATTTTGCCTTCGGCCTCGAGGGCATTTTCGCCGCCGGCGATGTGATTCGAGGGCCTTCATCCGTTGTGGACGCTGTAGCCGACGGACGGCGTGCGGCAGACGCAATTGACAGATATCTCGGAGGAAATGGGCTTGCTGAAGTCGATCATGCCTTCGCCGGGCTCGATATCCCACAGTTGGATATTTCAAGTGATCTGTTTCAGCAACCCAGGCACGAAGCCATGATAGTGGATCCAGGAAAACGGAAATCAGGATTCGGCCTTATTGAGCAGACCTTTTCGGAACAAGCGGCGAGATCGGAAGCCCAACGCTGCCTGCAATGTCATCTTAGACGGATGATTACACCGGTTGTCTTGCCACCGGAACTATGGCAGCCATTGAATGAAGAGGCTGTGGATTCTGTCCCGGACATAGAGGGCGTTTTTCAGCTACTCAATACCGAGAAAAAAGTCGTCCGCATAATGGGAACCCCTAATATGCAGCAGAGCCTGAGGGAGTGTCTGGAAAATCCCGGAAACGCCAAATGGTTTATCTGGGAAGAGGATCCCATGTATACGAAACGCGAAAGTGAATTAATCCAGCAATATCTTCAGGAATACGGCGAGCTGCCTGGCAGGGGAGGCGGTGATGATGACCTGGACGAGTTATTCTAACCCGGATTATTTGCAGATCTCGTCCAGGTGAGTCATTGCGAGGAGTCCGGCAGCCGCCGGACGACGTGGCAATCTCATGTGAAAAAGCCGCTTACAGAAGGAGAACGCCACACCCACCTCCGGCGGGCTCGCGATGACTTGTTCACAGGCTGTAGCAAAGTTGCTATAGCTTGTGAATAATGCGGGCCAAATATCTTGTCTATATCAAATAGGCATGCTAAATTCCCTGCCGGATAGTATGAAGGATAAGTTTTTCTTATGGCAGCCGACTCTGTCGACAAATTGAAATCCGAAGGGTGGGTTCAGCAATTCACAGCGTCAGGCCCCCGCCTGCAGGAAGCGATTGAGAACTACCGTATGCTGGGATATGAGGTCAAGACAATTCCGATTAAGGAGCTCGATTGGAATGGCTGCACCGTTTGTTTTGAAGACGAAAATGATAATACGGTAATGATTTTCACCAGAAAAAGCCGCGCAAAAAGTAGATGACTTGACGGATAACAGCAATGAACATAATACCTCATCCTGTCACACGCCTGGAATCTCGAAATACTACAAAGAATTAAACGGAGGCGCTCTGAGAACATCAGGCAGACCCTTATTGATACATCAAGGTTTTTAATTGATGCGAGCAGAACAATCGAAAGAATACCGGTTTAATGCAGCGGTTTTAATTGCGAGTGATCGGTCATACAAAAAAGTGCGCCCCGATAAGACCGGACCGGGGTTGAGAAAGTATCTTGAGAATTTGGGATACGATGTGGTCTTCTTGGATATTGTTCCAGACGACAAAAAGTCAATTATATCAGTTCTTCAGAAATGGGTCAGGGAGGATAGGGTCAACTTGATACTGGTTTCGGGAGGAACCGGTCTTGCTCCCACAGATGTTACGCCAGAGGCGACTTTGGAAATTATTGAGCGGCGTATTCCGGGGATGGAGGAGGCAATGCGACGGGCCTCTTTCGAAAAAACCCCTCATGCTATTTTATCAAGGGCTGTGGTCGGTTGTGTCGGCAACAGTCTTATTGTCAATCTGCCCGGAAGTCCGAAAGGCGCGTTGGAAAACTTAGAAGTTATCGAACCGGCTCTGGAGCATGCATTGGAATTAATAAGTGGAGGAACGCCGGATCCATGATGCCTGCTGGAGAAAGCCGATCGAAGAGATTAACCGATCTTATGGGCCGCCCCATAACTTACCTTCGCGTCTCTCTGACCCAACGATGCAATCTCAGATGCGGCTATTGCTACGGATCCGGCAAGACACTCCCGGGCAGTGATCGCCAGCTATCCTTCTCTGAAATACTTCGTCTGATACAGGCCTTTGCATCATTGGGAGTTACCAAGGTCCGTTTCACCGGCGGAGAGCCGCTTCTTCGACCGGGCCTTGTTGATCTGGTCAGGCAAATATCAGCTCTGGAAGGCATATCCTTAGTCGGCTTAACCACCAATGGCCTGATATTGGAACCTATTCTCTCATCGCTGGTTAAGGCTGGGTTGAATTGCCTAAATATAAGTCTTGATACCTTTAGCCGAGAGTCCTTTCAAAGAATCACCGGCGTTGATGGCTTTGATCGGGTCTATTCAGCAATTATTAGCGCCGAGAAGAGCAGGGCTTTTGACAGGGTGAAGGTCAATACCGTAGTTATGCGTGGAGTCAATGATGACGAAATTCGCCGTTTTGCCCTTTGGGCTTTAAAGCGCCGGATCGATCTGCGATTCATTGAATTCATGCCCGCACAGGGATCGAACTGGGGGAAAGCGTTATTTGTCGGCGAGGACAAGATTAAAAGCCGAATAGGTTTGAACCTTAAAGAAGAGTCTATTGAAGGTAATGACCTTGGTCCGGCGACAAGCTATAGCCTGCCGGGCGCTCCGGGGCGTATCAGTTTTATCTCGGCAGTAAGCCGAAGCTTCTGCGGCAGGTGCAACCGGCTGCGCCTGACCTCAAAAGGAGATCTGGTTGGCTGCCTGTTACTGGATAACAGCGCTGACTTGAACCAACTGATCGCCGACGGCGCCGGCACTGATGAGATTGCTGGAGCTATTCGCGACATTGTTGCGACGTCTGGATTCAGGCGGTCGCCACGGGAGACGTCTTTTGTTGGATTCAATCCGTTCATGCGGAGAGTCGGCGGATGAGAAAAAAGAAACTCACCCATATCAGCGAAAAGGGAGAGGTTTGCATGGTGGATATCAGTGGCAAGCCGGATTCTGAGAGGTATGCCGTTGCCATGGCAAAAGTACGCATCTCAAAGGAACTTCTTCTGCATCTGCAAGAGAATACACTCGGTAAAGGTGATGCCTTGTCGGCCGCCCGTATAGCAGGCGTTCAGGCTGCCAAGAGGACGTCGGATATTATTCCGCTATGTCATACATTGCCTCTGACATTCGTTACGGTCGATTTGAAGCTCACAGAAAATCCGCCAACTGTGGAAATCACGGCGGAAGCGCGTACCCATTATAAAACCGGCGTTGAAATGGAGGCCCTCATGGCAGCGTCAACTGCTGCGCTCACAATCTATGATATGGGAAAGGCTGTCGATAGAAGCATGACCATTGAATCGATCCAACTGATGGAAAAAAGCGGCGGACAAAGTGGCTACTGGAACCGAATGGATGCCGATTGAATGATTTGCGGTTGCATAAGTAAAGGACCTGGACAGATGTGTGACCTGAACAGATCCAAGATTCCGTCTGTCTTTCGCCTATCCGTTTCTGCCGCTAAAGGAATGAAGAAGCAAAATGTAAAAAGAGTCACCGTCACCTTAAAGGGCATTGAAGGCGATGCGCATGCCGGCACAATCAGAGCGGTCAGCCTGCTGCCGTATGAGAGCTTTGGAAAGCTGGCACATCATAGATTGAATCTCAGCCCGGGAGATTTCGGTGAAAACATCACAACATTTGGCATGGATTGCAAAGAATTATGTGTCGGCACCAAGATGGCATTGGGGGACACAGTGGTTATTGAAGTGGTCCAGATCGGTAAGGATTGTCATAATGACTGTATGATAAAGCAAACTGTGGGAGATTGTATTATGCCGCGCGAAGGTTTGTTTGCCCGGGTGATCGCAGGAGGCGAACTGAATGAAGGTGATTCTATCAGAATCATTGAATGATATGATTACTTTGCAGGAAGCCAGGAAGAGAATTCATAAAGCGGTGAAAAGATCACAACCGGACTTAGTCTCATTGACTTGGGCTGTCGGCTGCGTTGCAGCCGAAGATATCGCCGCGCCGATTAATGTCCCGGAATTCCCCAGTTCTGCGATGGATGGTATTGCGTTAAGGATTGCCGACTTAGGCGGCGATGGCCCCTGGCGTCTGCCGATCCAGTCTGTCATTGCCGCCGGCGATTCAACACAAGTAACGCTTAAAGATGGGTATGCTGTTAAGGTTATGACTGGCGCTCCGCTTGCGAAGGGCGCCGATGCTGTCATACCGATTGAGGATGTCACCATTGAGTCCAATCAAGTCATTATCAGAGAAAAACCGCCTCGTGGAACGTTTGTTCGCCCGCTAGGAAATGATATTACTTGCGGTCAAATACTTTTTCGTAAAGGGGAACTTCTCAAACCGGCCGATATCGGAGTGTTGGCGTCAGTAGGGTTGACAAACGTAATGGTCATTCCTCGGCCTCGGATTGCACTGATCTCCACCGGTTCTGAAATTGTTGAGCCCGGAGAAAAGCTAAAATACGGACAGATTTATGATTCAAATAGTCCTACGCTTTACTCCCTGCTGACGTGTGACAGATTTCCGGTCACGACACGAATTCGAGTCTCCACCAATGACCTTGAACCCCTCTATGAGACACTCCAGGAGTGTCTTGAAAATCACGATCTGGTTATTACAACTGGCGGGGTCTCCATGGGGGATTATGATTTCATTCCGAAGATTACAAAAACCCTCGGTGGCAAAATTCTTTTCCACAAAGTGGCGGTAAAGCCAGGCAAGCCGACTCTCATGGCTGATTTTGGAGGTCGCTGGCTGATAAGTCTACCGGGCAATCCGGTAAGTGCTGTGGTAGGTTACTTTTTATATGTAAGACAAGTTATTTCACGACTATCCGGTGTTCATTATGAACCGCAAAGCTCCTGGGCAACGCTGGCAAGCGACATGACCATAACTGGGAACCGCTATAATGTCATTGGAGCGAGGTTAGAGAACACGGGCGACGGCCTGTTTGCCTATCCATCATCACGTCAAGAGTCCGGGAGATTGTCGTCTATTCGCGGAATCAGTGGTTTGATAATGGTTGAGGCGGGTGCCAGGACAATCAAAAAGGGCAGCCGGGTCTTGGTGGAATTGACGGATTAATGAAAGCTTTCCCGATTTTGCGCCTTAAACGGACGGGTCGCTCGGCTGGAATCCGCTGCAACCGACACGGGCATGATCGGGCAATTCAGAACTACTTGCAATTGTGATTGATTTTGATTAATCTGTCAGTCCAAGATAGATCGGAAATAATCTGAAGACGCCCGATTCACGTAATGGATCCGGCAGATTCAGGAAGACCTTTCAAGGAAATGAAAGGTAAAATAGCTTTTGGTCGTCAGACTTTCCGGCATTCGCCGTGCAAGCGCTTGGAATCATGAAAAAGTGCGTGCCGAGGCACGGAAGGTTGCCGTGATGACCACAATAGATTTGAAAATTCAGTAATAATATGCTTCAAGCTCTGAGGGAGCAGTAATGGAGAAAACAGCTCCAATGTTTGCCAACGCCAGGATTCCGTACGGCACCTGGGGTAGTAGTTTTTTTCCGTCCTGGCAGATGTCCGCTCTGGCGGAAGTGAATATTGGTCAATTTGCCGGTGAGGCAATGAACAGAATTATGGGGATACGAAAAGTCCCTATCAGTGAGCTCCAGTACCTGATTATTGGCTCGACCATCCCCTGGCACTGGAAATTCTGGACGGCTCAGTTAGTGGCGAGCTGCATGGACCATAGAATTCCCGGCTACCACATGGAGCAAGCGTGCGCCACCGGGCTGCAAGCTGTAATCTCGGCTGCAGCCGAGGTGCAAAGCGGGTCGAATGACGTGGTGGGCGTGCTGACATTTGATCGGACGAGTGACTCGCCTGTCGGTGTTTTTCCTGAACGACGGGCCTATCAGAGGACAATGGCCCTCAGTGATGTCTGGGATAACTTCGGATTCGACCCGGCCACTGGAAATGCCATGATCACATGTGCCGGCCTTGCTGCCCGAAAGCATAAGAGTGAGCGCAGAGAAGTGGACGAAGTAGCCTTCTATCGCTATGAGCAATATTTCAAGGCAAAGGCCTCCGGGTTTCTTGATCGCGTCCTTGTCCCGCTTGACGTGCTGAATATCCAAGGTCGTTTTTTGGGGCGCATTGACTCTGATGCGGGCGTCCGTCAATTGACGCTCGATGGATTGAGGGCGATGCGTGAACTCGATACCTGCGTTACAGCCGGGACTCAAACTCATGCCTCGGATGGTATGGCGACTTTGCTGGTGACCAATGAAGAAAGAGCGCGTGAACTCAGTCCCCGGCCGGAGATTGATATACAATTCGTGGCCAAAACTGAAGTTAGAACCCTCCCTAATCTAATGCCTGAAGCTCCGGCTCTGGCCGTGAAGAAGCTATTGGACAGGACCGGCCTGGCAATGGCGGATATGGTGGTGGTCAAAAACCATAATCCGTTTGCGGTCAATGACGTCATTTTCGCCAAGCTACTGGAATATGACTGGCGTAAGATGAATAAAACCGGCTGCCCGCTGGTCTGGGGGCATCCTCAGGGGCCGACCCTGACCAGAGTCATAATTGAAGCTTTGGAAGAGGCCGTTTCGTTGGGCGGCGGCTACGTGCTGATCTTCGGCTGTGCCGCCGGAGATATTGGCATTGCGGCCATCTTCAAAGTAGCGGACGGAGGTAACTAAAGATGAGATCATTAAGGCAGCCAACGCTTGAAACGCTCGGGCTGGGCACGATCCTCGGTATTTTTCAACGAGGACAATTGCCGACTACTGCCGGAAGCCTCGTCAATCAGATTTTTGGAAATTCCGGCAATCGCGGAGCGATGGTTATCTCCGGTGCTAACGGGATAGTCGGCGCCGGTAAAACAATGCAACTCGGTTCCAGACTGCTACCATATGGTATCCAGGTGATAGGCCTGGACTTTCCCGGAGCTCCCGATGGTATTGGCGGTCAATACCAGGGACTGAGAGATTCCTTTGGGCAAAAGCGCGCTGATGAAATCATGGCGAATATCGTCAGGTTAAGCTATGATGGTCGACACCTCCCTTCCCAATTGAAAGGGTTTCGGCCCCGTTTTCTTCTGGAAGCAATACCGGAAATTCTTCACATCAAGAAAGCTCACTATGCGATTTTCCGCGAAGCCTTTCCAACGATAGAAATTCGCTCGGTTACGTCGGGATTCCCGAGTTCTGAACTGGGTGTCGGAATTGCCCACCCGGCCTTTCCTCACCAGATCAATAAAGTCTGGGAAATTGTGGAAACTGATGTTTCCCCAATTACTCAACTCTTTTGGGCTTTGGGACTGATTCCGGTTCCCGTCAGCGATCACTGGTCTTTTGTTCTGGATGTACTCTTTTGTGGTTTGACTCTGGCCGGTTTGAGATATCATCGAGCCTCCAACATGCCTTTCTGGAAGATAGACAAGTTCATCAGAAAATTAATGGGCCCAAACCCGTTTAGGGCGCATGATGCAATCGGAGCCAAAGGGGCCAATTTTCTGACCTGGTCGTGCTTGCATCATCTAAGCAAAAAGTACGGGGCCTTGTTCACTACCACCGCTAAACTTGAAGAGCGTAAAGAAAGCGGGCAAAACTGGTATCCATTGAATCATTTTAGACCGTTGGTTGACTGGGCCATCCAAGACAGTGATGAGGATGATTTCCAAAGCTGGATTTTGGGTCCCATGATTCAGATGACCAGCTTGATGCTCCACGAGAAAAGATCGCACCTTTCCCATATCAACGCCATCGGCGAATTATGTGCCCAGTTCCGCCCGGGAATTCTGGCTTTCATCCGCAATCTTGGACCGGACTCGGCAGTTAGAAGGGTTGAATCTTATCACAGATTGCATCCCGAAGCCGCTGGAGGTTGCTGGTATCCTGACGCATTTGACGGGATTGACGAACCGGAATGGCAACAGCTTTATGTCAATGTCGAACACGACGGAAATGTGGGTGTCATTGCCATCGGCCGGGAAAGCTATAACAGTGATGTGGACGTCGAATTGAACCGGGCCATTGATTGGCTTAAGGCCGAACGAATAGACCATGTGATTGTCACCGGCGACTTTCATCTTTCCACGCAGATGGTCGGCGCTGACACCAGCGAGTTCTTCCCTGCCCTGAACGAAGCGGAGAAGGGTCTGGCGATTTCAAGCTCATGGTCACAAACGGCCAGACGACTCAACAGCGAATTTAAAGTCTCCGTTGGCTTTATAAATGGTAAGCGCTGCTTGGGAGGATTCCTGGAGCTACTCATGCATTGCCATTATCTTATTGCTACGGAAGATGCAACACTGGGCATGCCGGAAGTAACGCTGCCCGTTGTCCCCGGTATGGAAGGATGTCATTGGCCATTCAGGAAGGCTCGTTCTGAGGACTGGCCGAAACTTCTTGATTTATTGCTGAGCGGAAGACCGGTTAGTGCCGAGAAGGCAGTCGGCTGGCTGATCGATTATGCCGGGCCAATAGAAGAGTCATTAAAGATAGCCTGGAAAGTTGCGGTGGAGGGTGAACAGGGTCCCCTTCCACGGAGAAAAGTGATAGAGAAGGCTCTGAAGGGAATACCGACCGATATCAGCCTCCCAGATTCCGGCAACCCGGCGGTCGAGGCAGCCCGAAAAGCAATAATTGACTGCATCCTCCAATCATGCGGTTCTTCCCTGTCTGAAGCCCTCGCTGTGCAGGCGAAGCATTCAGCCAGTTTCATGACTTCCCGCTTCTGTCGGGAAGGAATAATTGGGACGGAATGCGCAAAGATTATGAACGTTTAGGGAGGCCACATAGGAGGCTGTTGAGAAACGGTTCAAGCGTCATTGCGAGTCCGGCTAAGCCGGACGTGGCAATCTCCAAGTGGTTGCCCTGTAATGACCACAGATTGCTACGCTTCGCTCGCAATGACGGAAACATTGCTTTTTCAACAACCTAGGTCATATTATAAGATACTTTTTGTGGAGAGACATAATGAGTGAAGAAAAGAAGGCCGTCATTAAGAAAATTCGAGCCGCTGGCCATATGAGAAAAATAATGGCTGATTACTTCTATGAATTAGATCGTGCTTCGCGTGAGGGGTCACAGAAAATTGCCTGGTGTACAAGTGTAGGCCCCGCTGAGCTTTTGCTGAGCTTGGGTTTTCTCGTCTATTACCCGGAGAATCATGGCGCCATGCTGGGAGCCACCCGAACGGCCAACAATTACATACCCGTCGCCAATGCCCTTGGCTATTCTCCGGATATCTGCTCTTACCTGACAAGTGATATTGGAGCCTTCATCAAAAAGGAAACTCCACTTTCTCGGGCTTATGAGGGAATCGAAGGAGTTCCCAAGCCCGACGTGCTTGTCTTTAACACCAATCAGTGCCGTGATGTGCAGGATTGGCTGTCCTGGTATTCCAGGGAGTTGCAGGTTCCTTTAATGGGAATCTCCACTTATTGCAATATCGGCAAAATCACGGACAGTGTCCTGGAAGGCATTGTTCAACAGACTAAAGATATGATCCCACCTCTGGAAAAGATTTCGGGCAACAAGTTTGACATTGACAAGTTACGAGAAGTCATGGCCTTATCCAAGAAGTGCACCGAACTATGGAAAAAAGTCTTGGAGACAAACATGGCTGTCCCGGCGCCCATGAGTTTTTTTGACGCCACTATCCATATGGGTCCGGCCGTCGTTCTGAGGGGTTCTGAGACGGCCGTGGAGTATTACGAGATGCTTCTGAAGGAACTAAAGGAAAGAATTGCAGACGGTATTGGGGCTGTTGAAGGAGAAAAATTCCGCCTGTATTGGGAAGGTATGCCCATTTGGGGTAAACTGAGAGATCTATCTGAATTCTTTATCGGATTCAACACCGCGGTTATTGCCTCGACATACTGCAACAGCTGGATTTTCAAGGCTTTCGACCCGGCCGATCCCTTTATGAGTATGGCTCGGGCTTACACCGAAATATTCATCGTGAGAGATGAAGACTTCAAGGAGAAATATATCGAGGAGATCGTCCATAAGTTCAAATTGGATGGGATCCTGTTCCATGATTCCAAGACCTGCCCGAACAACTCCAATAACCGCTATGGTATGCCGGAAAGGCTCGAGAAGCGACTGAAGATTCCCACCCTTACCATAAATGGCGATTTGAATGACCTGCGCTGTTATTCTGAAGAGCAAGCCAAGACTAACATCGAGGCTTTTATCGAGCAATTAGAGGCAAAATAGACGATTCCTCTGCCAAAGTGGGTGTAATAAGATCTGATGAGCTGTTTTGCGGGAATTGATATCGGCGCCTCCACCACCAAGGCGATCATTATCAATGAAAAAAAGGAGGTTCTCGGCCATTCAGTAAATAATTCGGGAGCTGATTTCAAAGCTGCGGCTGACCAGGCTTTTGGAAAAGCTCGTGAAAATGCCGGGCGTGAAGGCTCAGATAAGTGCATCATTGTGGCGACCGGATACGGGAGGCGTAATGTTCCATATACGGATGCAACAAAAACTGAAATCAGCTGTCATGCTGAGGGCAGTTTCCACTATTTCCCTCATGCCCACACTTTGATTGACATCGGCGGGCAGGACAGCAAGATTATAAAGATTGACGGAACGGGAAAGAGAACCAGCTTCAAGATGAATCGGAAGTGTGCTGCCGGCACCGGGGCCTTTCTGGAGGAGATAGCAAATCGCCTAAAAATTAAGCTGGAAAAGCTCAACGAGCTGGCGGAGAAGGCGGAAAGTAGTATTCAGATAGGCAGTTACTGCACGGTCTTTACCGCTACGGAAATCCTGGCCAGAATAAGAGAGGGTATCGATGTGGTAGTTATCATCAAAGGCATTTTCAATTCGGTAATAAAGAGAGTTCTTGAGATGGACTCTATGGAGGGGAATATAGTAATGAGCGGCGGAGTGGTGGCTTATAATCCTTTTCTGGTCGAGATGTTTGAGCAAAGAATAGGAAATAAGGTATTCGTACCGCCTCTTCCCCAGTTGACGGGCGCCTTCGGTGCGGCTCTATACGCTTTAAAAAGTAAAGGAGGTCTAAATGCTTGACGGTTTGTTCAAACCCAGATCGGTGGCAGTTATTGGTGCCTCAAATAATCCCTTGAGCATCGGCCACATTGTTATTCAAAACCTTGTCGATCATAATTATAAAGGCGCCATTTACCCCATCAATCCAAAGTCAAAAGTTATTAAGAGTTTCAAAGCTTACCCCTCAATTGGCGATGTCCCGGATGAAATAGATCTGGTGAACATTTCCATTAAAAACACCCTGGTTCCCACTGTCCTTGAAGATTGCGGCAAAAAGGGCGTGAAGTTTGCCATTGTTCATACGGCCGGCTTTAAGGAAGTAGGCGAAGAGGGGCTTCGACTCGAAAAACAGATTGTTGAAATTGCCCACAAGTATGGAATGCGCATTTACGGGCCCAACTCCCAGGGCATACAAAACTCCGATCCTTCGGTATCCGTCTATGCCAACTTCACCTTTGTGCCCATGAAGCCCGGAAACATCTCCATAGTGGCTCAGAGTGGTGGCGTGGGCGAGACGTTGAAATTGCACCTTCATCGTGTCGGCATGGGGATAAGAATGTATTCAAGTTTTGGGAATGAGGCCGATGTGAGCATGAACGAAATCATCGATTACTTTGGCCAGGATGAAGAGACAAAAGTCATCATGGTTCATATCGAAACCCTCAAGGATCCCGCCGGTTTTCTCGAAGTTGCCAGCCGGGTAGCCCGAAAGAAGCCTATCCTGGCCTTAAAGACAGGAAAGACATCGGAAGGTGTTGCGGCGGTTGCTTCTCATACCGGCTCTTTGATGGAGCAGGATACCCTGGCAGATGTAATCTTCGAAAAGAGCGGCGTTCTCCGCTTCCATTCCCAGCAGGAAATGATCGAGGCTGCTATTGGCTTTTCGACTCAGCCGATACCGAAGTCCGAGAAGGTTGTTATTGTTACCAACACGGGAGGGCCGGCAATCATTGCCGTGGACGAATGCATCTCGGCTGGCATAAAACTGGCAGAATTAAGTCCCCAAACCGGCAAGGCCTTGGGGGAACTTCTCTTTTCTGAAGCTATCGTTTCTAATCCTGTTGATGTCGTTGCCACCGCCGGCGCCAAGGAGTATGGAGGAACGGTGGAGGCTCTCCTGAAAGATCCGAATATCGGTTCGCTCATACTCAATTTTGTCACACCTCCTTTTGTCGATTGTGAAGCGGTAGCTCGCAAGCTTGCGGAGATTGGGGCTACTGCCCAAAAGCCCATCATTTGTATCGTACTGACTATAGAAGAGAAGTTTGGTGAAGTAATCCGCCTTATCAGAGAAAGTGGTATTCCGGTATATGATTTTGCTGAATCAGCATCCAGGGCTCTGGCAGCGATGATAAAATACGGCCAGATTCTTCAGGGAGGAATGCCTGAGTATCGAGAATATGAGAGGGACAAGAAGAAGGCGGAAGAAATCATAAGCCGTTACCAGGGGCGGGGGGAGTTTCTGCCACAAGCCGACGTTTTTGAACTTCTCCGGTGCTACGGAATTCCCGCCGTAAGAACCGTACGGATAGAGACCAAAAAGGAACTCAAAAAGGAGGCTCAAAAGCTCAACTACCCGCTGGTCTTAAAAATTGATGCTAAAGAGGTTGTCCATAAAACAGATGCCGGAGGCGTTTGCCTTAATCTACAGAACGAGACTTCACTTCTGGATGCTTTTGACAAAATGGCCGGTAAGTTTGAAAAATATAAACCCGGCTTTATCCTCCAGGAACATCTGGCGGAGGGCAAAGAAGTTATTATGGGAGCCAAAGCGAATGAAGGTCTCGGGCCGACGCTTATGTTTGGCTTAGGCGGCGTTTTTGTTGAGACTCTGAAAGATGTTCAATTCAGGCTGGCGCCGCTTTCACAATTGGATGCCGCTGAGATGATTCGATCCATTAAGGGATATCCTATTCTGGAAGGAACAAGAGGAGCCAAGCCGGCAGATGTCAGCAAATTGGCGGAGATACTGGTTCGACTCTCTCAGCTTACCTCTGATTTCCCGGAAATAGATGAGATGGATCTAAATCCTGTCTTTACTTTTGAGGAAGGAAAAGGTGCCGAGGTTGTTGATGCCCGCCTGAAAATAAAAAATGTCGAGTAGGTAAGAGAGAGACTGTCTCATAAGTCACCCGTTCTGTCAGTTCTTGTGTTTGGCTTGCCAAACGTGTGAACTGACAGTTTTCGGAATGTGTTGAGCACTACTCACTTCCAGGACGACTCGTCAGGTCACACCGCTGACTTCGTCGGCGCTAAGACCTGACGAAACGTAGTTTTGGGACAACCTCGAGACGTGTATGACCAGCAATATAGGTTACACGGTATCCCACCGCTTGCGGTGGGATCACAATTAGTATGATGTTATCATGAATTGGATTCCTCTGAGTATTGTCTGTTCTTATGTTATCCTTCTTTATGTGATTACCTGGCTGACACGCCGCCTTAGTCGGGGAGGAATGATAGCTTACCTTTTGGCGGGACGAAGCCTCCCGTTCTGGATAATTGCTCCTCTTCTGACAGGTCTGGCCATTGGCGGTGCCTCCACCATTGGCGTGGCTGAACGTGCCTACCACGCTGGAATATCGGCCGGGTGGTATAATGCTGCCTGGGCTGCCGGAGCGCTCTTAGTCGGTTTAATTGCAGCCCACCGCTACCGTCAATTGGAGATTTGCACTCTTCCGGAACTTTTTGAAAAACATTACAGCGTGTCCGGTCGGGTTATCGGGGTGATGGGACAGCTTGTCCTGCAACTGGTCATTACCTCCCTTCAGTATGTAGCCGGCGGCGCTATCCTGTCATCCTTACTTCCCGACGTGTTCAGCTTTCAGACGGGGATGCTGGTTACAGCAGTGGTTTTCGTAGGCATAACCTTAATCGGGGGTTTCTGGGCGGCCGGTTTAACAAACATCGTCAATGTGGTTTTTATTTATGCGGGAGTCATCCTGGGAGCCGTCATGGCGGTGGGAAAAGTCGGAGGCTTTGGTGAGATTGTTGCTAAACTTCCCTCTGGGCATCCCGGTTTTGATCTTGGAGCAATTGGCTGGGGACTTATTATCGCATGGTTTGTGGTCATGTGCACAACGGTCTTTTCAGTGCAATCGATAGTACAGATAAGTTTTGCCGCCAAAGATTCCCGATCGGCCAGGAGAGGCTTTATTCTGGGGGGACTGATCATTTTGCCGGTCGGTTTTATCAGTGCAATTATTGGCGTTGCCGCGGCCATCTTGCATCCGGGAATTATCCCCACTGAAGCTCTTCCCCGCACGGTCCTGAGCTTGAGTCCTTTTGTAGCAGGTATTATTCTTGCGGGACTTTGGGCCGCCGATGTATCCACCGCTTCCGCCCTCTTGGTTGGTAGCGCCACTTTGGTTGTGGGAGATTTAATCAAGAGATTTGTGGCTCCCGACCTTACAGAGAAGGGCGAAAGAGTAGTTTCTCGAGTTTCGGTTTTGGTGCTGAGTGTTTTCACTTATGTTTTGGCTGTCTCAGTTTCCGGTATTCTCAAAACATTGCTCATTGGCTTGACGTTGACCACTGCCTATACCCTGGTGACATTGATGACCATCTTCTGGCCCCAGGTATGCAGGCGGTCTCATGCAACATGGACTTTGCTAATGGCGATGGTGGCTCTGATTGTTTGGCTTATTTTCCCTCAACTTCAGTCCTCTTTTCAAAACATAGGGCTTCCTCATCCGATCTTTTTCTGTTGGATGGTATGCCTGGTTACATTTTTCATTGTGTTCATGTTAGATAAAAGAAGAATACAAGTGCCCAACTGATAGCGAGATCTTTATTCTCACGAACTCATGATATAGGAGACAATCATGGCAAAGAATACCAATAAGGCTCGGCTACGTATAGGTGTCATTGGTATGGGCCCCATAGGATCTACGTTGGCAGCTCATCTCATTGATGCAGGAGCATTCGTAGTCCCTTGTGACGTTGATCGTGATAGAATTGATATGATTAAAAAAGCAGGGATTCGCTTAGAGCACACGATCCAAAAGGAAGTCAGCGTAACTGAGGCATGTTACTCCGCACAGGAGTTGGAGAGATATAAACTTGATCTTGTCGTTATTGCAGTGAAAACCCCGAGCCTTGAGAAGGTAGTCTCCGCACTCCAAAAGGCAACCCCGGAAAGAGCATTTGTGATGTGCGCTCAGAATGGTTTGGACAACGAACTGGAGATTGCCAGGGTTTTTGGCAAGGACAGAACGCTGCGAATGGTGGTCAATTATGCCGGGAGCATGAGTGCTCCAAACACCGTGCACGTCACGTTCTTCAATCCACCCAACTATGTCGCTGCCTTGACGCCGATGGGCAAAGCCGTGGCAAGCACAATAGCCCAGTTACTTAGCTCTGCCAGTTTGAAGACGGAAGTCCCCGGCAACATTCAGAGCCATGTTTGGGAAAAGGTGATCCTAAATGCCGCTCTTGCCCCGGTATGCGCCATCACGCGGTTGACAATGAAGGATGTTATGGATTTCCCCCAGGGTCTGGAAATCGTGAAGGCGATTATTGATGAATCTGTTCGTGTTGCTGAAGCAGAGGGGATTGAGTTTGGAAAAGATTTTCGCCAGTTTTGTGTCAAGTACCTGAAAGGCGGCGGTTACCACCGTCCCTCAATGCTGGTGGATCTGGAGAACGGCCTTCCGACGGAGATTGACCGTTTGAATGGAAGAATCGTGGAGTACGGACGTAAGCACGGCCTGCCCACGCCTTTTAACCAGACCATAACAGCCTTAGTTCATATGCTGGAGAGTTCATCAAAATGAATCCAATCACATTTCAATCCCGCCCAGAAGGTTGGGATGAATAATTATCTCCTGGGTATTGATTTTGATTTCCACAACACGCCTAATACCAATTGGAGGTCAAAGATTAAACTTCAAATAGCTTGCCCGTTATTCCTGCGAAAGCAGGAATCTAAGGATTTACTGGATTCCCGCTTGCGCGGGAATGACCATCTTCGCAGGTTACACTTTACCTTTGATAGCAACTTGGTATGAGTGCAGGAAAGAACGCAATGGCAATGGCTATGCTGGTATTGATGGATATCAGAGGACAGCCCATTCCAATAGGAAATAAGAAATGGGGTTGACAATTAAGGAAAATACTTGGATACTTGCTTGCAGGAGGAAACTATGAAAGAAATACGTGCATATCAGATGACGGCCAAGGATAAGCCCTTTGAACAGGTCGCTTTCCCGTTGCCGGAAATAGGCGAGGGCGAAGCCTTGGTGGAGATTGCGGGATGCGGCGTTTGCCACACCGACCTGAGTTTCTGGCATTACGGCGTTCCCACCCGCCACGATTTACCCCTTGTTTTGGGGCATGAAATCAGCGGTACGGTTCTTGAGGGACCTTCTGAACTGAAAGGCAAGCCGGTTATTATTCCGGCGGTATTGCCCTGCGGCGAATGTGAATTATGCAAAAAGGGACGGGGCAATATCTGCCAGAATCAGAAGATGCCCGGCAACGACTTCAATGGCGGGTTTGCCAGCCACATCGTGGTACCTGCCCGATATTTGACATTAGTATCTGATGCTGCCCTGGCATCTCACACCCTGGCAGAGCTTTCAGTAATTGCCGATGCCGTATCGACACCATATCAGGTTATTGTCAAAAGCGACTTGAAGGAGGGCGACTTTGCCGTCGTCATCGGTGTGGGAGGTATTGGGATCTATGCCGCTCAACTGGCCAAGATATTCGGGGCAAAGGTCTTGGCGATTGATATTGCGCAGGAAAAACTGGATCAGCTTTCAGAAGTCGGCATCTCAACCACACTAAATTCCACCGGACTCGATATTAAAGAGATAAAGAAAAGGGTTAAGGGTGCCTGCAAGGAGCTGGGGGCGCAGCCGTTCGGCTGGAAAATCTATGAAATGTCCGGCACCAAAGCCGGCCAGGAATTGGCTTTTGCTCTCTTGGGTATTGCCAGCACACTTTCTATTGTGGGATTCACTCTGGATAAACTGGAGATACGCCTTAGTAATCTCATGGCGTTTGATGCGCAACTCATCGGAACCTGGGGATGCAAGCCTGAGCTCTATGCCGACGTATTAGATCTGACTGCTGAAGGCAAATTAACGCTTAGACAGTTTACTGATACATTTCCATTGTCACAAATAAATGACATATTTCAACGTACGTTGGAACATAAACTGCTAAAGCGATCAGTTTTAATTCCGGATTTTGAAGGTGAATAATTGTTAAGACAATAAAATGTATGAAATCAGGAATTTTGAAATAACAGTATCTGTCAAAGTAGGAGAGTAGAAAATGGATAAGAATATTGTCAATCACGATCTTGTCGAGGTGGAATTTAAAGAGATTATCTACGAGTTGCGACCATGTCTGGACGCTAGTGGTAATCCGGTGGAAGGGTTACACAACGCCTGGATTTTTCTGAATAATCCCAAACAGTACAATTCGTATACTACAAATGCTGTCAAAGAAGTTATTCTGGCTTTTAGACAAGCCTCCAACGACCGTTCAGTCGTGACCGTAGTATTTACCGCGGTAGGGGACAAGGCCTTCTGCACCGGGGGCAACACTAAGGAATATGCTGAGTATTATGCCGGACGACCGCTGGAATACAAGCAATATATGCGGTTGTTCAACGACATGATCACATCCATTCTTATGTGCGATAAGCCGGTTATCTGTCGGGTGAACGGGATGCGAATCGCCGGCGGGCAGGAGATCGGCATGGCCTGCGATTTCACTGTTGCCAGTGATTTGGCCATTTTCGGCCAGGCCGGGCCGAGGCACGGGAGCGCCCCGGATGGCGGCAGTACTGATTTCCTCCACTTGTTCGTCGGTATCGAACGGGCCATGCAAAGCTGTACTCTCTGCGAGATGTGGAGCGCCTATGAAGCCAAAAACTACGGCCTTATTACGGAGGCGGTGCCGGTCTTAAAGGTCGATGATAAGTTTGTTCGCAATCCACTGGTGATCACCGATCGTTGGCTCGATGATTCCGGGGCAATCGTCTATGGCAAGGGCAAATCAGGCGATGACCGGAAAGCGGGTAAAGAAACTCTTGCCGGCGGCACCATCGATTTGACGCCTCTGGATAACGTTGTGAACTCTCTCTGTACGAAACTGCTGTACCTGATGCCGGACTGTGTCAGCAAAACGCTTAACAGCCTGCGAAAGAAGAAGCTGGAACACTGGGACAGGAATCAGCAATCCAACCGCGACTGGCTGGCACTAAATATGATGACTGAAGCGAAAGCAGGCTTCAGAGCATATAATGAGGGCCCCAAGGGAAAACGGGAGGTGGACTTCATAAAGCTTCGCAGAATGTTGTCCGAGGGACACCCGTGGGATGACGAGCTCATTGATGCCATATTGCCAAGGTAAATGTTATGTCTGACAAAGTCCTGACTCAATCTTTGCACGGTAACCAGGTTATTAGAGTGACACTAAATGCACCCAAGGCGAATATTCTGGATACCGAGATGATGACCGATTTGCAGAAGGCGCTGGACGATTTACGTCAGCAACCTGACGTGAAGTTACTGCAATTCACTGGCGCCGGCGATCATTTCTGCTTTGGCGCCAGTGTTGCCGAGCATGTTCGTGACAAAGCTCCTGAGATGCTGAAACTGTTTCACGGATTGTTTTATACTCTGGCCGACCTGGCTATACCGACAGCGGCGTTAATCTCCGGCCAATGTTTGGGTGGCGGAATGGAATTGGCATTGATGTGCAATTTCCTGTTTGTTGACAAATCCGCAAAACTCGGGCAACCGGAGATCAACCTTGGCGTTTTTGCACCGCCCGCTTCTTTGATACTGCCGATGAAGGTAGGCCAGTCAATAGCAGATGAACTTCTGCTGTCCGGTAAGATAATATCGGCAGAGGAGGCGGTGAAAATGGGGCTGGCCACAGAAATATATGATGATCATGAGTCAATGCAGGTCGGAGTCGATGCATGGGTTGAAAAGCATATTCTTGCCAAGAGCGCCTCATCATTAAGACATGCCGTGAGGGCCGCGCGAATGGAGTTTAATAGCGTAGTCAAAAACAAACTCGAAAAGCAGGAGCAGCTCTACCTTGATGAACTGATGGCGACGCACGACGCCAATGAAGGGATTCAATCATTCCTTCAACGGCGTAAACCGGAATGGCAGAATCGGTAACGACGCAGATTAAAGCGCTTGAAATAACCCAGTAGAATTACGGGAATCCTGGGACCATCATTGCGAGGATTCTGGCTTAACCTCTGTCAACAAGACGCATCCGGTTCAGGTGGCGGATTCAGATGTCGACCAGGTTGTGCCTGGCTTCTCTAGAGAGTAATAGACTTTGATCTCCTCCAGTTCTTCAAAGATGCGGGGAACCACCTGGAGTTCCATGCCTATCCGAATCTGATCATCGGAAATTGTATCGCCGAACCAGGCCAATAGCCGACCGGTTTCTTTCAGGTCGACCACGCCTATCGTGTAAGGTGCCACGTCTTCAAATCCCGTGGGGGCGGCGTGGATCTTGGTGTACGTGACAAGCGTTGCCTGCCCGCTAAATTCTTTGTACTCGAAATCCCCTGAAAGGCACTGGCTGCAATCAGCCCGCGGCGGGAATGATTCATACCCGCACTTTTTGCATTTGGACCCCATAAGATGCCCATCCTTCAGGTGATTGGCGAATTCCGAAACCTTGGTGTAAGGACAAAAATTGACCTTTCCGAACCATTTAAACATAAGCTTAGTCCCTCCTAAGGACGTGAACAAAACAGTATTGCCCTATACCGCCGACATTATGCGTGAGACCTATGTCGGCCTTTGGCACCTGACGTTCTCCCGCCTCTTCTCTTAGTTGTTTCACGATTTCAACGGTCATTGAGACACCCGTGGCGCCAATTGGGTGCCCTTTTGCCTTTAGACCACCATCAACATTCACCGGCGTCTGACCGCCTATATATGACTGCTTATCCTCTATAAAACGGCCCCCCGCGCCCTTCTCGCAGAATCCGAGGTCTTCATAGGCCATAATCTCAGCTATGGTGAAACAATCATGAACCTCGGCGACCTTTATATCCTTTGGCCCAACCCCTGCCATTTCATACGCTATGCGTGAAGCCTCTTCTGCGCTGGGGAGCCCGGTCAGTTTCGGTCTTCTAAGTACAGACATACTGGCCGTCGCGCATCCAACCCCATCGAGCCAGGCCACAGGTTTTGAGGACTCTTTGGCGATTTCCTCCGAAGCGAGAATCACACATGCCGCCCCATCAGCGTTGGCACAGCAGTCGTATACCTGGAAGGGATCAGATACCGGGTCAGAGGCTAGTGCTTTCTCAATTGTGATTTCTTTCCTGAACAGGGCATTGGGATTCTTTGCACCGTAAAAGTGGTTTTTTACAGCCACCTGGAGAAGCTGTTCACGTGTGGTTCCGTATTCATGCATGTGACTCTTAGCAAACATGGCATAGTATGCGGGGAAAGTGGTTCCGAAGACAGATTCCCATTGTACCTCGCCCACTCGTCCCATCAGGGCCAGGATTTCAGGGGTGGAGAGTTCCGTCATCTTCTGACAACCGATAACCGCCATAAGCCGGTGCGCTCCGGATCGTATGCCCATCCAGGCGGTACGGATGGCCGCGCTGCCGGAGGCGCAAGCGACTTCGGTAAGCCATGTCGGCGTCGGGTTTAGATTCAAGTATTCCTGGACTACTCCGGGGAGAGAACGCTGTTTGTGGTATTCCGGGACAGAGCCGATAACGGTGCCGTCAATGTCTTTAGGATCTATCTGTGAATCATGAATTGCCTCACGGAAAGCCTCAAAAGCCAGTTCCTGAACGGTGGCATCGCTTCTACGACCGAATTGTCCATGTCCTATTCCTATTATTCCCACACGGGTCATATCGATTCCTCCTAAATGTATTGACCGCCGTCGATCTTAAAGACCTCTCCGGTTATATGGCGTGCTTTGTCCGAGCAGAGAAAAGCAACCAGGTGGGCAACATCATCGGCACTGGCGATACGCCCCAAAACAGTCTCGTCAATGGCCGTATTGAGAAACTCGGCAGGTATATTTCTGGCCATCTCGGTCATGACCATGCCCGGCGCCACTACATTCACGTTGACATTAAACTTGCCTAGTTCTTTTGCCAGAGCCTTGCTCATAGCGATTTCCCCTCCCTTGGATGCAGAATAATTGGTCTGGGCAAACTTACCCCTGAGACCGTTAATTGACGATATATTGACAATTTTCCCGCTCTTCTGATCTTTGAATATCAGCGCCGCTGCCTTGTTATAGTTGAAGTAACCTTTCAGGTTAACATTGATAACCTCATCCCACTGTTTCTCGGACATCTTCCATATTACGCCGTCCCAGTTGATGCCGGCGTTGCATACCAGAATATCAAGCTTCCCAAATCCTTTAACGACAGTCTCCACCATGTTTTGGGCATCGGCATAACTCGATACATCTGCCTTTACGGCCAGGCCCTTTCTTCCCATGGCATTAATCTCTTCAACGATCTTCTTCGCCTCCGCGTCGTGCCGTCGATAGTTTATGGCCACATTGCAACCCTCACGGGCCAGGTCCAGGGCTATGGCGGCTCCGATTCCCATGCTGCCACCCGTTACAATGGCTCCCTTTCCTTTAAGACCCAGATCCATTTGTTCATCCTCCTTTGAAAATTGGAAGAAGTGTTTTGTCTTCAGGCATAAGGCCTATTTTGGGTAAAAGAACTCATCAAAACAAACTCCGCAAAGAATATATTACAGATAATAGGGAAATCAACGGTTTTTGCAGCGATATGGAAGGAATGACAGAGTTACTCATTTAACTTAGCAAGAAGAACCTTCTCTGGTGAAGACTATCAGTGGCGTGGAGGAATATTGCCGCCGGCCACCAGGTGCCTTGAGGCTGTCCCAGAAGCTCGTTGTTCGGTCGGGTCTTGGCTCGCCTCTGGCGAGGTGTGACCCGACCGCTTTCAAAGCCCAATGAATCGCAAGCGCGTTCCAGACAACTCGTCAGGTCACACCTCCAACCTCGTCGGCGGCAAGACCTGACGGAACTCACAACACCAACTTGTGGGACAGCCTCTCTTCGTGAAACACCAAGCGAAAGATTCCGGCAATCATCACACAGATCTGCCGCAATTATGATCGTCCGTTTATGTCCTACGGCGGAACCGGCTTGACATTGATCGCCCGCTCGTTATATTTTTGACTGTGATAGATACGATGCGGACTGAACAAACCATGGACAGCAGGAACGCCCTGCTGAAAGAGACAGGGCCAGCCGCTCTGACGCTCCGACCGGGCCGGGAATGAAAATTACAGGTGTAATACTTGCCGCCGGGACTTCCTCGCGGATGGGCTCGACCAACAAGCTTCTATTGAAATACAATAACCACACCGTTATTGAAGAGGTTTTGGTGCAATTGTCGAACTCAAAGATTGATGATATACTAATTGTTACCGGCTTTGAGAACGTTCGTATCGAAGGACTGCTGGCCGGCTGCCTGACGGATAGAATGAACTTTGTCTATAACAGCAATTATCGTCTTGGCCGGGCAGAATCTATTAAGTGCGCCGTCAGGCAGATTGAAGGTAAAGCCGATGCGGTGCTGTTTGTAGTGGCAGACAAACCTACAGTTAGGAGTACGCTGATAAATAAGGCTATTGACTGCTACAGGAGAGTTCGACCGGCTATCCTTTATGTCGAAACTCCATCCGGCCGCGGCCACCCGATTATATTTTCGAAGGTGCTGTTTAATGATTTGCTGTTGTTGGAGGGCGACAGCTTCGGTAATGAGCTGGTCGAGAAATACAAGAACGACCTCGTCAAGTTAAAAGACGAAAGGCCACAGATAGATATCGATAATGAAGCCGATTACCGTATACTATTAAGAGATACCGCCGGTAAAAAGATGCCATGAGTATGATTATTTCAATTGGTCTGTGTTACCGGAATTTCATGCAGATATGGCTTTTGATGGCCCATGAATATTTTTGAGGAAATATATAACAAAAAGAAGGCCGGTCAGTCATTCGTACTGGCTACAATAGTCAGAACGGCAGGGGCCTCACCGCGAGCGCCGGGAGCGAAAATGCTGGTGTACCCTGATGGGAAAATCTCAGGGACGATAGGGGGCGGCACTTTTGAAAAGCTGGTCATTGATGATTGCCTTCGCCTGTTGGAAGCGGGTGTAGACTATCTATTAAAGAAATACAGCTTCTCGCAGACCGGCCATGATGCCACAGGGATGTCCTGCGGGGGGGAAGCAGAGGTATTCATGGAAGTCAACGCCAGACCGAAAAGACTGATAATTTTTGGAGGGGGACATATCTGCCGTGAGCTGGTCGGGCTTGCCCTCGGTTCTGATTTCTTGATTACCGTTGTGGATGATCGCCCGGATATTCTAAGGGGGTATAATCGACCTGTCACAATTCTGCAGACAGACTCTGACTATCGAGAGAATTTCCCGTCTCTTGACAGTGACTGCTATGTGGTTATCGTTACCCGCTCACACAAGTATGACCAGCCGGTCCTGGCGCAGGTCATAAAAGAAAACTGTGCTTATATCGGCATGATAGGGTCAAGGGCAAAAATCGCCAAGGTGTTTTTGTCATTGGAAGAGTCAGGAGTTGATCGAACGCTGCTGGAGCAAGTACACGCACCGATTGGCCTGGACATCAAAGGAGAAGGTCCCTATGAAATCGCCGTCTCCATTTTGGCCGAATTGATTGCGGTAAAGAACGGGATAGTCCGAAGTGAACGATGACCTGGCACTTCGTTCAAAATAGGGTGCTCGTTCGGGGTGCCGGAGAGATGGCATCGGGTGTTATACGGCGTTTGGTTATAGCCGGCTTCGAAGTAATTGCCTTGGAAAAGCCCGCACCTACTTGCATAAGACGTTATGTGTGCTATGCAGAAGCCTTTTTCAAAGAAAAAATAACGGTCGAAGGGGTTACTGCTGTTCTCGTGAACTCCGCCGAGGAGGCTATCGCAACCACAAGTAGCCGATGCGTTCTTCTTTTAGTCGATCCGAAAGCCGAGCAGTTGCCCGTTCTGGTGCCGGTGGCTGTTATCGATGGTCGCATGCTCAAGCAAGAAGTCGATACTGATCTCGATATGGCGCCTATTGTGATCGGCCTCGGTCCGGGGTTTGTGGCAGGAGAGAATTGCCATGCCGCTATAGAAACGAACAGAGGAAGCGACTTGGGCCGAGTCTTTTACGTCGGTTATCCCCAGGCCGATACCGGGATTCCCGCTTCCGTCAATGGCTTCAACCACCAAAGAGTCTTACGGTCTCCTGCCGACGGAGAGTTCGCCTCTTACTGCAAAATCACCGACATAGTGGAGTCGGGCCAGGTCCTCGGCGAAGTGGCGGGGGTCGCAGTCGTTAGCAGGATAGATGGCATCGTCAGGGGAATGATTCATGATGGTCTCAAAGTATCGATCGGACAGAAAATCGGCGATGTGGACCCTCGAGCCAACAAAGAACGTTGTTACAAAATATCCGACAAAGCCAACTCCATTGGCAACGCAACCCTTGAAGCACTGATGGTCTTGAAAGCCAAGTCAGTAGGTCACACCGACTCGCGGTGTGACAAAGCGAATGTCAAGCCCCAAGTGGGCTTGACCTACCAGTCTGACCAGGATTAGTTCAGTTCCAGGCGTCGCCGAACTCCCCGAGTTCTCCCACCGCTTCATAAACGATCCCATGCGGAATTGCGAAATACTCTTCTACCACCCTTGGAAGTTCATCACGACCTGCCAGTTGGTAAATACTATAATCGTTTCCTTCGGATTTGATGACGCTCAGATTGTGAATAGTCACCGACCGGTTACGATAGAAGCGAACGAGCAAAAGCGCATTCATGAATGTCGCGCTGTCGCTATAAGAGTCTTCTATAACCTGGGCAAAATCCTCGATCTGCCGAGGTATTGGCTTTGCAGTGTAACCATGCTTCAGTTGACCGTCCCGATGTAGTTCCATACGTGAGTACCCCTTCTTGTCTCTGGGTTTGAGTACGTAACGGTCACGACCCAGCGATATGACGTAATCCTGCTTCGAATCACGCGGAAGAGGCTCCAGAAACGGAGCGGAATAGCCCGCGTCAATTAGGAACTCACGTCCGTCAACTGAGACTAAGTTGACCATGTGAACATCAGGATTGGCCATATCTGCTCCACACAACATGACCTCGTAGCCAAGGTGCTGCAGCAGCAGGTAAAGATAGTAGTTGTTCGCGTAGCAAGTGCCGCCGAAATTGTACAGTTCGATTCCATCAAGATACTGTTTCAGATCAGGCAAGCCGCGCGAAGCCGCGCGCTTCTTGTAGTATAACTTGGATACATTCTCAAAAGCTATGCGCATTATGTTCGCTGCCACCAGTTCCGCCAATGCCTCATAGCTCGGCTTTCTCCTACGGATTCCCAATAAGCGAAGATATTGCTCAAAGGGTTCTGGTGTTGACTCAGGAGACGGCATTTGTGCTCACACAATATACGTCTTCAGAACAAAAAAGGTATAAACATCTTGGTCTGTTTCATATACCTTTGATAGGCAGGACCAAAAAAACGTATATTCTCAGCTTCTTCCATCTTAGCAGTCATTGTCAGAAAGAAAGTCGCAATCACAGCCAAACAAACACCCACCGAAGAAGGATGTTTGAAAAACACTCCCCAGGCCCCAAATAGTAACGAACTATAGAGAGGATGCCGAATGTAGCGATAAGCCCCCACCGTTACCAACTCCGTTGTCTTTTCAATACCTGTCAACAACGGATCATTCCGCTCGCTGTCTGGTTTTCCCACCATATACAATGACTGAACTCCGTGAATAACAAAAACCGTACAGACAATTAGTAAGAGCCAGGAAACTATCTGATGGATACTGAACGGATCCTTAAACCAATAATCGACGTTTAACAGAACCAAGACCAGAATTGCTTCCCAGGCGAAGAACCGATAGAAGCCGTGGGAACGGAAATTACGTAATGATGCTCGTGATACCCAGGCAATTCCTATGGAGGCAACGATAAAAACTATCGCCTTGATTTGGAAAGTCATGATGGTCTTCCTATTTGTTAATCCTGATTAGGTGGATTCCTGAAGGAGTAAGCAACAAGCCGCCCAACTATAGATCATCATGCTTCAGTGACTCACGGAGTTTATCGCTTAGCTCATTTTTGGGCTTGACATATCTGGCCGTAGCTTCAGCGATCGTTTTGCCATTTTGATTGACGGCTCGACCTTCGGTGAAATAAACCACCTCTTTTTCGCCGGTTTTCCAGCCTTCAAAATGCAGCCTATCACCGGAATAAACCGGCTTTTTGAATCGAACCGTAATCTCGGCGGTGACAACAAAGATTTCCTCGGCCAGAAGCGCTTTTATCATGACCTCGTCGAGCAGAGTAGCGACAATGCCGCCGTGAAATATATTCTTGTAACCGGTGTACATCTCATCAGCAGTAATATCGCAGAAGGCCTTTCCTCCATCCCAGAAAAAGCGGGCTTTAAGACCGACTTGGCTTTTCTGCCCGCAGACAAAGCATCCCGGATATACAGCTATCTCTTTCATGATGCATATTCTGTGGCGGGGTGATCTTCAGATCGCCCCGCAAGGCAACGGTTTTCCCGTCGGGTCTGAAGACCCGCCGGGCACAGGACTATGCGCATGCATTTCCTAAACACGACAATAGGGCCTAGCGCTTACTTCTCTTTCTTTACACGATACTCACCACCAATAATCATACGCATGGCCTCGGATGTGCCTTCGTATATCCTGGTGATTCTCGCGTCCCTCCACAATCGTTCGGCGTTGTAATCTTGTGTGTAGCCGTAGCCACCGTGCATCTGTATATTCTGGTCAGCCACGACGGAGGCGACTTCAGAAGCCTTCAGTTTGGCCTTGGCGGCTTCCGTAGAAAAACGTTCTCCTTCACAGGCTTTGGAAAGCGCACGATATAGAAGATAACGCGAAGCATCAATTTCCGTTCTCATATCAGCGAACTTGAACTGTGTTGCCTGGAAATTGGCTATTGGTTGGCCGAACTGAATGCGGTTTTGGGCGTATTCAACAGCTTCAGAGAAAGCCTGTTCTGCCATACCGAGAGCGCCGGCAGCAACTCCCAGTCGGCCGTAGTCGAGAACGTTTAGGGCAATCCTGAGACCTTTCTTTATGTCTCCGATCATATTGTCCGATGGTACCGTGACGTCTTGAAAGTGAACGCTACATGTCTTTGAGGACCTTATTCCCAGCTTTTTTTCCGGGGGTCCAACCGTAAGACCATCGCTGTCGCGTTCAACAAGAAAAACAACAGGACGATTCCCTGTCTTGCAGAACACCACGAAGAATTTCGCAATGTCAGCTGAAGTTATAAATTGTTTTTCCCCGTTGAGAATGTAGTCATCCCCTTCAGGTTCAGCTCTGGTTTGTATCGAGAACACATCAGTCCCGGCATTGGGCTCTGTAAGACAAAAGGACGTGACTGCACCCTTGGCCATTTGAGGCAGGTATTTCTGTTTCTGTTCCTCGCTTCCAAAGAGCTCAACGGTCTTGCAGCCAAGGCTCAGATGAGCGGCAAACAATGTCGCCAGACCGCCATTGGCACGTGAAAATTCCTCGATTATGCAAGCCAGGGAGAATTGGTCAACTCCCATACCTCCGTACTTTTCCGGAATAGAGGCTCCGAGATACCCAAGACTGGCCAACTCTGCGAGGAGCTCATCAGGCAATCCCTCCTCATCGAGCTTCCTGGTGACGGGATACACGCGCTTTTCACAGAACTTCCGGGCCATTCTACCGAATTCAAGTTGCTCATCGGTTAATCTAAACGAACTCAATTTTTCCTCCTTTGGCTTTTTGGCTTAAGGTTTTGGTTTCTTTCTAGCAGAATTTACATCATTTTTGGTGCTCAGGTCAAGGCGTTCGCGATCGACTTTGTTTCCGAAGAATACCAGCTTTGCCAATCCGTCCTCTGCTTTGTTAATCGCAGGCGCTCGCGTTGGATAGTTTCAGGATATCTGTCCATACCTGCTCAATCACGTTCACGGCGAAGGCGGTTTCATCGTCGGTACCGGAGCTTATACGTATACCGTTGGCAATCCCAAAAGGTTTGGTTGGCCTGACAATGAGACCATGGTCGAGACAGCGCTCAAAAAACCGCCCGGCATGTTCTTCGGTCGGCAGCAACATCAACACAAAATTGGCGGCTGTCTTTATATGCCGAATACGCAAATTGTCAAAACAGGCCGTCAGCCGGGCCAGCGATCGGCGGTTGGTCTCAAGGGTCCGTTGCAGAAATTTGTCGTCACCCAGTGCCGCCATGGCTGCCACCTGAGCCAGTCGGTTCGGTTCAAACGGAAGCTTCACTTTGTACAGTTCACCAATAAGATGTTCTGGTCCGACCGCAAAACCGATCCGCAGCCCAGCCAGCCCATACACCTTGGATAGCGAGCGGGCGACTATCATGTTCTCGTAGTGGTAGCGCAGGCCATCCGGATAGCCGTCATGTTCAGAGGCATAGGCGTCGTACGCTTCGTCAAGAATGACCAGCACCTGCTGGGGGACCTGCATCATGAACGCTTCAAACCGGTCGGCGGTGAACATTGTTCCGGTCGGGTTGTTGGGATTGGCCAGGTAGACAATCCTGGTGTCGGCGGAAATCGAACCGGCCAGCGCATCCAGGTCAAAGGCATACTCTTTCAGAGGGACCAGACGCAGTTTACGGGCCAGTTTGTTGGTGTTGACATAGATTCCGATAAAGGATCCATCCGAGGTCAACACCTCGTCCTGCTCGGAAGTAAAGGCGTTGATGATGTACCCCAGCAAGGCATCGGTACCGTGAGCGCACACAATCTGCGACGGATTCCTGCCGAATCGCTTGGCAATTGCCGCCACCAGTTCAGTTGAGCGGGGATCGACGTACCGGTGCAATTCAGCGGTTGCCTGTCTCACAGCGGACACCGCTTTCGGCGAAGGACCGAGCGGGTTCTCATTGGAAGCCAGCTTGACGATGCGGCTTAGGTTTTTCTCACGGGCCAGTTCACTTATCGACTTGCCAGCCTGGTATGGCTTAAGTGTTAGTGCATGTTTTGGTATCGTAATCATACTACCCTCTATCCCAAATGCGGCGGCTCTGAATCATCAACTACCTCCTAATTGCACAGTGCGTCGGTCCCACAGTTTGTCCATTATGAGCGTCTCATCTGGTCAATCCGGTCGGCTAACCTCACTCTTGGTCCGGCCGGATTCGTAGACGGCAACCTCAGTATAACCATCGCTCTTGAGGACAAATCTGGCATCTACCGCTTTTGAGGCTTCGCAGTCGCCCGTAGTGACGAAGGGGTTACCGTCATTGGGTCCGCCTGCAATTGTCGAATAACATTTAATGGAATGAATTACTTTGGCCTTGGGATTTACCGGAAAGACTTTGCCGTTGAAATTATATTCGATTAGATTATAAAGAATGCTATGGCCGATTGTGCCTTTTTTGCTGGATGATCCGATCACGGCAATTGAATTCGGCTTGAATATTCCGTCGAGGCTGCTTTTCATTTCTATATCATCAAAAAAGCTACTTTCCGAATCTGCCGGAATTTAGGTAAGAAAAACACGACGCGCAAGGGGAATCGGAAGCCCAGTATAACCCCGGCAGGACAGCCAGTTCGGTGTACATCCGACTTGTGAGACGGTATCTCCGCACTTGACCGCAACTCCACACCAAGCTCAGGCACTTGTCTTACTTTCCTTGTTGCTTCTTAGCTCCAGTACAACCATATCACCCATCCCGATTGTTGAGACACCAGATCTAACGTCGGCAACGGTAGCTATGGAGTGTTCCTTCAGAAGATCCACAAACTCCTCAGGGTGCCTGTTGTCATAGCCAATTGTGTAAAATCTCATATAGGTGTCTTCACGTGGAAACGGAACTCGGAGTTTTTCCACATGATCTATGATCAAATTACAGCCGCCGGCCTCACCCAATCCCAATCTTGTTTATGGACTTCCTCAAATGCTCCTGAGTCCGATGAGTGTAAATCATTGTAACATCGTAGCTGCGATGTCCCAGGATGGCAGCCATAGTACCAGGATCCACGCCATTCATTTGCATGAGGCTACTGAATGTGTGTCTGAGGTCGTGGACGAGAGTGAGACCATTCAGACCAGGAGCTTGCGCCACTTCAATGAGCGCCTTTCTTAAAGCGCTAGGGTCAAGTTGCCTTCCAGAAAGGTCTTTGAAAACACATCCCTCTCTATTATCAAATGACCTCAGCGCTTCTAAAGAGGATTCGTTGATGTAGAACTCCCGAGAATTCCTTTTGGGCGTCCAACCCTCTTTGGGCTGAATCTTTATCAGACCAGTTTCCAGATCGACGTCATCCCAGGTCAGATTGCAAAGCTCACCGGACCGCAATCCAGTATTCAAGAGAAACTTGAAGGCTTGATAATAGACCTTCATAGGCTTATCAGATTTTGCCATTTCTCAGGCTATTTTCAGGAATAGCCTGCATTGGTCTGGTGTCAGGATTTTAGCCTGCTTCTTGGGCTTGGGTCTGAGTGGCTTAACCTTCTTGGTCGGAACTGATGGTATCAACTCCCGGCCATGAGCCCAAATAAAGACCGAGCGCAGGATACCCACTTCGTAATTCACGGTCGGGGCAAGGGTAATCTTTTGTTTTCAGGATTACCTGGTTTGTCTCCGTCAGCAGCTGCTTTCAATTCAGTGGATTCTAAGCGCTGCTTCTGGTATGATTCAATCTGCTCAGGTTTGATCTGAGAAAGATACTTCAGGTTGGGATGAAACATTTTGAGAAAAACCAGAAAGGTATTGAGAACAGAAAGATACCTTTTGACTGTATTGGGAGCTGTTCTCAGCTTAACATGGTCGTTAACATGGTCAGCGTATTCTTGGAAAAAGTCATCAATGGGTTTATGTCGTCCAGTAAGCCCAAGTTTTTCGATGCGGCGCGAGTTGTCCAGGGCGTCGATTTCTTTTTTGAGGAGCTTAGCATCCCTGAGTGTTCCTGCTCTCACCCACTTGTGTTTTCCACGATAGCAAATCACTACATTATAGGTATTTATACCCATATATCCTTTTTGGAACTGTATACTTGCCATATCAACTCCTTGTAATTCTGTTAGGAAAAATGGCAAGCGGAGAATGAAAAATCGATAACTTTTTGATTTGCAAGGGGATAATTTGTTAGAAAAAATTATGGTGGCGAACTATGAATTCTCCGGAGCACTCCGGCTACCTGACAACCTTGCTTGGGGATAGCAGGTAATCCCAAGAGTCGCAATAGGTTCGGGTTGCCAGCCCCGACGCGTTGGCCTGGGTGAACGGTGGCGAATTCACAGCTTCATGGCCACGCATCGGTCACAGGACATCGTGGATCGGATAAGTCCAGAAATAAGCCCGTGTACAACCTCAGACAATGTGGACTCGTGAAAGCTTTACTATTTTGCTCCGAGTTCTGTGAGCACTTCGACAGCGTTAGAGTTGTATGGATTCAATTCCAACGATTTCCTGTAGTTTTTTATAGCAAGCTCCCTGTTGCCGCTTTTCAAGTATGCCTCACCCATACTATCGTAGCAATTCGCTGAATTCGGATAGAGCGCAATATTTACCCTGAAGATTCCAATGGCCTCTGTGTATTTCTGCCGAAACAAAAGCTCATAACCTAATCCGTTTAATCTTTGCTCTGAAACATAGAAGTCATTCGGATTATTCTGCTTTATCCTGCGATAGCCATCAATAGCTTCCTCCAACCTACCTTCTTCGAGTAGTTCGAACGGGATCTTATAATCATCCTGCAGTCGTTTTGAGATATTCGCCGACTCGGACAGCCGGCCTAACTGATCAGCAAAATGGTGAACCGCTTCAATTACTACCCCACTTGAATCTTTCAGAAACGTCAAGTCACCTTTCCTCTCTTTGGCGACAAATTTGTTGTGAGAAATCGGGAACAACTCGGTTTTTTCGATCTCGGTTGTCTGCATATACAGTCTGCTGTCTTCCATAGATAGTGTAAGCACGTTATCAGAACCGATAAGGTAGCGTCCCGAATATGTCTTCAACAGTTCACTATCGATATCAACAATTTCAAATTCCTTGGGCAAATAACCTTTCCATTCATACACTTTGGCGATGCTCTTGAGAATCTCACGCTCCAGATTGAGCCCGTTAGATGAGTTTGATAAAATGACAGCACCATACCCCTTGGTCTTATGGGCAACGTAGCCAGAAAAGAATCCTCGAATATCACCAAAATGACTAAAGTAAGTTTCGGCACCCTCAGTCCATACACCTGTGCCAAGCCCATATTTTTCAGCAACAAACGGTGTGAGCATCGTGTCCACCATTTCGGCAGACAGTACTTTGTTTGACCTACCGTGAAAAGACAGTTGAAGTTCAATCACGAATCTGGCGAAATCTTCTACCGTTGTCCAGAGGCTCGCTGCAGCCATGTCTGGATAGATAAGCCGTTTGCCAGAGTTGGGCGTCCCGTCAGATCGATGCCCAGTGGCCGCGTATTGCTCCCACTGAGCTGGAAGGGGTTGTTTAAATGTACTTTGTGACATTCCCAGAGAGTCGAAGACTATTTGCTTCATGATTTCAGGGAAAGGCTTATTCTCGACATCGATGAGCAATTGCTGTAGAATTGAAATACCCAAATTGGAGTATCGAAAGATCGTCCCAGGATCAACATTAACCTGTGCCGGCTGATTTTGTGCCGGTTTTTCACCGTTGAGAATTTGAATCAAAGTCGGAGCGTTGTCTGCTTCATATCCATAGCCAGGGGTTGATATTACTCCGGCGGTGTGGTTTAGGAGAAGCCGGGGAGTTGCAGCTGTTCTTTGGGTAAATTCATTCACCGGCAATTTCCAGGATACAAGCTGGTCATTGATATTCCCATCAAGGATTATTCTTCCTTCCTCTGCCTTCTTGAGCACAGCCATTGCAGTAACAGTCTTACTGCAGGATCCCACGCCAAACAGTGTGTTATCTGTTACCGGCTCCTGCGTTTTATTATCTATGACTCCATAATGTTTCACCCAGTCAATCCTGAAGTCTTTAATCACTGCGATACTGATTCCCGGTACTTTATAATGCTCCATGCGTTCCTGAAGGGTCCATGCCGGTTCCCCTTTTATTAGCACCGGCGGGAGTAAGCCGTTCTCCACTCTTTGGATTTGACTGGCAATGGTGTTCAAAGATTCACAGCCAACCAAAACAACTAGCAGGAATATGGATATGTATTTTGTCACGTTCACAGTTCTCCTCCTCCAGAGTATTCGCACATTGGGCATCACCGTCCAATATAACTCGAGCCATTAAAATGTTCAAGACAACAATTCCGTCTTCCGGCTGGGAAGCACAATCTCTCAGCGATAGCCCTTCTACGTGCTCCATTGCGAAAAACGGTCGATCTTGATACTCGGAGACCTCATAGACGTGGATGATATTCGGATGCCTTAACTTCGCCGCCGCCTGCGCTTCGCGCTTGAAGCGTTTACGGCACTCTTCGTCTTGACACAGATGTGGTGGCAGGAACTTGAGCGCAACCTTTCGATCAAGCTCAGTGTCCTCTGCCAGGTACACTTCACCCATGCCACCGGCGCCGATCTTGGAGATGATCTTGTAGTGCGACACCATCGTCCCGGCTGTCAGGGCGACAAAGGATTGCGTCCGATCATCATGTGAGTCGTCTGTGGCCATGGGAACGTAACCTCTCCTTGCTGGCTACCTTGTCGCTACGCTGCTGGATAGAATCAAGATAGAGTCTCGACTGGTCTCAGGCAACTTCAAAAGGGAAGCATTTGTTCGGAATACCTCCGGGGGGTGTGTGCGTGAGTGGTTGGTGGTGTAGGCAACGACTTCTTGACTGGAGCTATATCATGACTACCTTAACAAATGGTGCAATAGCTGGTGGCAGGCCACAGCTTATCTGAGTGAAAGGATTTTGTAGGTACTCACATAATTGTCCCATTAAAGGAATATGTCATGTCAATAGCAGCCATTCGCAATCGAACAACCAGTGCTCTCATCTTTGCAGCATTCATCTTTGCTGTAGTGGGAGCAACCCTCAGTTGCAGTAGAGACGACTCATGCTGAAAGAGTTGTAGACTGTCCGAAAAGTTGCCCACTCACTTTGGTGACAAGCCATAATATGTCATGACAATTTTGAAAAGCGTTTTTCGGGTTTAATATGGGGAATGGGGATTGAAGTCTGTCTTGGTGGTGTTCCGGGATCCGGGAGCATCCGTTTCACCGGCTTTGACTGTCGAGAGTCTTCCCCTGGCTACACCCTTCTCGGTGGCAACCCAGATGTCATCGCCCTGAAAGCAGATTCCCAGGATGAAATTGTGGGGGAAGATGGTCTCCGTCGTGAAATGCTCCTCAGTGCCGTCCTGGGAATGCCAGGTCACGAGACCTATGCCGCTGTCCGGATCAATTCGGTAGCTCCACCAGTTCTCACGGTCGGTCGCATTCAGTCCGTTGTCACTGCCGATCCAGCAGAATTCCCGATGAGCCTTGACGAAGTTTATGAAGTTGCTGATGAGCGGGCTGTCGTGATCCATGAAGTTGCGCCATTTGCGTCCGTCGTAACTGCTGAGTCCGAAGTAGGTAGCGACCCAGATGCGGTCCTCGTCATCGACGGTGACGCTGGCGACAATGTCGTGGACCAACCCATCATCGCGGAACAGATCGATCTCCATCTCACCGTCCGGATCCCGATAATGCTTCCATCGGTCGCGCTCCAGTTGGAACTCGAGCAATCCACCGCCCCACACGGCCACATAGATCTTGTCTTTCCATCCGGTCACTCCATAGCACCAGATCTCGTGCATTGGCGCATTGGTCTCGTCGTATATTGACCAGCGATCGGTCGCGATCTCATACCGGCTCACCCCAGCGGCGGTTGCAATCCATATTTCACCGCGGTGAGCGACCACACCGTAGACCACGTTATTGGCCAGCCCACTGTTGAACTGGTCGTAGGAGTCGAAACGTCCAGCTGAATAGCGATTCATCCCACCCATGGTGGCAATCCAGATGTCGCCCGTCTCGGTATCCTCCGCCAGGGCCATGACTACGTCATGAACCAGGCCGTCTTCACGAGTGTAGGTCGTCCACCTGCCGTCGCCATAAATAGCAAGACCATGATCTGTCCCTACCCACACTTCTTCCTCCATGGCCATGACGCACATAACCTTGTCACTCGGCAGTCCGTCGGCTACGGAGAAGGTTTCCCAGTTATCGTAGTAGGGAGGGGCGGCAGACACCCCCGCCGCCGTTGCCGCGACCAGGAGTATCGTGGTCGAGCACTTGAGAAAGAACATCACGGTACCTCCTTTGGAGGCCCTATGGCTTTGAGGTACTCCACCAGTTCGTTGAGTTGCTTTTTTGTCCAATCGCTGGAGATCCCGTGCTTCTTATCAGGGTTGTATTTCGTCCAAATCTCTTCCAGAGTGGCAGCTCGCCCGTCGTGAAGATAGGGAGGAGACTCGAAAAGGTTAGTCAGGTGAGATGTATCGAACTCGGGCTTTCTATCACGGGGTGATTTAGTGCCGACATCGAACCGTTGTTGGTTCGTAAAACGCGGTCCTGAGTGACAGAAGTGACACTGATCCTTCTCTGAAATCGCTTGCCCATCATTTGTCGTCGTTCGCTCGAAGAGTTTCTTTCCGCGCTGTTGAATTGGTGTCAATTTACCGTCGGGAGTCCGATATGGATTCTCAACAGGCTGTATGGAGTGAATATAATCGGTCAGAGCCGCGACTTCAGTTGGGTTGAGCCAACCGGTTCGCACGATCCACTTAGCGGTACGCGTTCCACACTGAGTGGCAATGTCCGGGTTGCTCCCTGACCACTTGAAGGGTCCCGTATCTGCAATATCCCTGAGGCTGCGGTTGTCGAGAATGTCGTCACCAACACCATCAGGTTCGAGGTCGTACTGCAAACCATCGACACCCCCATAGGGATGACAGCTGGCACAGGTAAACTGATTCTGAAACGTTCGCCTGGCGCTGTGAAAGAACTGCTCACCCAACAGTATTCGATCCGGAGATGATGGTTGACCGAGAACAATGGTGCGAAGAACCTGGTCCGACTCGGTGTCAATCACGGATATGCAATCATCAAGTCGATTAGCGACAAATATCCACTTGCCGTCATGGCTAACGGCCAGCGCCTGGGGATTGGCTCCCACGGGGATACGGGACGTCACGTATCGACGAGAAAGCCCCAGGTGATCGGCGTGCCGAGGAATCTTTCCCGCCTTGACCTCCTCGCAAACACGCCGAACCTCGTCCAGTTCCACGGCCAGTACCATGTCGACTCCGGCCGCAGACATATAGAACTTCCTGTCGTCCGGAGTCACGACTACGGCATGCGGATCGGCATAGCTTCTGTTCGGCAGGTCGACCAGCAGTTGAACGGGAGGAGTGTCCTTCTCAGGTAGAAGAAGGGCAAAACCATTGGTTACCACCCAGCCCCGGGCAACTTGCACCTCCGGTATCAGGTTCTTTGGTCTGCTGATTGCGGCGATTACCAATGAGCCGTCGGATGTGAAAGCGATGTCCCGCCCAATGTTAGCGTTGACAAGTACTATCCGGTCCACAACACGGGCCGTGTTGTCATCGATCACCGTGATCTCCAGCCGACAAGGCTGATCCGGGGGCACGGGGTTGGAGAGAAGGCTCATCACGTAGATGTGACCCTGCTTCGGCGAAAGTCGAACGGTTTCAGGGCCGTTTCCTACGGCAAGTCGCTTGATCACGACGCCGGAGTTCAGATCGATCACAGCGAGTTGATCGAGCGAATGAACCCCGACGTACAGCCGGTCACCATCGGCCGAGACAGCGATTCCAGAGGGGTCACCCCGGAGAGGAAAACGCCGCAGTATTTCCAAGGTATGCGCATGTAACTCGACAACTTCCTGGCCTTGCCGGCACGAGACATAAAGTCTCTGCCCATCCGGATGGGGCGACAGGGCGAAGGGCCACCCACCGACCACGGTTTCCGATTCGATCCTGCCCGAGACCGGATCTACTCGGGCCACGGTGCCGCTTTTCTCGCAAAGAACCAATAGCTTGCCGCTCCCGGATTCCACATGGAGGAAGGATGGCCCCCGCCGGGCAGGAACCTCGACCCCCGAAGCGAGGGCAAGACCGCTCACACTCCAAGCGAGTACCAAAGCCGCTATCGATTTGATCGAGTGCACTCTCACCATTTGTGTCTCATTGATGTGGTAGGGCCTCTTCCTTTCTTTTCTGCGCCGTCACGAACCCTTTCGTGCCGGCTACATTGGTGTGGTCAGGATGCCTGACCGCGCATAAAGCCTTTTATCATGCTCGAAACGGGATTGGATTCGTCATGCCCGTGAAAACGGGCATCCAGTAACCCGTTGATTTTCCTGGATTCCCGCTTTCGCGGGAATGACGCTACGTAAATGGAAGGTGTCATTGTATGTTGAGTTCCGAGTTTTTCAACAGCCTCCTATGGCTCAGTTGTGCGGTCTGCACTAACTTCCTGTCTAATGGTTATCATCGTATCCGCTGAGATATTTTTTGCAACCTGATAGGTACCATCCGGCCATATGATTTCCAGCACATCCACCTTCTTATGCTTGCCGAGACCGAAGTGGATCCGAGGGTCGTGCTGTGACAAATAGCTACCACCGCTCATTCGTTGACGTGTCATCGTGTGTCCGCCGACACTTACCTTGACTACGGCCCCGATCGCGTCGAGGTTTCCGGCTCGACCCACTAGATAAACACCCAACCAGTGCCTTCCGTTTCGTGGGGAGTCATTTCGAAGCAGAACTGGTCGGTCGTTCAGGCTGGCCACCAAGAGATCGATGTCCCCGTCGTTGTCGAAGTCTCCGCCGGCAACGCCTCGGCTGACAAACTTACTGCTTGCCCAATCACCAGCGTTCTCGGAAACGTCCTGGAAGCCGCCCTTCCCGTCGCCACGAAATAGCAGGTCTTCCTCGGCTTCGAGGTGGTGGGCGTCTCCGTTGCTGATGTACAGGTCGAGGTGACCGTCCAGATCGAAGTCGGCAATGACGCTACCCCAACTGACGTACTGACCACAGGAGGCAGCGACACCCGATACAACGGACCTATCATCGAAAAAGTCTTGACCGGTGTTGTAGTAAAAACATGAGTATTTCATGTCGGGGACAAACACATCGAAGAACCCGTCTCCGTCAATGTCGGCGACTTCCACCGCCATCGCCGCTGTGGCATCGCCTGCCTCCCCATATGCAACGCCCGCCTCCAACGCTCGGTTCTCGAAGGTGCCGTTTCCTAGGTTGTGGAGAAGAAAGTTCTCCATCGCGTCGTTGGAGACGAACACATCAATGAAACCGTCGTTGTTGTAATCGAACGCGCCAATTCCCATGGCTCGTCCTACGGGCTCTATCACAATGCCGGCATCGTTAGTGACATCGGTGAACGTCCCATCGGCATTGCCGCGGAATAGTCTGTCTTGCAGGCCCTGGTAAGACAGGGGACCAGGAAACGCGTCCGGGGAATAGTAGTACTTATAGTTGGGATCGTAGGCCACATATCCGCCTACGTACAGATCTAGCCGGCTGTCGCGGTCGTAGTCGACAAACAAGGCTGCGATGCTGAAATTCGGGACATCGACACCCACACTCGCGGCCACGTCAGTGAACGTGCCGTCTCCGTTGTTGCGGTACAGGAAGTTCGGCCCGTAGTTGGTCACATAAATATCCATGTCCCCGTCACTGTCATAGTCGCCGGTGACGACGCCCATACCAAAGGCCGCTCTGGCCACCCCTGCCTTTACGGTCACGTCTTCGAAGGTGCCGTCCTGCCGGTTGCGGTAGAGCCGGTCAGTCGCCGCCGAGAGTATCTCGCGTAGTTCAGGATCGATCTCAGGATCGGAGAGATCCTCCCGCCAACACCCGTTGACAAAATAAACGTCCATCCACCCGTCACCGTCGTAGTCAAGGAACGCGCAGCCAACGCCCGACGATTCCACGATATTGCTCATCTCGTCGTCGCCGATAGTCTCGACGAAGTCGATTCCGGATTCGAGGGTGACATCGGAGAACAGGATCTCAGTCCCAACAGACGGATCCGACGCGAATGAGACATCTCCCATGGCCGCGGTCAGAACTATACATAGTGTCATTATCGCCAGTAGTTGGGCGCTCGCATGAGCTTGTGGAAGTTCGGACCTGTTAAGCGAGTCAAACAAGAGGTTTCTGAGGTTAGTGATCATGGCGATGCTCCTTAGCTGTTGTCGATATCTCATAGGGCCAGGTACCGATTGATACCCAGTCGTCGTAGAGCGCACCCAGATCGATCCACTTGCGAATCATCTTGAGATGCTCTTCCGGGAGCATAGGACCGGGGTGGCTCGAATTTATCGGTACCTCAAAGGGTGCCGGGTCGTACTGAGGTCCCAAAGCTCGCCCATAGAGCATCCACAACAACGGGCTTCCGCGCGAATCGCCGGGATGAACCCAGCGCCCGCCTATTGCAAACGGTTTGCCGTCCTGCCGCATCAGTAAGTTGGCATAGGCTGGACCGAACCGATCCGCCAGCACTGCATCCTTGTCACCGTTCATCTGATCTGATTTGAGGTTCATGCCCGCCATAGGTCGAGGGGGCACGTGGCAACCCGGGACGGCGCAGTTTGACGTCACAATTGGCTCAATGTCCTTGCGAAAGGTAACTGTCCGCCAGCCGGCGGGGTCCGTTAGGTCGGTAGCCATACGTTTGGCCGCCCGGGGGGTTGCATTGTCCGCAGAGAGTTCACGATTCTCGTGGCAACCGATGCAGACCCGCCGTTCATTGGGCCGAACCCAGAACCACGCCCGCTCGTTCATTATCGTAAAACCTTCTCGATCCACGAGTTGCAACCGCAGAGGGCGATCGGCGGGAACCTTCAGGTAGACCGATCCATCGCTGGCCGGAGGCACCTCGCCCAGGATTCGAGCCGGGATGTAGCCCGTCGCCGAATTGGAACAGATCAGCGGTTCCTCATCTCTCTCGGCGACGGAAAAGAACTCTGGTCCCCGACTCCCATCGTGCCGTATCGGAATCCCCTCAATGACACGAAGCGTCTTGACCAACCTGCTGTTTAGGTAAACTTGATCCATGCGGTCGGTCTCGTAACAGTTCAGAATCAGCAAGTAGCCGTGGGGAGTACCCGGTACAACCGTGCTGAATCGGGTGTCGGGCCGACGGCCCGGAACAAAAACGGCCGGGTTCAGCTCGTGGTAATCCGGGCTGTCGTACAGCGGCCTCACCTCGACGCCTTCCCGAACATAGAGTCCGAAAGATTGTTCCGGGCTGCCAGTTGGGCGCGCTGAGACCAGAAGATTCCCGTCCGGCAGGGGTGCCACATCGCTGACCTGGTACTCTTCGGGGGCGATCAGAGGCTCGTAGGGTGCAAATGCGTTGTTCAGGTCTGTGGCTACCAGGGAACCGGCACCGAATCCGTAGAGGCGATCGGCTTGGACGAAAGCAATCAGATCATCTCCAAGCGGTGCGGCGCCGCGTTTGAGCCACGGTTGGCGATGGTTGCCGGTAAGGGGGAACAGGCTGGTGCCGTCCCAGTTGATGAGCATCAAGGCCATGTTTCCCCTCGGCCAATGATGATTCCCCACGTGCTGCCACGAGCTGAAGATGAGGCGTCCGTCGTCCAGAAGGGCAGGATCGAACTCGCTGCTCGGGTTGAAGGTCAAACGATTCGGTGCCTCGCTGCCCGGCGCCCATTCATAGAGCGAAAACGAATACTGGCCACCGTGCTCCTCGTATTCGCGGGGGAGAAGCGAGGCAAAAACGATATGCCCGTTCGGTAGATACAGGGGGCGGATGCAATCCGCGTCGCACGTCACGACTTGTTCCGGCTCAGGGTCATCAACGGAGATTTCCCAAATCTGCAGACGATCCTCCGCAGATCGCTTTCCCGAAAAGACCAGACGCGTACCATTCTGGCTGAACGTCGGATCCGCTGCACAGAAAAACCCTTTCGTAGCGACACGCTGACTAGTGGCCACGTTCTCCGTGCTTGCGAGGACGATTTGCATGCCCCTAAGGTACCTCCCGGAGAGGATCGTGTTGTTGATATCTCCCCCGGCTCCTAAAGCGTCAGAAACAGGCACCTGTACAAAGGCTAGATCATACCGCTCGGCACCGTGGACTTCGCTGGAAAGGAGTGGGACCACAGCCGAGAGAGTTATGAGAGCAGCCACGGCTCTTGCCGTGAAGGGCCGCCGACAGACCGCGAGACGTCCAGATCGACGGTTCATTACGGTCCCCCGCCTGCCGGTTTCTTTGACGGTCGCTGCGATACCCTCATTCTTCATGGCACCACCTTGGAAACTCCCTCGGGGCGCGGTTCAACTCTCTCTGTAGGAGCGTATGGTATCTTACCGATATTTCCCTTATCAAATCTATAGATGATCATATTTTGAGTCGATTTTTATGTATGAATGAAAGGCCTAACCACACTTGCCCGCCGTTCTGCTCCAATCGGTGCAACCTAGACCACGCGACCGCCGGCTGCGGCGAAAGGTTGCAGCCCTGTCATCAGTGCCCTGAACTGGTCCAGATCGAGTGACTGATCACCGTCGCTCCATGCATTGTCCGGATCTCGGTGAACTTCAATCAGCAGGCCGTCGGCGCCACAGGCGATGGCCGCATTGCTCATCGGTGTAACCAAATCTCTGCGACCCGTGCCGTGGGAGGGATCGACGATGATCGGGAGGGTGGAGATGCGCTTGACCTCGGGGACTACGGCAAGAGCCAACGTGTTGCGGGTGTAAGTCTCAAAGGTACGGATGCCTCGTTCGCAAAGAATCACGTTGCGGTTTCCGACCTTCATGATGTACTCCGCCGCCATCAGTAATTCCTTGACCGAGGCGCTCCATCCACGCTTGAGCAAAATAGGCTTGTTCTGTCGGCCCACCGCGGCAAGAAGGGGCGAGGAGTGCATGCTCCGCGAGCCCACCTGAAGAACATCAGCGTACTTTGCAACCAAGTCGACGTGCTCGCTGCACATTACCTCGGTGATGATTGCGAGCCCTGTCTTTTCACGGGCCAGAGCCAGCATCTCGAGACCCTGCTCTCCCAGACCCTGGAAGGAATAAGGAGAAGTTCTGGGCTTGAAAGCGCCCCCACGCAAGCCAACGCCGCCTGCTTCCTTGACGGCAGCGGCAATATCCATGAGTTGGCTCTCTGTCTCCACGCTGCATGGTCCAGCAATCACCGCGATCTTCTTGCCGCCAACAGTGGCAGAAGTTCCAAGGGGGATCTCGCGCGTGCGATCTCCGGGGCTTCGATCAGCGGCTAAGATCGGTTCCGATTTCTCAAGCACCCGGTCCACCATCGGCGCGTTCATCAACCGATGGCGGTCCAAATGATCACGAGCGCCGAGTACTTCAACTACTTTCTGCTTTGAACTCTCGATGACGCAGTGGTCGCAGCCCATTTCATCAAGAAGCCCTACAACGTGATCGATCTGCTCCTGAGAACAGTGCGGCTTCATGATGACGATCATATTGCGTTTCCTCCTTCCCTCTGAGTTCAGAGCCCTGGGTAGCTGCCAACGCTGGCGACCCACTGTCAACTCCCATGAGCTACTTCTCGACCCTCGGCAAGTTAGTTAAGTCGATTAACTAATGTATCAACCCTTTCGCTATCCGATAAGAACGCCCGGTGGGCACGCTCCCGAGCGGCTTATCCATGTCGATACGATTGCCTAATACATCAAAACGGAAGGTCCCGCTCAGCCCCACGTGCCAGTTGTCGCCGGCAAGGGCGTCTCGCAGTTCCTTCCGACTGCGGTTACCATCTCTGATTCGCTCGACTAACAACGCGGCGGCGTCATAGCCGAGAGCAAAGTCGGAATCGGTGCTGACCTCTCGTCTCCGCCGGTCGGTGAGAGAGTCCCCCCCGGCCGTGTCCTCATCCGGCGCAAGGCAGAATACCCACGGAAGCGGAATCTGCGTGATGGTCGGATCGGTGCCGCAAAGCGACAGAACCGGAAAATGGAACTTTGCGGCAAGCATTTCAGCCAGGTGAGTACCCCGACGTTCAGTGGAACCCACCAGAGCCAGTACCTGGTCATCAAATATCAGGTCTACCAGCCCGTTGGAGTTGCCGCCCCACGCTCCACGCGTATCTCGAACCACGAGTTCAATGGGCGATTCCTGCGGATGCCGAAGTGAATCTTCGGTAATCGCCAGCTCCATTCCGTGAATTACTGTCTGACCCTTCTCGTCCAGGGGAAGAAAGCATCCGATGCGAATTGCATCCTCTGATCTGATTGTGAGATCATCTGGGGAGCGAGCCTTTGGCGGCGACTGACCGAGAGCTCGATACGGCCCGCCACCGACCGGTTCGTCAGAACCACTGGCGAATTCCATTTCCCGGTAGACAAGGCGACCGTCCTTGACGGTGGCAATATAGACGGGCCCGACGTCATTAAGCGAAGGGTCGAATTCGATCCGCCCGGTCACGCCGTCATAATAGGAGCATTCGTATAAGGCGTCACGGATCTTCGGTCGATTGGGGCCGGCCTTGCGGATCGCATCCATGAGTATGTTAGCTCCGTCGAATGTGTGCGCGGCAAAGGCCTCCGGCTCGTGCTGGAACCGCTTGGTATAGGTTTCGACAAACTCCCTCAGTTTGGGGTCGTCGCGGGTCGGGTCGTAGCTGGCCGCCGCCACGATGCCTTCGGCTGCTTCGCCGGCGGCGTCCAGAAATGCCTGGCAAGCCATGCGATCAGCTCCAAAGATACGTACGGGCATGTTTCTGTGCCGGATCTCCTTGACAATCGCAGCACAATCGATGGTGTTGCCCCAGATCACGACCGCCTCGGGCCCGATCTCAGCAATTCTATCAAGCTGCTGAGTGAAATCCCTATCTCCCCGGCGCCACTGCAACACGGAGCGCAACGGAAACCCCAGGCGCGTGGCGGCGTCACGAAATTCCATGATCCCCAATCGGCCGTAGCGATCACTGACCCGGAAGGCAACGACACTTTTGATCTGGCACTCTCCAAAAATATAGGCAGCCAACGCGTAGCCCTGTTGTCTGTCGTCAGCCATACAGCGCATTAGCCACGGAATATTCGTCTCCGTTAACGTAGGGTCGGTCGAGGACGTATTCACCATTGGCATCTCTAATTTCAGGACAACTCGCAGGGCAATGTGTGTGTTGGCTCCGTCAATCGAGCCGATGACCGCCAGCACGCTGTCTTCGTACTTGAAAGCGACTATCTCGTTCGAGCTTGCTCCCCAAAGGCCGAGGTCCTGCCTGACGACAAGCTCAAACGGGATACCGTGGCATCCACCGGCAGCGTTGGCCTGCTCGACAGCGAGCTGGATGCCCTCGAGCATCCATTGCCCGAGATCGGCATCAGGTGCCGTTTCAACCGGTGCAAAGAATCCGATCCGCATCGTCTTGGGCATTACGGCGGGTGTCTCGTCCCGGCCCGTTCCCAGAAACTCAATCTGCTTCTGGAAGAAGCGCACGTACGGTTTTTGAAAATTCCGATAGGGGATGACGGTCTCCGGGGTCTTGCCGTAATTGGGGAGGGTGTCTTCGGATTTTCCAGACTGGCTGGGGGTTTCCTGGTCAGGAGTTACCTTTGCCCCAACGTCCTGAACTGTCTGACCCTGGTCCCACTCTCGATCACGGTCTTGCTGCGCGAGCAGAGAGGTCGTCGCGACAAGCATCACCAAACCAGCCAATATAAGACTGGCCAAAAGGCAGCTTCCCAAGCGTTGGGGTGTGCTCATGTCGTGCGATCCTTGGGAATCATGGCAATAGCTTCGATCTCAACGAGCAGTTCAGGTCGGCAAATACGCGCCTCGATACAGGTGCTGGCTGGCACGGGGTCCAGCTTCTGTTCTTCATAGAAAGCGTTCCGGACTTCGTTAAAGGCATCGTAGTCCCGGAAATCCGCCAGATAGCAGGTCGTACGAACGATGTCGTGCCAATCCGCGCCCTCGCTCTCAAGCAAAGATTTGATGTTGGTGAACGTGCGGCGCGTCTGAGCTCTGATGTCCCCGTAGTGGATCGACTCGCCATGCTCGTTGACGCTGGCGGTGCCTGATATGAACAACATCACGCAGTTGTCCAGCTCCACACGCATACCCCGAACAAACGATACTTTCTTGGGGTAATCGTACGCCTCGTTGAGTACGCTCTTGTTTTCGATGGCTGTCTTTCGAACTCGTGTCTGTTCTGTCACTGCCATGGTTTCGCTCCATGTTGAGAGGTCTCACACATCCGGTCTGAATGCTTCGTACTACTTGAACCGATATTTTGCATATCGAATTTATTCAGGGATATTGGATTTCTCATTCACCTCAATCCTCGACAAGACCTTAACGTCGCCTGGCAGAACCCTTGGAATGAATGGTCTTACTCACCACATTTCAGAGGGTGAGATTACGTTTGCGAGCTAACTTCTGAGAATAAAACATTGAGTAAAGTGAGCTTTGTCCTTATATGGTTCATGGCTATATCCTCGTACACAGTCTGTGGGCGCAACAATCAGCGGAATGGTGTTGAAACATACACAATTCGTCAATTACATATATAATCAATATCCTCTCTTGGCTCAATGACTTTTATCATCTCATAGGATGATTTCGGTCATCAGCCAAGAATACGTAGTTACTATGGTATACTCCTACCTCTTGTTCTACGTGCGCGGCGGACGTCCCCATCTGCCGCGTCTCAGGGGAAGTCGGTGCACGAGGACGTACGCCGACCACAGAATGGACTATGACTGTAAATCATCTGAAGCTCTTTTAAGATTTTCTTCAAGGTCTTTGAGCAGTTCTTCATGGCGGCTTCCGGGCCATTTTTTTGCATACGGGCGAATAAGCGCTGCGGCTTCTTTGAGGATATCAATAGCCTCTGAATGCTTTTCCATATCAAGCAGTCTCAGCCCCATGTTATAAAGACTCGTTGCCAGGTAGGGTTCAAAACGGGCCGGGTTGGCCTCGGCCAGGCGGCGATAAATCTCCACCGCCTCTTGTATGGCTTCCAGCGCCCCGGCTGTATCGCCGGTGTCACTTAGACGATTCGACAGGCTGTTCAGGCTCGCGGCCAGGTCGGTTTCAAACCAGGCGGGCTTGGCCTCGGCCAGTCGGCGATAAATCTCCACCGCCTCTTGTATGGCTGCCAGTGCCCCGGCCCGGTCGCCGGTGGCACTTAAGTCAATCGACAGGTTGTTAAGGCTCAAGGCGAGGTAGGATACAAACCGGGCGGGGTTGGCTTTGGCCAGGCGGCGACGTATCTCCACCGCGTCTTTTATGGCCTCCAGTGCCCCGGCCCTGTAACCGGTGTCACTTAAACGAAGCGACAGGCTGTTCAGGCTCATGGCCAGGTCGGGTTCAAAGCCGGCGGCGTCGGCCTCGGCCAGACGGCGATGTATTTTGACCGCCTCTTGTGCGGCCGCCAGCCCCCCGGCCCTATCGCCAGTTGCACTTAAGTCAATCGACAGGTTGTTCAGGTTTATGGCTAGTTTGGGTTCAAACTGGACGGAGTTACTCTCTGCCAGACGGCGACATATAGTAACCGCCTCTCGTCTGGCCTCCAGCGCCCCGGCCCCGTCGCCGGTTGAACATAAGTGATTTGATAAATTGGTCAGAAATCTCGCTCGTTCTTCATCATCTTCGGCATGGTCCAGGAGGGTCCTGTACACTGCGATTGCCGGTTTGAGCCAACCAAGTGGCAAGTGACCTTCCCAGACATACGCGTCGAGTGTTGAACATCGATCAACATTGCCTTCGACAGACTCCGCCAGCCAGTCACTCAGGCAAGGGTCATGAATACCTAAGACAATCTCAGCGTCATAGCATAAACGGCCGATGCGTTCCAGTCCGGCATCAATGTCACCTTTCAGGGCTGCCCAGACAATTCCGGGAGCTTGTTCCGGCCTGCGGCCAAGCACGTCAACCATAAACGCGGCGGCAACGATATCGGGTGTGGGCGCCCGGACTTTGCCGTCGATCAAAAGCCCGGCAGTCATCAATTCACCCTGGATATCCGCATCCGGCTGGAAACCGACTGGCGATTCGGATTCGGATATCTTTTTGATGTCTGCTACGCTCAGTTCATCAGCAATAGCGGCCATGGCTAATAAACCAGCCAGCGAATACTTGTTTTTGAAAACCTGTGCTCTGTCTTCGGCAATTCCCTGGTAGCGCATGACCTCACGTTCAACCATAGCCTTAACTACTTCGCGACCGGAGAAACTGACCACCTCTTTATCGGGATTCTCGGCACTGTGGACGGCAGCGGCCATGATGAACAGCGCTCGCTCGTTTTCAGGCGATTTTTCCTGTTTCAGCCATTCCTCCATAGGCTTCTCATGTATCAAAGCCCGGCCCAACTCCTGTGCAGATAAGCCCTGCAGCTTGCTGCCGGCTTCAGTCACGGTCGTATTGAAGATTGTCATGGCGCTTTGGACATCAAGGCTGCGAAGAGTGATATATCGCTGATCCACGACGTTCTGTGCGTGGGCGGTGCTTATGACCTCAGCCCAGTTATCAGGAGTTTGCCTGGTGA
>Ga0114930_10000337_pt1 | contig 50093 bp, 42 predicted proteins | sample AnhtaG_FD_87300 | JGI IMG/M metagenome (GOLD analysis project Ga0114930, IMG submission 87300) | Deep subsurface microbial communities from Anholt, Denmark to uncover new lineages of life (NeLLi) - Anholt_01485 metaG | ecosystem: Environmental > Aquatic > Marine > Oceanic > Sediment | place...
ACCACAAAATCGATCTTATCTTTTCGCTGCCCCTCGGCTGCCATCATCTCTTCGAAAGACGCATACAATCTGTCTTCGTCCAGCCCCAGCATTTTTCCTGTGGCCAAGGTGTTCTGGTGGTCCTGGGAAAAACAACCGGCAACCAGTTCGGCTTTCCCGTCCAAGGCGATGGATTTTCGGTGCACATCACCGATAAAGGCTCCCTGTCCTCCCCCTACCATACCGTATGTCAGTTTTTTTGTCTTTTCACCAGCAGCACTGCCTTCGATCATAATTTCACCTCCTGGATAAATACTTCCCGCATAAATGCAGCTATCCTGAATTATTCAGATTATATACTAATCCAAATAGATCAAATTTTCAAAGCGCAAAAGTATTCATAACCGAACCTATAGCAATGATGATCTGCCATCTCAGGTTAACCTTTAAGGCTGAGTGAGTACAAGTAGTTGACCTTGTCGTTCTGGGTGTGATATTTTTATTATTGAAAGTCAGCGGGTAGAAATTACAGAAAATGGAGAGGTCTATTGAATAACAATGTGAAATCAACACATCATTCGACCAATAATGGAGAGAATAAAAAAGATCTTGGTGCTGGCATCAGAAAAATAAAAAAGGTTAGAGAAATCGGCCAGCTCCTTTCAAAAACTTCCTCCCAAATGAAAATATATGCATCTGACCACTCAAACATTCAAAAATTTTTCGACGAGCTCTATGGAAAAATAAACGATTATCTTGAAAAACACTGGAAACTTGAACTTGGTGTCGAGGAGTTGGCCTTCACCTTTCAGGGAAAACCCGTTTATAAAGACGACCAGATCAAAAAGAGCCTCCCCTTCCTATTCTTTAAGGATGGAATTCAAACTCTGTTCTTCTATAAAGATTTGGGAAAAGACGAATTTTTTGACTTTCTTGAAATCATAAAGCGCGAGTCCGCCCTCCCCGCTGAGGAAAGCGATATCGTTATTTCTCTCTGGGAAAAAGACTTTACCAATATTCGGTGTGTAGCCTCAGATGAATTTCTCGAGTCAAAAATCGGGATAGGCATGGAGCCACTAGAGTACCAGATTGACCTAACCACATTAACAACAGGAAAAATTGAGCTCATTCCAGAAGACCGGGAGGCTCTCAACCGAGTCGGGTTGAATGAAGCGCTTCCCACTGAAAAAAAGGATGAACCTAGAGATGATCTCGCCGAGATCGCAGAAGAAGACATGGCATCTTTGGGTCAGTCATTGAGTGACGAGGAAATCGAATCTCTGGAAGCAATGATCGATTCCAATCGTCGGATTACAACCGAAGATGAACTCATCGCTCTGATCATAGAGATGTTGTACCTTGAGGAGAGAGAGGAGTCTTTTGCTGAAACAATCCGGGCCCTTGACGAGAGTCACCACGATCTTCTCGAAAAAGGCAATTTTGCTCACGCGTCACATCTGCTGTATTTACTCCTCGAATTGCAGAGCAACATCGAGAATAAATCCGATACAAGGGAATACGTTATAAAAGGATTCCTCGAAAAGATCAGGGATGATGAAGCCATTACTGACCTTCAAAGGAATGTCCAAGAGAAAAAAATATCGGACGCAAATGCCCTGCTGGAATATCTCCAGATTCTTGGCCCTGTGAGCATACCCGTACTCAGCCAACTCTACGACCAAAAAAAAAGGGATCCTCCGCTTCTGGCTGAGGTCTTAAAGATCATAAAAGAGTTAGGACGCTCAGACCTGGCAGCACTAATGAGAATCGTTCAGGACGAAAGACCCAGCATCACAAATGCCATTATCTCGGTTTTGAGCGATTCAGAGGACAGAAGGGCTATTCAACATCTTGCCATATTCATTAACTACAAGAATAAATCCATCAAGTCTGAGGCCATAAAGGCACTCGGAAAACAAAATGACGAAACAGCCAACAGAATCTTGATGGCTTTCCTCAAAGATGAGGAGGAAGAGTTCAGAATTCTTGCAGCTCAAAATCTTTTATACATAAAAGACCAATCCGTAGAGAAACATATTCTCAACACAGTGAAGGATAAAAACTTCAGGAAAAAGACCACACAAGAAACAAGAGCCTACATCGAACTTCTGGGGAGAATAAAGACGGCGGAATCCTGTGCGATCTTGATGTCATTTCTCAAAAGACCAGGGATATCCTTTGGGACGAAGAAAAAAGACCTTAGCCTCCACGCTGTATCTGGACTGGAAATCATGGGAACCCCTGAGGCCATCAAAATTTTAAAAGACGGAAGCCGCCTGCACAGCAGGACAATAAGAGAAGCATGCAAAAACTCTCTCCAAAAATTATCCCCAAATGCACCTCAAAAACCGGGAGTGAAGGAATGAACGACACTCAAAACAACAGGCCGCACAAAAACACAAGGGATAGTGAGCTGAGGGCAAACAAGGACGCTGTGGATCTGCTTTTCCGTTTCAACTGGGCCACCCGGATTTCAAAAATCTACGAACCCAATAATCTCATATTTGCACGCCAGATCAAGCTGCTCCTTGAGAAGCTCAAAAAATCCATCAAAGAGGATGGAGAAGCAACCTTCAAGATCAGCCAAATCACTTTCACCTTTAACAGAATCAAACTCAAATTCGGTTTTTCTAGCTACTTCCTCCTCAAATATATGATCAATGAATTCAACGATAGAGAGATCGGTGTGCTCACTTTTTTGCCTGGTCTTGAGGAAAAGGAGCTAAGAGATTTTATCATCCTTTTTGCTCAAAAGCCTGAAGATACAGAAAAACCCCTTGAACGTTTTCGCAAAAACTGTAATGAAAAGGGAATTCAACACATCTCAATGGAGCAAATTTCACCCCTTGACCAATCGAGCTCCAAGAAAAAAGATGCCATGAAAATGTACTTTCTGAGCATCACCCATTTGAAAGAGATCTTTGAAAAATACGACAAGGAAGCCAGAATACCACTGATCACAACCCGACGGCTGATGCAGTCCTTATTTAACAACATTGCCGACAACGAAATGTTCATGCAAGGCCTCACAACCATTAAAAATTTTGATGAGTATACCTTAAATCATTCTGTAAATGTCTGTCTTCTGGCCATTTCACTAGGAAAAAGATTGGGCCTGGACAGAAATGAGATCATGGACCTTGGGATCAGCGCTTTTTTCCATGATTATGGAAAACTGGATATCCCGAAAGAAATCCTTCTCAAGCCGGGTAAACTTGATGAAAAGGAAAGAAAAATTATCGAGTATCACCCCCAATATGGGGCTGAAAAACTCATTCAGATGAAAACAACGGGCAACATGCCCCTCCGCGCCATCAATGTCGCCATGGAGCACCATGCAAGTGAGGGCCAGGGCGGCTATCCCACATACACAAAAAAGAGAAACATCAATCTGTTCAGCAAAATCGTCAAAATTGTGGATGTCTTTGATGCGATCACGACCAAAAGACCTTACAGGAAAAAAGATTTCTCCCGAAATGAGGCGCTGAACATGATGCTCAAGAAAAGCGGGGAAGACTTTGATCCCCTCATCCTCAAAGTTTTCATAAATATGATCGGTGCATGTCCTGTCGGCACCTTAGTCCTCCTAAACACGGGTGAGATCGGAATCATATTCGAGACAAATGAAGACCCGGCAAACATTCTAAGGCCGAAAGTAAAACTCATCACAGATGAGGAAGGCAACAAAATCGACGGTGAGATCGTGGACCTTTCAGATAGAGACCCTGAGACCAATGCCTTTCAGAGGTCGATCATAAAAAATCTGGATCACAACAAATACGATATCCGGATCCCGGATTATTTTGTGGCCGCAGCTGATTAACCTGAATTATTCACGAGTCGAGACCCCCCATCCCTTTACAGGGTGAAGCGGTAATTGACTTTGAAGAGGAAGATGTTGTCTCCAGGAGCACGGAGCATGAGTGAAAGATCCCGGTTAAAATCAAAGTTGCCGGGATGGGAATAATCGGCACGGTTCTGGGTCCACACCGCATAGATGGTCGAACCGGGACGGTATTCCCAGCGAAGGACAACGGTTCCCCTCAGAGATTTGAGGTTGAAATCGGGATCGCGGAAGGAAAACGGCGGGCTCGGGCCCGGCCCATCAGGATCCACCGTGTAAGCGCCTGTTTCACGACCTATCGTCGAGGCGCCTTCACCAAAGAAGTCAAAATCAAAGGTTCGTGCTGCTCGAAGCTCCTTGAAATTGAAAAAATCCCCTGCCCCTATAAAAGGCTGCAAATATGCCTGAAGGCTAAGCCTGGGGGTAAAGATCCAATTCAGCCGGATCTCCATAGAAGCGGTTTCCTGGATGACGTTTGAGAGAATGTAACGTACCCCGTAAGTTTCGATCTTGAGGGGATCGACAACCTGGCTGATGTATTGACCGACAGAATGCCGCCAGGAGTATTGGGGTTCGAAAGAAATGCTGAAGTTGCTGCTGGGCTTCCAACGGATAGAAGCTCCGAAGGAATAATTGTAGGCCCCGAACGGATGGTCACGGTATCGTCCGAAAAGCCCGAAAACCACACGCCGGCGGTTGTCGCTGGTTATGCTGGGCCGGATGGAGGCCCCCCAAGGATAAGCTGCCAACGGACCGCCCCTTGTGAAGTAATGGCTGGTGCGGTTGGGATCATAGCTCAGATTCAGGTTTCCGCTCCAGTAATTCAAGAGCTGGGCAGTGGCGTTAAGGATGTAATATTCATCGGTCCGGATTCCTCCAAAGTCATAGCTTCGATAGGTGGCAAACGTTACCATCCATGTGCGGAAGACTTTCCCCGGATGGTAGGACTGGTATCCGGCCTCCACATGGCCATTGATAACATCTCCCCTTGTGTGGTATCCCAGGTCCACGGCGTGGAATCCAGGGGACATCGCACCAAGGGCTGTGTTGAACACAAAGGATCCTTTCTGTTTATTGACAAAAATACGGCCGGCCCAACCGTTGAGAGTGGTGGCATTGGGGTTGAAATCCACATAATCCACATCCGGCCGCTGATAATAATGAAGGGAGGACAATTGCAAACGGGAGATGGATTCCTGTGTGCCGGAAACTGTGGTTCCCCCGACCCAGCCAGTTATCACCCAGGTGCGATCGCGGGCGAGAAAGGTCCATCCATCCAGGCCGAAGCTGAAGGCGCTCTTGGGTAATCGACTCTGAAGTGCTTCCAGCCTGAGGTCACGCCAGGTGCCTGTGGCGACAAATCCCAGGCCTTGGAATCCCCCTTTGATTTCCTTTAGTGCTCTTACCACGCCGTAGGTGGAGAACGGCTCTACCTCATAGGAGAGGCGATCCACCCCGTTATCGACTCGAGCGTATTCCCTTTGGGTGAGGGCAGTCATCATACCCAGGTTCCATCCATCTCCCATTTTCCCGGTTATCTTAGCTGCACCCAGGATGGTCGCCCAGTCAGGGTAGTCGACATACCCTGAAATGGGCACATACCCCTGAGGTGAACGGCCTAGACGCCGGCTATAGAAAAAACTTGGGTCACTCCATCCCAGGTTCCGCCGCACATTGGCCCCACTGTAGCCAAAACGGAAAATATCGGCCCCCTCGACAAAAAAGGGCCGTTTTTCCACATAGTAGGTTTCCTGGTCACTGATGTTGATCACAGCCGGGTCCACCTCGACTTGGCCGAAGTCAGGATTCACACTCACGTTCAGGGTAAGGTGGGTTTTTAGGGCTGATTTTAAGTCAAACCCGATGTTTCCGGCATAATCCGATCCTGTCCGAAATGGATTCTCCGGAATAGCGGGGCTGTACTCAGCCCTACCAACTGTGTAGGGTAAAAATTCAACCAGACGGCGCGGATGGATATCGCTTATCCCGGTCAAATCGGCAAACCGGGAAACATACCCGCTTTCTTCTTTGGGAATCCAGGAATAAACAGTCCTTTCGTTTTTGCGTTTGATAATACGAAAAAAATTGACTCCCCATGTGTATCTGTCTTTTTTCTGGAAGTGTAACTGGTGGAAGGGGATGCGCAATTCCACGGCCCATCCTTGATCGTCGCAGCGGGAGGCATATTCCCAAATCCCATCCCAAGTCATGTCTTCACCTTCATCATTGAACAGGGTTCCATCCTGGATGGCTCCGGCCGGATTGACGGCAAATTGGAAACCGCTGCGCTTGTCATAATAGGGATCAACGGCAAAAACGAACCAATCCGACTCCACCTCTGCATCGCGACGGCCCAGAAGACTGATGATCCCTTCAGGACTGCTGTCGTACAGACGGGCGGCCACATAAATATTCCCCTGGTCAAAAGCCACCCAGACCACGGTTTTTTCCGAGGCCTGGGCGCCATCCTCTGGATCGGATTGGCGAAATCCGGTAAATCCGTCGGATTTCCAGACGTCCTCGCTCAAAATGCCATCAACCAGGACAGGAGTTTTCGTGCGCACAGCCTGGACCGGCGAAGGGGCCGATACAGGATTATCGGCAAACAGCAAGGCAGGAAATAACAGGAAAAGTACAAGAACCATGCGCTTTAACATAAGAACGGACGATTATAACAAAAAACAATGTAGGAAATTACTAGAAAACGAAAATTTTATGTCTTATTTTTTCCAATACACATCTTTTCTGTGACTGACTGTTTCGATCCAGATGTTTTGCTTCTCATCCACAAAATAGATAATCCTGTATCTACCGATCCTATAAGAATATTCTACTTCCAGCTCTCCCATAAGTTTTTTCGCTTCATAGGGATATCGTGAAATTTCTCTAAGAGATTCCTCGATTCTTACTTGAATATCTTTCGGCATTTTTTGAAATTTCTTTTGAAACGTATTGGTGAGATAAAGTTTCGTCATTTAGAACTATCTGGAAGTTTCTTCTGAAAAAATTCCTCATAGGAAGCAAATCTACCCTTTTGAATATCCTCTTTCGCTTGTTTGATCTCGTTTAGTGTTTCCTTGTCTGCCATAATTTCAAGAGTTTCCACCTCTTCAGGGCTCATGAGAACAGCTTTGGGTTTGGAACGCTGAATGATTATGTAGCGTGAACGGTCCTCATGGACCTCCTTGACTTTCGATGAAATGGCCTTTCTTAATTCTGATATCCCGATTGTTTTGTCCATAGTACCACCTGTATGAATTGTACAATAGATTGTACAATAGGTCTAGTCTTTTTGGAGTTTTTCTTTGATCTTTTTGATGGCCAGTTCGGCTTCGGCTTCGACCTCTTTCTCCTGGAGAAGAAACTCGGCCAATTCCAGTGCATCAGGGGAGGCAAATGTGGGAAGGATTCCCAGGATGAGTTTTTTATCCTCTGGCCTGGCTAAATCCAACACATCTTTGTATGACTGAACGGCGCTTTCAGGTAAGCGGTAGGGTTCCATACCGATCATCCGGATATAGGCCTGAAGGGCGAGCACTTTATGCACGGACGTATCCGATGTTTTGGCGATGTGCAGCAAATCCTCGTTCGCTGCAGCAGTCGGCCATTCAGCAAGAGCCCTAACCACAGCATCCTGCACATAGGGATCATCGTCTGTCAGAGCTGTCCTGAGTACAGGCATAGAGCTGTCATCTCCGATTTTTCCCAGTGTCCTGTAAAGAGCACAGCGCCCCTTGATATCGGTCACCGATTCGAGTTCATCCATCACGGGACTAGCCCTTCCGATGGGTAGAGAACTCTGGGACGCCACAGAGGCGATGGTGCTGGCCATTTCCAGCTGGTCTACATCCTTATTCATGCCCAACAAAAGGTTCACCAATAGGGGAAGATCCGAAGGGGCACCGATGTTTTTCAGGCCCCGGATGGCCTGCTGGCGGTTTCGGTCACTAGAATTCAGGGCTCTGCTTAAAAGCAAATTCAATCCCTCTTTTATCCGGCGCTCGCCGACAGCCATGATCAGCTCGTGCTGGATGGCTTCATTCCGATCCTTGACCAGATTCGTCAGAATGGCAGGGTTGGCCCCTCTGCACCGCAATCCCCAAAGGCTGGTTCGTGCTGCCATTTGTTCCTCTCCCCTTGATTGGGCCGCATGCGACACGAGAAATTCCACGACCGTGTAATTGCCCGCACTTTCCAAGGCTTTCAACGCCGTAACCCTCACCAAAAGGTCCGGATTCTTGACTGCCGAAAGGACAGAAGCACGAACTCCATCATCACGGAAATGGGACAAGACCTCGAGCAACTGAACCTGGCTCTCTGCCGGGAGGTTGGGCAATAAGGTATACACTTCCTGGATGGTAGAGGTGTCATAATAATCCTTCACCATGGCAATGGCAGGAGCATACCAATCCGCATTTTTGCCATTGAGCGCATCGACGATCATTTTCTTCGCCATATCCCCTGAGGAAGCGATCTGTCCTCTTTTGGCGGCTTGCCGGATCGGAAGAGGAAGCTCGGTTTGGATCAGCCTCTGAAAGATTTCTGTTGCCATCCCTGTTTCCTTGTTTGCCGATTGAATTTCTGCACAATGGAGAAGGGAAGAGGCGATCTGATTTTTCAATGATCTCGAAGTCTGGGCCAGGGCTTTGGATAGAACAGAGATGGCTTCCTGTGAGGCGATCTTTCCGAGAGCCTTGACCGATACGATCGCTGCCGCCCCATCCGTTCCGGATACCAGCTTTTCCAAGTGCGCAACAGAACTCAGGGCTCCACGATCACCCAAAGAAGTTATTATCCCGAGCTTGATCTTTCCGTCGGATTTTAACAATCCCAGGACCAACGCCTTTTCGGCATCAGCGCAGGGTATCTTTTCCAGGGCATAACGTGCCATGTCAGACGTTTGCTCCTGAAGCAGCATTTTTCCCAGCACAGGCACAGAAGCCGCCGATCCGATCTCCCTAAGATGGCGGCAGGCCGCCATTTTTGCTGCAAGAGTCGCACCAGACGTCAGAAAATCCACAAGCTGATTCTCGCATTCCTTTTTGGATTCCGCAGAGTTCCTGTGAGCCCGCACATAGTCACGCAAATGGGCCAAGACTTCCTCGTCTTTTCCGTAATCATAGGTCGAAACCTTTTCTAATATTTTCTTCAGGTTCGGGGGACGGTAATCCAGCCAAAGGCGAATATCGTCGGGAGTTCCGTTTTCACGGTAAACAGCCGGAAAATCTCCGGGGATTTCCTGCGTGACCTTTCCGGTCGCGGCCCATTCCGCTCCCCGCAGGAAAGTCACGATAAAACCTACACATTGCATGGCCGGAGGGGGGCCATCGCCCGAAGCATGGCCGAGCACGGTGTGGAAGATGCGACCTTTTCCGTACGTGATCGTGAACAAAACCGGCTCGTCCCGCCCGGTCCCACGCGTGGCGGGATCGCTGTAGGCCGTTGCCAGGATGTTCATATTTTTGCCCGGGCCTCGCAAAAGACTGTACAGTTCGTCTCTGGCGTGCATCCATTTTTCTGGCAGTCCTTCGGTGATCGGATGGGAGGTATCCCGGTTAACGACCATAAAGGCATGCTGGTCCCCATGATAGCCGCCGACCCCTGGACTTTCGTCGCGCACAATATTGCCTCTCTGCCAAAAAACATACGGGCCGGATTTTTCATCCCGGTTTCCCCAACCTCCCAGGCCGATGATTTGGTTAAATTCCTTCCATTTCGGGAAGGCGTTGTCCGCTGCATGGTAGACCACAAGACCTCCACCGGAGCGGACAAAATCCAAGAAGTCCTTTTTCATCGGTTCTGCCCATTCATCTCCGTTGTAATCCAGAACCACCAGCTGACAGCCAGAAAAATCGACGGAAAATTCCGCCATATTCCCGCCCCTTGGAGGACTAGTGGCAATTTCCGCATCGAACAGAGCCGAGTCATCCAGGATCTGTTCGAGAATCGGGCTTGAGACCTTCCAGGTGTGATTATTTTGACCGGTGATGACCAACGTTTTGATGACAGCAGGTGCAGGCAAACCCACAGTTTTCGGTACTGCGGTCCAAAGCATGAATCCGAGGAAAACTATCCCCCCTAACAATCTGATCGTTTTTTTTGTCCTCATATTATACCCCTATAGACCACGCTGCCAGGGACTGCGGTATGAGCGTCCCAGCAGGCGTGTGGCTTCCGGATCGTCCAGGATGGTTTCTGTCTTGGGATCCCAACGGATCTTCCGTCCCAATTCGATGGCGATCACGCCCAGGTGGCCCACACTGGCAGAACGGTGGGCTGTCTCGATCGGCGTGATCGTTTGTTTCCGGCTTTTTACGCAATCCAGGAAATTCTGGTAATGGTCCCGGCTCTTGTACAGGCGGTTTTCTTCGGAGCCGATAAAATCATCCCAGAGTTCGGGGGGATCGGTTCGCTGGGTTCCCCGGTTAACCCAAACCCATCCGTGTTCCCCGATCCATTTGGTGCCGCCCCAGATCTCGTCAAAACCGCCGGCAATATCCATCGGAGTGCCGTCTGCATACTTGGCTTTCAGGTAATAACGGGTCGGGCTATCCCAAATGCCTTTCCGTGGGAATTCGCCCCATCCTTCGATCTCCACGGGTCCGGTATGGTCATAATCGAGGCCCCAGTGGGCGATGTCCAGGTGATGGCCAATCCAGTCCATCAACTGGCCTCCGCCAAAATCCATGACCCAGCGCCAGTTCATGTGGACCCGCGCTGTGCAGTATTCGCTGTAAGGGGCTGGTCCCACCCAGAAATCATAGTCTAATTCCTCAGGAGGAGGACCGTATTTGTTCAGGTGGACTGTGCCGGCAAAATCATGATGGCCTTCGGGAAGCCCAACCTCGACTTTCTGGATCTTTCCTATACGGCCGTTGCGGACCAGCTCACAGCCATGGTGGAAATTGGCCACAGACCGCTGCCAGCTTCCTGTCTGCCAGATGCGGCCATAACGTTTCACGGCATCACACATGGCGCGGCCTTCCAACAGATCGTGGGAAAGCGGCTTTTCCGCGTAGATATCAAAACCCGCATGGGCAGCGGCAATGGCCGGGATGGCATGCCATTGGTCGGGAACCGCGATGGACACCGCATCGAGATCGGTGCGTTGGTAAAGTTTACGAAAATCTTTATACACCGCGCAATCTATGTTGCCGTATTTCAGGTTGACGATATCCCGGGCCTCTTTCAGGTGATTTTCATCGATGTCGCATACCGCCACCCACTGCACCTCATCCTTTTCGAGAAAGGCCTGCATGTTGGGAATCCCCATCATGCCGAATCCGATGCCCGCCATGACGATGCGGTTCGAGGGTGCAATGGCGCCCGATTTCCCCAATGCAGAAGACGGAACGATGTGGGGAAATCCGATCGCTCCGACAGCGGCTGCGGACAGTTTGATAAATTGTCTCCGGGTTAGAGTTTCGTTCATTTTTTTTGCTTTTTTTTTCATGGATATCCTATTTTTATGGTCTCAATTTATAATTAATCAGAAATATCGACAAAACTGTCGGACTTAAACGCGTGTGAGCTTAGATCAATTCCGTTTTACCTGGAACGGCCACAGGGGCTAAAGGAAGGTTGCCGAACTCGTATCGCGGTGGGGAGAGGTCCAGCTTGGAGGCATTCATTGCCCAGTCCCAACTCAAAGCTCGACCTGTATACGCGCTCATCCGTCCCATGATCGCAGTGAGCGTGCTTTCGGCAATGCGCTTTCCCTCGTTCAGGGGTTTCCCTTCCCTGATGCTGGCGATTAGGTCTGTGTGCTCTTGAACATAAGGATTGGGAGATTCTTCTTCCACCGTGTAGGCTTTGGCCCCTTTGATATAGCCGTTTGCCCCGTCTGTGTAGGCCATGCCGTTGGTGCCGAACACCCGTTCGGACACATTATCCGCGCATCCAGGCGTCTGGCGGCACGTGCTCATCACCCGCGCCCCGTTGGGATATTCATACTCAATGGCGAAATGATCGAAGATGTTGCCGAATTCGGGACCGGTGCGGACCTGCCGGCCTCCCATGCCCATGCATTTTACCGGATGGGCATCGATAAACCAGTTGATCACATCCAAGTTGTGTACATGCTGCTCCACGATGTGGTCCCCGGAAAGCCATGTCATAAAGAGCCAATTCCGGATCTGCCACTCCATATCCGACCAGTCGCCCGTTTGATAATTGATCCAGTTTTCATAGGCCCTGCGTATCCAAAGCGCTCCCATATTCCAGTAGCACTGTCCGGCCATGATCTCGCCGATGTCCCCGTTGAGAACCCGTTTGGTGATCTCAAGGTAATGGTTCTGATGGCGGCGTTGGGTTCCGGCCACGATCGCCAGCCCTTTTTGTTTAGCCATTTCGGCACTTTTGATCACCGAACGTATCCCCACAGGATCCACGGCCACAGGTTTTTCCATAAAAACGTGCTTGCCTGCTTCCACTGCCGCCCTCAAGTGTTTGGCCCGAAAATGAGGCGGGCAGCCCAGGATGACCATGTCAATGTCCGAAGCCAAGACTTTTTTGTAGTTGTCAAAGCCGTCAAAACAGGAATCAGGAGTGACCTCTACATTCTCCTTAGGGAGTCTCTCCTGGAGCCGCTTTAGCGAGCCTTCCCATCGGTCCTTGAATATGTCGCCAACAGAAGCAATCACGATGTTGGGCGAGGAATGGACACAGTCCATGGCTGCGCCTGTGCCCCTTCCACCGGCACCGATAAGGCCCACACGGAGATTATCCGAACTGGCGGCAAACACGGGCCCGACTCGCGACACCGCAGCCGCCAGCGATACAGCCGACGTGACTTTTATGAAGTCCCGTCGGGACATTTTTCCCTTTGTTTGTTTATTTTTTTCTTCCATAATCCCTCCTAATTTTCCTGAATTATTTATAAAAACTGCCGATGCTTTCATTTCTACTCAAGAAGAACAAATTTTCAATTTCTTCTATTTTATGCATCGACATTTTTTACCCTTCGGGCGAGCCAATCTCACCACATCGGCCTCGTTGTAGCCCATTCGCGGTATACAAATACAGCTTCATGGGCTACTACCTTGCCGCTGCAGCAATCTTGACTCGTGAATAATCCAGGTTTATTATTCATAAGTCTTAAAAACTATCGCAAGCCCGATAGGCTTCGATCAAGGCTTTTTCCCCTTCTATTCCCTTTTTGCTCTTTCCATGCTCCATGCAGATCGCACCGTCATATCCCTTGGAGTAGAGATGCTTGAAAATGTTCTTGTAGTTGATCTCCCCGGTGGTGGGTTCCTTGCGGCCGGGTGAGTCTCCCACATGGAAGCTGGCAATCTCGTCCCAAGCACGGTCGATATTCGGGATCAAGTTGCCCTCGGTGATCTGCTGGTGGTAGATGTCGTTGATGATCTTGCAGCTTGGGCTCCTGACAGCCTTGCAGATCTGGTAGGCTTGAGAAATTCTCGTCAGGAAGAGTCCCGGGTGATCCCAGGGATTCAATGGTTCGATCACGATGACCAAGCCCGATGGTTCGCAAATGTCCGCACAGAATTTGAGATTTTCGGCAACGTTGGCCGTCTGGTAATCCCATTCCAGGCTTTCGTCATACCGGCCGGGAACGACAAGCGTAAATTTTGCGTTGGTCCGTTTGGCCGTTTCCACCGCTTTTTTCATCGTATCCGCCAGCATGGTTTTGATTTCTTTGTCCTGTGTGACAAAAGATTTCACTTTAAAATCCGCATAGGCCACAAACGGCCCGAGCTCCATGTTCAGGCGGCTCAATTCATTGGCAATGGTTTCCTGAAGTGACGGATCCTTCCCCATCAACCCGTTGTCGAACATGGCTCGGAAGCCCTGGTCAGCCATGAATTTGATCTGGTCGATCGGATCCTTTCCGGCATGGGCTTCGAACATACCAAAATATGGCGCGTACTTGAGCTTAAAGCCGGATTTAGCCGAAGGAGCTGCAGGTTTTTTACCTGAGACTCTGATCGGGGTAACCGCTATTGCGGCAGCAACAGCTGTGGCTGTGCCGATGAAGTGGCGCCGGGAAAGTTTCTTGTTGTCCATTCTTCCCCTCCTTAGGGTAGGCATTGTACCAGCATTCTATAAAAAGGAATGCTCCTTTTCAACAAAAGAAAATAAAAGAGAACCTCGATGGGAAAACATCTCTATTTCTGCGATACCAAAAGGCTTTATATTGGCTTTTAAGAATTGTTTTGCTCCCGTGAAGATTTTTTACGCCATCCCTTCACCGCTCTTCTCGGCGGCTCGGAACTGCGCACGTTAACTCCCAGTCTCTACAACGCTATCCTTTGTTCCCATGCTTGCCCGAATCTCTAATCCTTTAGCAAAGTCGTGCTCAATACAGCCTCGCCGACAATATGGGGATTACCCCATATTGTTACCCTCGAAGAACAGGTTGTTATGGCTAAATCTTCAATGGTCGCTTCAACCATCCCTAAAAGCCCTCATTTGTCACGGAAATTGAGATGCTTACAATCGATGGAGATCCCTCGACAGAACCCCCCGGTTGTGTAAAAATAGCAAAAGCAAAAAAAGTCAAAATTTGAGGGAAAAATGACAAAACGATACGGTTGTCCGGAAAAAGATATCGGGCATTACACGTGTTATCGAACGAATGAGACCATCAACATCGACGGTCATTTGGATGAACTTTCCTGGGAAAAAGTGCCAAAATCGCCAAGGTTCGTGGATTTAGTAACTGGAGAGCCTGCTCCATTGGACACACGGATGGCGGCACTCTGGGATGATCAGAATTTATACATCGGATTTTGGGTGGAAGAGCCCCATGTTCAGGCAAAATTCACCGAGCGAGATTCTCCCATCTACATGGAAAATGACGTGGAAGTCTTCATCGCCGGTAAGGATTGTTACTACGAATTCGAAATAAACGCTCTGAGCACGGTTTATGAGGTCTTTTTCATCTGGCAGGATGCCTACAAAAAAGGGAGTGTTTTCGATAAGCCGGAGTTCGATCTTGTTTCCCAACGGATGGATGTATTGGGCGGCTTCCAGGACAGCATGCGTTTCGGCAAACACCCTAGGGGAAAACGGTTGGCCTTCCTGGATTGGGATTTCCCCGGAATGAGGAGCGCTGTTGGGGATGTCGACATAGGATGGACCGTGGAGCTGGCTTTTCCGTGGAAAGGGATGGAGATGCTGGCCGATGGCCGCTCGCTTCCTCCGAAAGACGGCGACATCTGGCGGATGGATTTTTCCCGTTTCGAAGCCTTCGACCTCAAAGGTAACCCAATACAGCCTTCAGCAGGATGGGCTTTCAACAAGCACGGCGTCTACGACTCCCACATCCCCGAATGCTTCACCTTTGTCCACTTCTCAACCAAAAACATCGATGTCCTTTGATGTTTATTTTATCTTGATTTCTGTTTCCACGATGAAAAATTTATAGTTTTTATAGACAACAGTAATTTCTGATTTTTTTTCCTTTCCCCAATTAGGATGAACATATTCTTCTCTAACAATGTATCTGCTCGGAAACCGAATCCCGTTTTTTTCAAAGGCATATTCTGAGATGAATGTTATTTGTGGTCTTGCTCCCATTATTTTGGCCTCTTTTTCAACTCTCTCAAAATCGCTCATAGATCTTTGTTCCCACTCGATCTTCATGATGCTGCAATCGCTCTTTCTCACCCAGACTTTTCCAAATAAGTAATCTGTCCTTTCGTTCGGCTTTGGAACAATCTCAATAACGTGACATTTGTCGCCTTTATACTTCTTTTCTTTTTGAATCTTATAAACATAATGTGACTGTTGATCTTTACCCAGAAGCCCGATGGGGCCAAATATGACAAATTTGTGTTTGAAACGTTTTGTCTTTAGCTCAGCATTTTTTTCATGCATTCTCTGTCCATTATCTTCTATGAGGATCCTCAGCTCTCTGACACTAATGCCTTTCTGGATTAACTGATAATCATAGACGTAGGTATTATCTATATAATTGGGGGCATGTCCCAAAAAGTATATATATTCTTTAATCTCCTCATGACAAACAAAGTGCAAGGAAACTTGATCCAGTTTTTCGCAGTATTGTGCTGTTTTTTTTAATATATGAGGCAGGTCAACCTCATCGCTTTTTTCTTCACTTTCACTCAGTATAATTGGATTCAGGTAAACCACAACAAAAATAAAGAAAAAAATGAGAATTCTTCTGATTATACAGCCCATTTATTTTATCAATCGGCAATGTAGCCGGCTCTGTGGGTAACTTTATAATTTTTTCCTCTGATTCTCACTTCTATTTTTTTAAACTTCCCGTCTGACCTGTAATTTTTCGGCGTGTAGTACAAAAGATAATAGTTTTCCGATGCAAGAGCGGCTCTCTGGAAGGAAGAGGCGATATTGGCGGAACTGTCGCTTATCCCTCCAGTAGCCTCGGCCATTTCATGAAAAGCGCCGAATATTTCCTCTGACAGGTCGATCAGCTGCAACACTATGGGAGTTGAACCCATTGGCTGCTCTGCAGGATTTATTCTGTAACTATCCAGGTGATGCTGGTCCGTCTTTGTCACAAAAATGAAATGGATCGAGATCAACGAGTCAGAAAAAGCTTTCTTAACCTTATCGACATTGAAAGAAATAGGTGGTCTTATGATATCATCAGGCACCGGAATTTCTGCGGGTATGGGAACAACTTTTTTTTGATAAAACAGAAACACGTATTTCTGTCCTTCCAAATTCTTCAACTGATCTTTGAATCCCATAAGTTTCTTCTCATCAAAGCTTCTATAATCTCTTATTTGCCTAAGAATATTTTCAGCCATGGCCGCTGCCGAACCTGTTTCACCTTCATCCCTTACAATTTCGTCTCTAAGCCATTCAAGTTCTCTCAACATTCCCTTCAATTCTCTGGCTGCTGATTTTATATCTTTTCTCAGTGTTTCTTTTAGTTGATCGACAATGACCTCTTTAGGTGTTTTTTCCAATAGTTCTTTCTTCAATGCATAGGTTTTAAGTGGAGTGACAACATAGAGGAAATCATCCTGTAAAAATACATTTTTGAAAAAATATTCGAGCGTATCTTCTATCTTAGGGAAATAGTCCATCATCTCGAATACCAGGACGAATGTTCGGGAAACTTCGGGGAGGTATATCCTTCTGGCCATTTTTTTATCCAACTCTGTTTCTTCCCTTTCGATCACGGTCTTTTTGACCAGATACAGGGCTTCAACTTTCTGGAGCACGCCTTCCTCATAAATCTCAAAATCCTCCAGATTTAGCTCCTCGACGAATTTGCCTTTTGTGAACACACGGACAGGGACTTCGATGTTGATCGCGATAGCATCATGTTGAAGCTCCTGTTCCTTTAACTTGACTTGCTCACAATTAAGTCCTCTTGTCAAAAATGGGATCAAAAGAATTATGAAAAAAATAAAAATAGTTTTGTTCTTTAATATTAGCATCTGAATGATTCGTTAATCCGCAAAATAGCCGGCTCTGTGGGCAATTCTGTATTTATCCCCTTTCACTTTAATTTCAATACTTTTGAATTTTCCATCAACCACGTAATTTTTCGGGGAATAATACAGGAGATAATAGCTTTCGGCAGCATTCACAGCTTGCTTAAATAAATATTCCGGATTCGCCGAACTATCCACAAACCCGCCTGTTGCCTGCGCCATCTGTCTAAAGGCCCCATAAATGTCGTTGGATTCTTCTTCCATGCGTATCCCGTATGTAAGCTCTGCCGGTTTGGAAAAAAATAGAAAATGAATGGATACAGAAGCATCCGCATAAGCTTTGTTTATCAGATCGACATCAAACGTTATGTCTCTCGCAAAGTAATCTGAGAGGTTCGCAAGTGTAAGTTGCAGAGAAAAATTATCATGGAACAAAGTCTGGGCCTGATCCAAAACATGGGGATCCAGCCGCGGAATAAACTCCCTTTGATAAAAAAGAAAAACATACTTCTGGCCCTCTTTGTTTTTCAGGAATTTGGCAAAATCTAAAAGCTGCAATTGATCAACGTCCCGAAGATTTTCTAACCTACTGATACCAGTGGCATATGCCATACAAAGCTCTTCAATAGGAGGCATATCTTCCCCTCCTCGTCCATACGCAAAAGAATCTTCGGTCGTTAAACCTGCCCCCTTAGGATCAGCAATTGCCGCTAATTCACGCGCCACAACCTCGATATCACGAAGGACACTGTTATATTCTGAACTGCCGACAACGGTCTCTTTTCTTAACAGGCTCTTGAATTCTTCTCTTATATCCTCTTTTGTTCCAAACTCAAAAACTTTCTCGTTCATCCTGTATGATTTCAGCGGCGTTATAACCCAAAGCTTGTCTTGAGGAAGGAGGACATTATCGACAAAAAAGTCAATCGCATCTCCCATTTTTGATGTGTACTGATTTATCTCAAAAAAAAGGAAGAAATTTCTCGATGTCTTCGGTTCGTACTTTTTTTTCTCTTCTTTCCTTTCGATATCTTTTTTTCTAATACGATAAACAGCTTCAATTTTCTGGCGAACTCCATCCTCATAAACCTGAAAATCATCAATAGTTAAGCTATCAACAAATGTTTTTCCTTTAAAAACTCGAACCGGCACCTCGATATTAACCACAAGAGAAACTTCCTTGAAGGCCTCCTGTGGAAAAAATGTGAGGTTCACCATTAACAGACACAGGATAATTAGAGATCTTTTCATGTCCCCCTCCTTGTCCATGTAAATATCCCCATTTGAAAATGCAAACTCTGTGCCAAATTATAACAGATCGAGAAGGAATTTTTAAGTCGTCAGTTTGTCCTCTTTCCGTGACATGTGTATTTGATCTTATTTAAGCGGTGTTTACTTCAATTCTTTGATGCGGATGTTGTGGATGAAGATGTTCCGGAAATTCAGGGAAGTGTTGTGGGCCTGGAGTTCGATCTGGCCCGAAGGATAGATGGGCTTGTCCCTCTCCCAGTAGTTTTCCATCACCACATCGTCCACCACCAGCACACCGTTTAGATACACCGTCACACGCTCCCCGATCATCTTGATATGAAAGGTGTTCCATTCCCCCACAGGATTGTCTGCCCGCACCAAGGGCTTGCTGGGACCTTTTTGGTTATTGTAAAGGCCGCCTGAGCCGTCGAGAGATTGGTCCAGTCCCCAGATCTGGACCTGAGGAGAACCTCGTAGATAAATTCCGCTATCTCCCCCCTCTTCAATCTTCCAGTCTACGAACAATTCAAAATCCTGATAATCTTTATCGGTGCAGAGACTCTCTCCTCTACCATCGAAAACCAAAATTCCCTCGTCGACTTTCCAGTGAACGTGCATCGATTCATCGGCCAGAGCCTGGGCTTTTTCCAATTCCTCAGGCATCATCTTGGCCCGCTTTACGGGATCGCCTACCAATCCTTTCCATCCTGATAGGTCCCTTCTGTTAAACAGGGGTACGAATCCTTCCTCTGTCAATAGGGTTCCTATCCTGTTATCCACATTCTGTCTTGTACGATCGTTATCGATGTTCCTCGCCACTTTTTGGAATATGGAAAGAAGCTGGGATTTGGAAAACTCTTTTTTTATCTCTATATCGGAAAATCCTATCCTGGCCACAACTGCTGCCGCCAGAGACCGCAACTCCGGGTTTTCGAGAAAAGACGCCGCAATCTTGAAAGCTTCTAGGGACCGAATCGCACCCAGCCTGCCGAGCACGATGGCCTTAGCCGCAGGATAGGAAACATGACCCAGTACATCTTTGTATCTTTCCAGCTTTTCCTCCGGTCCCAGGTCTGACTCCTGGACAAGCCTTACATAACCCTTACTGGCCACCAAAAGGTATTTTTGGATCTCTGTGTTCCGCCAAATTCGAGATAACTCTTCTGCCGCTTCAAAATCGGGCCATTCGGACAATACAGATATGGCCACGGCCTGAATCTGGGGATTTTCGCTCTTTGTTTTGGCTATAACGGCCTGGAGAGCATTCTGACTGCCGATCCTGGACAGCAGTCTCAACAGATCAGGCTGCTTTTCTTCGTCTGCTGTCTGCAGAGCCACGAGTAACAAATCGGCACGCTTGTCCTTGTCTTCGATCTGGTTGGCACTGGCAATGATCGCCGCTTGAATAAGGCGAATATCCTGGTTTCTGTCGGTTTCAACAAGCATCTCAATCAAACGGGGTATATCCTGAGGGCCGGCCAAATTGGTCATACCCGCCAAGACTGCTTGTCGGATATCCTCATTTTCGCTTTCGGCCTTTGCAAAAAATATATCCACGTACTCTTTCGCGTGACGTTCAGAAAGAATTTCCATCAGCACCACCCGGGAAGGAGACGGCACCTTATCCAGAATTTTCACAGATTCGGGAATGAGCAGCTGACTGGAAAATCCCATCAAGGCCTGTTTGATAACCGCTATCTCATCTTTCTGATCGGTCCGTAGTAAGGACAGAATATCGAAAAAAACCTCCTCTCCTCCAAGGCTGGCAGCAGCGGGAACAGAAGCCAGCTTGATGACTTTTCTGTGGCTCTTCAACTTTTCCCTGAGGACGGGCAAGGCCGTGACATCGCCTCGCCGGCCGAGCATCCCGATGATCTGAGCCTGCACATCGGGGGATGCCTCTGTCATCAGCTCGATCCATCTGGCCGTGGCTTCTTCTCCGGGTATTCTGTCCGCAAGTTCTAAGGCTCGAGCCCGCAATTCCTTATTGGGATTACCCGTCGCTTGGAGTAAGTCTTCAAAGGCATTCTCTCCTATAGCATCGACCAGGAGAGACAATGCTGTGCAGGGAATGTGGCTCTCTTGTGGGGCGGTGTAACTGGTGATTAGGTTACGGCAGATGTTGGCGCACAACACCTTGTGTCCTGATTCGGATAGGCGCTGGGCATACAAGAGATAAACGGAGGGCGCCCTTGTTCTCTCATAAGAAGGGGCCTCGAGAGAAACAGTGCTCACGGCTTTTTCAGCAAGAGGATCCCCGATATTCGCCAGGGCAAAAAGGGTCACCTGGCGAAGTTCATCATTTTTATCGGTCGCAAAACCGAGGATTTTTTTTGTCGCTTGTTTGCTCCTCAACTCACCCAGGGCTTTGATGAGAGTTACCCGGTTCGCTCCTGTCGCCTTCCCCAGGGCTTTGAGCAAGGCCTTTTCTGCCTCCGGTGTTCCGATGGCTAAAAGGGCTTGGGTCGCAGGCTCACACAATCTTTTATTATCAAGATACCTCTTAAGAGGTTTGATCGATTCCTTTTTTCCGGTCCGCTGAAGCTGCCTTATCAAAAAGGCCTGAACCTCCTTATTTGTCTGTCTATCCAGGGCTTTGATGAGGGCCTTGGCATAAAGTTCACGCGCCTTCTCCCCTCCTTCCTGGGACACATATGTTGCCAGGGCACTGAGGGCATACCGGGCATTGGTGTCATCCCCTGTGCCGGGAGGAACCAACAAGCGGCAAACTTCAAGGATTCCATCCGATCCCATCCCCATCAACTGGGAGGCCAGGTTTTGTCTCACCTCGGTGTTTTGAGCCGGGAATCGATCCACTAAGGCCTGAACCTTCGATTTTGCGGCTTGAGCACTATCCAAAGCCCACACTGGCGACAGGGATAAGCTGATTGTAAAAATGCCAGATAAGAACAGGAGAAAACAAACAGCCTTTATTCGTTTTTTCATCTCTTTTTCTCCCAATAAATCCGCCTTAAAAGTGCCAAGGCGCTCTGAAGGGTTGGTTGACAAGCCGGTTGGCTTCCTCATCACCGATAAAACGCTGTTTTTTCGGGTCGAATCGGAGGGGTCGGCCGAGCCGGACAGCGATCTTGCTCAGGTTGACGATGGTGCAGGAACGGTGCGCGTTTTCTTCGTTGAGGGCAAATTTTCTCCTGTTTCTTACCGCCTCGGCAAAGTTGGTCAGCTGGGGCTCAGGCTCAGGCAGGGAGGCTAGTTTATCCTTAAAATAGGGAATATCCGATTCCATTCCCTTGAAAAGTTTACCTTCAGGCCCTTCGATGAACGGAACCTTCTCTTCCGATTCTTCTCCGTCCAGGAAAATTTCGCAGCCATCGGCGTATTTCATCCGGATTTTCCGCCAAGTGCCGCAAGCATCCGGGTGCTGCTGGGGACAGTCGGCCTCGATTTCTATAGGACTGGTGTCATCCTTGTCCAAGATGTACTGGACCGGGTCCAGATAGTGCATGCCCATGTCTCCCAAACCCCCGCCGTCATAATCCCAGTATCCGCGGAAGGTGTTGTGTACGCGGTGGGGATGGTAAGGTTTGAAAGGCGCTGGACCGAGCCACATATTGTAATCCAGCTCTTTGGGAACAGGTTGGGGCGCCAAATTCGTCTGGCCCACCCAGTAAAATTTCCAGTCGAATCCGGTAGCTCCACTCACTGTCACCTTGAGAGGCCAGCCAAAAAGGCCGCCTAGGACAGCTTTTTTTATCGGCTTGACAGTTGTCGCGAATCCATAAAAACGTTCTTCGAACCGGAACCACGTGTTGATCCTGAAAATTCTTCCGTTTTTCTGGACAGCGTCGACAACCTTTTGTCCCTCCCCGATGGTCCGGGTCATCGGCTTTTCACACCAAATATCTTTCCCGGCCTCGGCGGCTGCAATGGATATCAACGCATGCCAATGCGGGGGAGTCGGGATGTGAACGATGTCAATATCGGTCCGCTCGAGAACATCGCGGAAATCCTTGTAACCTTTAACTCCCGGGCCTGCGATATCCAAAGCCCTTTTGAGATGGGTTTCATCGACATCGCAAACGGCCAGCAACCGCGCTCCTTGATAATCAAGATGAGCAAGCCCCATGCCACCCACACCGATCACAGCCTTGGTCAATTCATCGCTGGGCGGAATGTATCCCTGTCCACCCAAAACATACCGGGGGACAATTGTCATCGCTGCTGTTGCTGTAAGGGCACCCTTAAGAAAGTTTCTCCGTGTGATGGTTTTTTTCTTTTTCATGCCAGAGTCAGTATATTACAAACAGGAACGCTCCTCAAGACAATTGGGGACGTCCCCTATTATTTTTGCTTGAATTTTGTTGTGGGTTTAGGAAGAATAGGGACCACAACTTTTATTCTTATGGTTAAATCAAAAGAGGAGGGAGAATATGTTTAGAGAACGTATTTGGCTTTCTGTATTGTTTGTTTTTTTAGTCCTCATTTTCATCGGGAATTCGCAGGCGATCGCTGCTCAAGCCCCGGAATTGAAATTCGACCACAACCACACCTTTCAAGAGGTGGCCGATTACTTGAATGGGATGGTCAAAGCCTATCCCAAACTTGCCCGGCTACGCACCATCGGAAAAAGCTACCTGGACAAGGATCTCCTCGTGATCGTTATCTCCAATCAGGATACGGGCAAATGCAAGGAAAAGCCCGGCTACTGGTTCGACGGCAACCTGCACGCCAGCGAAGTGATGGGAGCAGAGGTTTGCCTTCACACCATCCATACCCTTCTCACCCAATACGGGAAAGACCCGGCCATCACCAACCTTGTGGACACCCGAACCATCTACATCATGCCCAAACTCAATCCCGATGGGTCAGACCATTATCTGACCAAGCCGGATAGCATGCGAAGCAGTGTCCGTCCCCATGATTCGGACCGAGACGGGCTCCTGGATGAAGATCCTCCCGAAGACCTGGATGGCAACGGCTACCTCACCCGGATGCGGGTCAAGGATGTGACGGGACCCTGGAAAACCTCTCCGGATGATCCAAGGCTTTTAGTCAGGAGGGAAGAAGAAGAAAAGGGGGAATGGCAGGTCTATCCGGAAGGCATCGACAACGACAAAGATGGCCGGTACAACGAAGACGGCGTCGGCGGCCTGGATATCAACAGGAACTGGCCATCCCGCTGGCATCAGGAATACCTCCAACGCGGGTCCGGTCGTTATCCCCTATCCGAACCTGAAACCCGGGCCGTGGCGGAATTTCTCCTCTCTCACACAAATGTCACGGGTGTTGTCAACCACCACATGTCAGGCAACTTCCTGTACATTCCACCAACCAACAAAAACTTCAACCCGATTACTGGGGAAGAAACAGAAATGCATCGTGAAGATGCAGCCTATTTCGACATCTTTGGACAAAAATATAGCGAGATCATCAACGAACAGCCCGTCCGGAAAGTGCTGGGAAGGGACGCACCTCCCCGCCTGGGAGCCATCTGGGGGGTAATGATCGGGTGGGCCTACGACCACTATGGTGTGTACAGCTATGTTCCGGAAATGGGATCGCTTGCGCCATTTTGCGATTATGACAACGACAAAAGGGCCAGCCAGGAGGAGATGTTGCGCTGGAACGACGAGGAATTGGGTGGAAAGATCTTCATGGACTGGAAAAGCTACGACCACCCCCAATTAGGCAAGGTAGAGATCGGGGGATTCGTCCGCAAGGTCTATAATCCTAAATTCAAGAGCTACACAAGCCTGATGTGTTATCCCAGCCCGGAATTCGAGGATTTTCTCGCCAAACACACCAAGTGGAACCTGTATTTGGCGGCCCAATCGCCCCTTGTGAGGATAACCGAAGTGAAAATCCACAAAGGAGATGCCGGATACGTCAAAATTGCGGCCAGTATCCAAAATCAGGGCTTTTTGCCCACCAATGTGACCCAGCAGGCCATCAAAAATCAAACGGCAAAAACGGTGAAAGTTTTGATCTCCCTGACAGGGGCAGAGATGGTGCTGGGGAAAGAAAAGGTCGATCTCGGACATCTGCGCGGACACACATCCTTGAATCCCTCACCCGTGCAGAAGGTGGAATGGATGGTGAAAACCACAGGCAAAGGCACCCCCACAGCTACAATCAAAGTCGTATCTGAAAAAGCTGGAACCCATTCCAAAGAACTCAAGCTAACGGCCAAGTAAATTTTTCTATGAACGGAGGATATCCCATGAACAAAAGAAAATTCGCGATCGCTCTCATCATCATGACTATTTGCACAATGGTGATATCCGGCCTCCCGCAAAAAAGCGGCCAAATCGAACAGCAATCGGTGACGGTCGAGGATTTTGCTGCCAAAGGCTATATTCTGGACATCGGTGGCGGTGGAGAGGGCGTTATCGGACAGCTCAAGGGCCAGCAGGTAATCGCCATCGACATCAGCAAACGGGAACTTGAAGAGGCCCCATCAGGTCCTTTGAAAATCGTGATGGACGCAAGGGATCTGAAGTTTCTGGATGACACATTCAACACGGCAACAGTGTTTTTCACGTTCATGTATATCCACAGCGATGATCATCAAAAAGTGTTCGAAGAACTCCAGAGAGTTCTCAAACCGGGGGGACGCCTGCTCGTCTGGGATGTCATTTTTCCTGAGTTGACAGACAAAAAAAAGAATATGGCGCTTTTCCCATTCAAGTTCATTCTCCCGGATAAGGAGATAAGAACAGGGTATGGGGTAAGACGGCCGGAGGGAGAACAGGGCCTGATGCATTTTACAGAACTGGCAAAAAAAACAGGATTTCAGATCGTCTCCCATAAAGAGAAAGACAGATGGTTTTTTCTGGAGGTCGAAAAGACAAAATAGAGGAGAAATCGGATGCCGTCATTCAGCCACTCAAAAATCGGAGCCTTCGAGGCCTGTAAGCTGAGGTACAAATTCGCTTATATCGATAAGATCAAGGTCGAAGCTGAGGATACCATCGAAACCTATCTTGGGAGCATGGTGCACGAGGCCCTGGAGAAACTTTACAGAGACAAGCGGTTCGAAAAATTGATGCCCCTGGAGGAGCTTCTGGCCTACTTCAACAAGCTCTGGGAAGAAAACTGGAAGGACACGGTCATCATCGTCAAAAAAGACTACACGGCGGACAATTACCGAAAAATGGGGGAGCGGCAGCTCACCGATTACTACAACAGGCTTAAACCGTTTGACCAGGGTAGGATCATCGGCCTGGAAACCCAGGATTTCCTGCCCTTGGATGAGCAGGGCAATTACAAATTCCACATCCGGATCGACAGACTGATGGACATAGGGGATGGGTTGTACGAAGTGCACGATTACAAAACGGGATCCTCCCTGTCCAAGCAGGAAGAACTGGACAAAGATAGGCAGCTGGCCATGTATTCCCAGTGGGTCCGGCAGAATTTCAAAGATTTCAAGAAGGTTCGTCTGGTGTGGCATTTTTTGGCATTCGACAAAGAAATGGATTCCTACCGGACAAAGGAAGAATTGGAAACCTTGCGGGAGGAAATCCTGTCTCAGATCGCTGCAATCGAGACCACAGAAGATTTTCCCGCAAATTTATCCTGGCTCTGTGACTGGTGTTTGTACAAGTCCATCTGCCCGATGTGGAAACACGAGGTGGAATTGGAGGAAAAACTAGAGAACGAATACCTGAATGATCCCGGTCTCAAACTGGTTGATGCGTATGTCAAACTCAAGGAAAAAATCGACGCGTACCGCAAAGATGCAGAGGAGGAGTTGGAAAAAATAAGGGAGGCGCTGATTACCTTCTGTGAGAGGGAAGGGGTGCAGGTTGTAGCTGGTTCAGAAAGCAAGATATCCCTTAAAGCCTACGAAACGATCAAACTCCCGAGCAAAAACACAAAAGAGCGAGCCGAATTGATCGACACCCTCAAAAAACTCGGGCGGTTGGAGGAGGTTTCAAGCTTCAATACTTATTCTTTGGCCAAGATTCTTGAGAAAAAAGAATGGGAAAAGGATGAGCTGGACCAGTTGGAAAGGTTTTGGACAGCCAAGAAAAATTACAGGTTGACTGTCAACAAAAAATAATGCGATATTATAGGCGGAAAGATTATTAGCTGTAGGGGAAAATGGATAAAGACATAAAAAAATATCTTACGAGCTTGGATTTCGGGGAACTCCAGCATTTCAAAAATATGGCGGTGCTCCCGCTGATGACCTCACTCGACGACTCTCCCAAGTATTTGATTCTAAAGCAAGCCTTTGATCAGCATGTGCTGGTCATCGGAGAAGTCAGCCAGGAAGGACGGGTTCCCGAGCTCAAAGTCACCAATAAGTCTGATACGCCGATTTTGCTTCTCGATGGAGAAGAGCTGGCTGGGGCCAAACAGAACAGGGTGTTGAACACTACGATTCTCCTGAAAGAAAATTCCGAAACGATCATCCCTGTGAGCTGCACCGAACAGATGCGCTGGTCGTACAAATCACAGGAATTCTCGGAGTCCGGCACGGTGATGATCCCTAAAATCCGCAAGATGAAGTCCCAGACAGTCTCCGATTCCCTGCAGGAATCACGGGAATACCGATCTGACCAGGGGACAGTTTGGACATCCATAGATGAAATGTCTGAACAAACCGGCGTCCATTCCCGGACAGCCGCCATGAAGGATGTGTACGAGGCAAAAGAAAAGGAACTGGATGAGCACCTTAAAGCCTTCACCTGCCTCCCCCAACAAAAGGGATTGCTCACGTTTATCGACGAGGAGATCGTGGGTTTCGATTTTCTCTCCCTCGATACTGCCTATGCCCTTCTTCACCCCAAGCTGGTGAAAAGTTATGCCATGGAAGCGCTCATGCAAAGGGCACCAAAAAATGAAAAACCCGGCGCGGATAAAGCCAAAGAATTTCTCAAGGAAGTTAGCCGGTGCAAAGAAAAAAAATACAAATCCGTCGGGAAGGGAGACGATCACCGGTTCGAGGGAAAACAGCTGGTGGGATCGGCCCTCAAATTCCAAAAAAAGGTGATCCATATGGCTTTTTTCAGCATTACCGAAAGTGAAAAAGCCGGCAAAATCGCCGGATTCAAAAGGCGTCGCGAATTCCGTACAGGCTAATCCAGGTTAGCAGTCTTTGAGGGGAGACATGAAAGACCCCGCCGTCCTCTTAAACAGCGGGACCATGGAATCACACACCTTGACTTGAACGGGCTTTCCCACAAGAAATTTTCCCATATCAGACGCTTTGGAGCGGACTTTTTTGCATATGTCCTTTCCCAGATCTTTCAAATAAAATATCTTCACCAACGGCTCTTCCAAATCCCAGATCCCGACGACCCGTCCATCCACGAGGATAGTAGAAGTGGCATTCCCGGAGCGATCGAAAATCATCTTGAAGTGTTTGGGATGGAGATATCTCTCTCTGTCTTTGTACCCCATCATGTAGGGATCGAGACCCGGGAGGACATTGACAACTGGATGTTTAGGGGCCTCGAGGGATTGCAACGATTCTCTTTCAGACGAATGGACTAGGTAGCCGCTTTCCAATTCGGGGATCTCGACAGATGACACCTCATCACCTAGGCCTTCGAGGATCTCCTTCACTTGCGATTTGGGAAATCCTGTCCACCAGGCGATATCCTGTTCGCTAACAGGCCCAAATGATAGAATATACTGCTCGACAATTTTCCTTCTGGCTTCCTTTTCATCAAAGGCAGATAAATCCAGATCGGGAAAATAATCCTCAAAAAGATAGTAGGCATGCTGCGTGCTTTTCCATCCCTCTCTGGGGAGACTCCTCACCAGAAGGCCTTTGTCGCACATCCGGTTCACGATCGGTGCAATATTGGCTGCCGTTCGCAGCTTCTTTTTGATCTCTCTGGTTGTCAATCCTCTGCCCCTCAGAAGTTTCAAGATTTTGTTCGAAATTCTCACATATTGTGTCGGAGTGATGCCCAGGTATTTGCTGAATCGTGCGGCCGTTACCTCAGCCATTTGGCTTGTAGCAGCATATGCTACCGGGATGAATTTCTTGGGGAGGATGTAGATTGTATTCCGGACATAACGAATTCGGGCTAGGCTCTTTTTCTTGGACATCTCGACCGCAAGATCATCCTTTCTGAACGAATTCGAGCGGGCAAAAAGAGAAAGGTAAGGCCCGGTGGCGCTTGTCCCATGGAGTCCGCCGATGTCTTTTGCAATCTGAACGACATCGCCCATTTTTGAATCGTCAGCCAAATGCTGCTTTTTCAGGACAAAATGATTGACTTTGGCAATGTTTACCGTTTCCATAAGGAGTCCTTTAACCTGGATTATTCATAAAAAATGCCGATACTATCATTCATTTTTTAAAACAAATATTCAAATCCATTTATCTACTTCATCGGCATTATTTCCCAAGGGCGAGCCAATCTCACCACATCGGCTTCGTTGTGGCCCATTCGCAGTAGTTCACTACAACTTCATGAGCCACTGTCTTGCCGCTGCAGCAATCTTGACTCGTGAATAATCCAGGTAGAATCATTGTTCGGAATGAGTAGTATAACGGACAATTTTTCTCTTGTCATTCTCCGCAAATTTGTTTATCAATAAAAGTAGAAAAAACATCCGATGCCTGAATACAAAAATCCGCTATTCCCAGAGACTATGCATTCTCTTAAAGAGAAACTCTCAGGCCCCAAGCCGGGACTGATCGCTCAACTGGGAATGACCCCGAATCCCCGGCCTGGTCATCAGGTTTATTACGAAGTGGAAGATACGAGCCTCAAAGCGGGTGTCCTAGTGTTGCTTTATCCTCGAGAGGGCAAGCTCCATCTGGTGTTCACCCGGAGGACTGACAACGTGGATTTTCACAAAGGGCAGATATCCTTTCCCGGGGGTCGACAGGAAACCGGAGAAGGTCTGGAACAAACAGCATTAAGGGAAGCCCAGGAAGAATTAGAGATTGATCCCGATTCTGTCCGAATTCTTGGAATGTTGACTCCCCTGTATATCCCACCGAGCAACTACTGCATTTATCCTGTAATGGGTTTGGCCGAGAGCCGGCCGGATTTTCTGCCTGCTCAGCTTGAAGTGGCCGAAGTCCTGGAGATTCCATTGGCCCACCTTCTCAATCCACAAAATATCCGGAGGGAAATGTGGAACATCGGGGGTGCCGATGTGGAAGTTCCGTTTTATGCCTTCGGCGAACACAAAATATGGGGAGCCACCGCCATGGTCCTGGCAGAACTTTTGGAAATGATAAAAGGACTCAGTTCCAGCTAAGGTTTTGGTTCAGAGCGATCATAAATTCGCGCACGATCTTTTTTCCGATTCCGAAAATGTCAACAAGCTGTTCCTTCTGAAGGACTTTGCAGTCCACGCTCACTCTGTCGTCGAACTCCCTGATCATGATGGACAACCTGGGTGGGGCATCTCCACCCCCCACATACCTTCCGCTCTCCGCTCCGATGAATCCCGTTTCTCTGTCGATGCTATCGATCGTGAATTCGATATCGTTCACTGCCTCTATCGATGCATCCCACACTTCGTCAAAAGTCCGATTTCGCCAATAACTCGTCTCTGTTTTGACGGTCTGTATCGCGCACGACATACAGGCCAAAATGAGTAATGACAACAATAATTTTTTCATCGAACTCTCCTCACAACATCCATATTTTTTTCCTCTCGTACTAATAAACCTAAAGCAAAATACATGCCAAGACACTTCCAGGGGTGGGTTGAAAGCCCAAGATATCTTTTTGTCCTTTCTAGATGACATTTTAGGGAACAGTCTTATTTTTCATACTAAAATAAAGAAATAAAAAATACATAAAAAAATAGAACCGTCCCCATTTTCATGCCCACTTTCACGATTAGAATTCTCTCCCATTAAGTGAATGATTCTTTCTCTATTTTGTGTTAAACTGGCACGCCTGAGGGGAAAAAGATATGAAAATTTTTACAAAAAAACGCATCTGTTTTGGGATCATCATCATTCTTGTTCTGGCTATAGCATATTTTGTTTTCAGCAATTTAGATCTCATTAAAGCCGCCCCAAATGGTGTCGGGTATAAAGCAAAAATATTGTGTTCTGGGATATTCGTCTCTAATCGGGATGAAGAGTCCATTCTTAGCAAAGACTTATCCTATCCTCCCGATTTGAACATAATAAATGCCAAGGTTGACTACGAGAATAAGTCTGTAACAACATCGGTTTTTGGGATTATCAAAGAAAAGGCGATCTACCGTGCATGGCAGGGATGCACGATATTGTCAGATAAATCCGAAGCAGAACTCCGTTCACAGTCTGCAGAGATTCTTGCTCCACTTCCTGAAAATCCGGAAACAGTCCCATGGCCGACTGGGGACTTGATGTTATCAGGAGAAATCCCCCCCAATGTGGACAGAGAACTGCTTGATGAAGCCATGCTGAAAGTTTTTTTCGAGCATCATCCGGAAAGGCCGCGCAGAACCCGAGCCGTTGTTGTAGTCTATGATGGAAAAATCATCTCTGAGCACTACGCTCCAGGATTCTCAAAAAATACTCTTCTCCTCGGATGGTCGATGACCAAAAGCGTGACAAATGCTCTGGTTGGGATTCTTGTGGGCCAGGGGAAATTATCCATTTATGATCCAGCACCCGTCCCGGAATGGAAAGAACCTGGGGATCCTCGAGGAGACATTACTCTAGACCAATTGTTGCGAATGAGCAGTGGATTGAAATTCTTTGAGGCATATGCGGAAAACCCTCTCTCTGATGTCAGCACGATGCTGTTCCACAAGCCAGACACAGGAGCTTTTGCGGCTAACATGCCATTAGAAACGGAACCTGACCAAAAATGGTCTTATTCCAGTGGCACCACAAACATCATCTCGCGTGTCATCCGTCAAACAATCGGGAACCAGGCAGAATATGCTTCCTTTCCAAGACGAGTGCTGTTCAATCGCATCGGGATGCGAAGCGCCATCATGGAAATGGATGCTTCTGGTACATATGTCGGTTCTTCCTATATGTACGCTACCGCGAGGGATTGGGCGCGTTTCGGCCTTCTGTATTTAAATGACGGAGTTTGGAAGGGGGAACGCATCCTCCCTGAGGGATGGGTTGCATTCAGTTCCACCCCCACATCCACAGCCCCTCAAGGCCTATATGGAGCCCACTTCTGGCTAAACAGAGGGACTCCGAACAATCCTGAGGATAAACCTTTTCCTCAACTGCCAACAGATATGTTCCTTGCACAGGGTGTCCAAGGCCAGGCTGTCGTCATAATCCCTTCTTACAAGCTTGTCATTGTTCGCCTTGGAATGTCACATTATGGAGATTGGGGCTTTGTCTCTCTAGTTGAGGACATACTTCACGCAATCAAGGAAAGTAAAAAAAGATAGCCCCTCTGGTCAAGAGGGGCCGAGGATTGGATCTAGAGGCGCAAAGCAGAATGAAGGCTTAGTGATTAAAAAGACTCATAAAATGAGGATAAACGATGGCAAAGTTTGCGTTCTCCATATCGGAGAATTGATCCTGAGGGATATCTGCTGCAGAATACAAAGACTGAAGCTCTTTGTTATTCCACAGAGATACCCACTCAGCAATGCTCCTGTCTCCTAAGGGATCGCTGAAATAGATAAAGGATATTTGCATCTTAATTTTTTCCCAAAATGATAGCTGTCCCAAAAAGCCCTGCAGTCACGCTAAACCCGACATAAGAAGCTGTCATCAAACCCATCCACACAAAAGCTAAGGTCGTCCAAGAACAAAGAATGCCTATCAGGCCAATTACATTAAAATGTTTTTTTAGTCTTTCTTTCATCTCCATTCTCCCGCTTCCTTAAGTTGTTCATTGCCCATTTTATCCGCAAATATCATGCCAAAGTGTAACTTGTTGATATTGAATGAATTGCAAATAATTAAGATGGACTTAAGGGTAAAATAATTGACAATTATTCGTACTTTGTAACAAATATTGCCATTTTTTTTGTCCCCCGAATTTCCCTAACGGGGATGCAAAAAGAAGAAAACAACCTCGTAGAGCACAAGGATGAAGTATAGAGAAAAAATAACATAAAGAAAAAAGTAGGCTTTGACTTTGCCGAATAGGATAAAATTTTTGTGCATCAAAAGGATGATCAGGCTGATTACCGTAATCACGTATTTCACAAAAAGGGACATCTCCGGAGCTCTATCAAGAAATTTTATCATCAATGGATTAAGCTCTTTTCCTCCGAAATGGATTATTTTTAGCGTGAAATAGGCGTCAAACACACACAGGACCAATATCGAAAGGACCAATGCCAGATATTTTGCTTCATACCGGTCGACATAATAGTTCTGGTCTTCCGCATCCCGGCGAGCATGTTTTCGCATGCCTTTAAATATGTATTTGCTGAAGGGGCGGGTGGGGAATTTCCTCCGGTCAGATTGTTTTCGTTTATCCGATTGCATAAGTCTCTGCTTAAATTAATGACTTTCCAACGATTCTATGGATTTTATGAAAAGAGTCAATCGTCCTAAAAGATGAATTTGGGGGTGATATTATGATTGCGGGCAGAAATCCAAGGTCAGTCTTAATCGGGGAGGTATCAAATGAATGTTTGACAATTGTAAAAAAAGTCGACATACAAAATATCATTTTGCCCTGTAATCCCCAGAAAAAATAGGTATATATATTGCATGCCTAAAAGAAATAAAACCAAATCTGCCAAAATGAGGTATTAAATAACATGAGAAGGGTGGAATGAAAAGAATCATCCCGATTTTAACTTTATTGTTATGGACCACATTCTGGTTCGGAGGTGCAAGCGCCCTGTTGGCCCAAACCCAGCCAGAAGCAGGCTTTTGTTTCCTGGAAGAGAATGATTTTCACTTCCACACCAACAGCTATTTCAACCGGCTCGCCCTGCGTTCATCCCAGGCACGCATATGGCGGGTCTATCAACCGGCCGACGACGATCCAGTGTCCACGCCCCTCTTTGTCTTCTTTAACGGCGGGCCGGGAGGAGCGACAAGCGCAGGGCTTTTCAGTGCGAACACCGGCCGGAACGCTGTTTCTGTCGACCCACAGACTGGTGAGGGTTCCATCATCATCAACCCTCACAGCTGGACCCGCATCGGTAACCTTCTCCATATCGATGCCCGTACGGCAGGCTTCTCTTACAGCCTGACGGACAATCCCCCACTTCAGCAGAATCCTGTGGTGATCGTAGTCGAAAGCTACGGGGGAATCTCTTTTGTCAATCCCAAGGATTTCAACCTTCTCAGCAAAGCCGAGCAGCAGTACAACGATATCTATTTCATCAAGCGCCTGCGTTACTTCGAAGGATATTTTGTGAATGACTTTCCAGAGATCAGAGAGACCATCCCGGCCGGGCTTCGCTTCAGATACCACGTGTCGGAAAAATTATCCTTTTCTCTCGCATTAGAGGGATTTATACAGAAAAAGAAAGAGACTTTTGAAGGGTCTTTTGGGTACAGTTCGACCACATCGGAAAACCACACAAAAAAATATGATCCCTACCAACTTAGTTTGTCGGGATATTCTGTGATGGGCGGAGTCCACTATCGCATGCCCGTCGGAAGCAAAACGGACATCGAGGCCGGAGCATCAGCCGGTTGAGCCAAAGCTGATTTCGATTATAGTTCCCATTGGTCCTATACGGCAAGCTACCAAGGAACCTCCGTATCTTATTACTATGTCGATGGGGGTGTTCTGGAGGAAGATGGATCAGGAAATGGATTTATGGCCCAAGCGATGCTGCGCCTGAACCGGATGCTGGGAAGGCGTATCGGTTTTTTTGTGGAAACAGCCTACACATACTGCCGGATGAAATCGATCGATGGGAGCGGACGGAAAACCCGAATCGGGACACCTGGAGAGACGTCGTGGGAGGGAACCTGGGGCATAAAAAGAGAAGAAATCCAAGTGCTCTGGGGAAACAAGAACGTATCTGTACCCACCAACTACTGGGGCGGATGGACCGCATCACAAAGGGAACGGGACTTTGTCCTCGATCTGACCGGCTTCCGGCTGGTCCTCGGTATCTGTTTCAGGCTGTGAAGGGTATTTGATATTTTCCTGGGATTTCTTCCTATCAGAGAGTTTATGCGTTTCCAGAGTTTTTGTTTGGATCGAAGACGCCTTTTCCGAAGGCTGGAGAGAGGCGGCACAGTTACTGAAATAACGGGCCGTATCGGTGTTCTCTGATTGACATTTTGGGCATTTAACTGCCATTGTAGCCCCCTAAGTCGGTCGGAAGAAGGATATCAAGGAACATCCAAGGTGTCAACAAATCAAAATAAATCTATTCGCATATGCGGCGCAAACATGATATTCTTAGAATGTACGATGAAAATTCTTTTGATTTATCCGAAATACCCTGACACTTTCTGGAGTTTCAAATACGCCCTGAAATTCATCTCCAAAAAAGCATCTTTTCCTCCGCTGGGTTTGTTGACAGTGGCGGCCATGCTTCCCAATGAATGGGAAAAAAGGCTGGTGGATATGAACGTCGCCGGTTTAACGGATGATGACCTCAGGTGGGCTGACTACGTCTTCATCAGCGCCATGATCGTCCAGAAAAAGTCGGTCAAGGAAGTTATCCACAAATGTAAGGAGTTCAATATAAAGGTTGTTGCTGGAGGCCCGCTTTTCACTACAGGTCATGAGGAATTCGAAGGCGTCGATCATTTCGTTTTGAACGAGGCAGAGAACACACTCCCTCTTTTCTTGGAGGATTTAAATCAGGGACGAGCCCAAAAGATTTACACATCCAAAGAATGGCCCGATATAAAAAAGACACCCAGCCCGCAGTGGAATCTTATCAACAAAAAAAAATACGCTTCGATGAGTATCCAATATTCCAGAGGATGTCCTTATAATTGTGAATTCTGCGATATTATTGTCCTGAACGGACACAAGCCTCGGACAAAAAGCAAAAAACAGATCCTGGAGGAACTGGAGGCCATCTATGACCTCGGCTGGAGAGGGGGTGTCTTTTTTGTCGACGACAACTTCATCGGAAACAGAAAAACGCTCAAAAAAGAAATGCTCCCTGCGCTTATCGACTGGATGGCGGAGAAAAAATATCCGTTTTGTTTTGCGACCGAGACCTCGATTAACCTTTCCGATGATGATGAGCTGATTAATTCGATGGTCAAGGCTGGATTCCGGAGGGTTTTTATCGGGATCGAAACCCCGAACGAGGACAGCCTCACAGAGTGTAACAAATACCTGAACAAAAATCGCGACCTGTTGGCTTCTGTGAAAAAAATCCAGAACTTGGGCCTGGAAGTTCAGGGAGGATTTATCGTCGGATTCGACAGCGATACTCCTTCGATTTTTGAAAAACAGATAAAATTCATCCAAAACAGCGGGATCGTCACCGCCATGGTGGGATTGTTGAATGCACCGCGTGGCACACGTTTGTATCAGCGACTGAAAAAAGAAGGGCGATTGTTGGGAAGTTCATCAGGCGACAACACGGATTTTTCCCTCAACTTCATTCCCAAAATGAATCATGAAACCCTGATCAATGGTTACAAAAAAATCCTCGACACGATCTACTCCCCCAAGCATTACTACAAACGGGTAAGAACATTTTTGAGACAATACCGGCCAAAAAAATTCGACAAAAAAACCTATTTCAAATTTTGCTATCTCAGCGCCTTCTTGAAATCCATCTGGCTCTTGGGGATTCAGGGAAAAGAAAGATTCCAGTACTGGAAACTGATTCTCTGGACCTTGGTGAGACGCCCCTATTTTATCGGCATATCCATATCATTTGCGATATACGGATTCCATTTCCGGAAGATCGCGGGAATTTAGGTCCAATCGGCGTAGATATACTCCAACAGGGTGCACAGGATATCCGGTTGCGTGTTCTCAAATTCTATCCCCATCTCGTACATGTCGCTATTTTGGATCTGGTTTCCCCATACAACTTTTCCTATGGGGCTGATGGTTTCTCCCAATTTCAATAATGTGATTTTTAGCATTATCGGCGTATCGAGAGGTATATAAACGCTGGTCCATATTTTTACCCCCCCTGCAGAAATATCCTTTATCTGAGCGTAGAGAACACTGGAAGGGCTGGGATTGGTTTCGTCAGATAAGATTTCGATCTCGACAGGAAGCTCATCCTCACGCCTGGGTTCTTTGCGCTTTTCTCTCTTGGCTGCAACGAATGCGTTAAAAATTTTATCTATCAGGGATAATCTCATGATTGATAAAATTATCCGGTGGGAGGATAAATATTGCAATCGCCTCTTGGGATGATTTCAGGGGTGATTTTTCTTTCAAAAAACGGACCCATTTGCACGACTAAAAGAGTAGGAAACATTGGAAGCGCGAGGGCAAGTATCATGATTTTTTTAATCTTCCTTTTGGTCGTTCCCTTATTTATCGGGTATGTTCTGGTTTTCTTGAAAATCGGGGCCATTCATGCATTTACCGTAGATCTTTACTATTGGCTCAAAGAAAAACGGCAAAACATCCTTTCTGGAAGGGGCAAATTGGCTAATATCGCCAAATTCACGCTGGAACCCCTGTATTCTTTGCTCATCGCCGTAAACGACTGGACAGAAAATATCGAAAACAGCGGCACAAAATCCGGGGTGAGGATCGCAGGATATTTGTATCTTATCGGAATTCTCCTGTTTATCTTTTTCACGCTCGGACAGTTCCTTTTTCTGCTGGCCCTGATAGGTGTTGGGATCTTGATGGGAACAGTGGTACTGAATTACCTCCGGGCAACCCCAAAAAAAGCAAAACCCAAACAAACTCAGGCTAAAACCCAGAAAAAACAAGTCGAAGGGCAGTCCCTCACATTTGTCGAAAGCATTTGGCCTCATTTCCGATCCCGTGTGATAAAGGAAAGAGTTGAGGATCTGTTCGACCTGAAACAGATCGAAGTGGACTACCACGGCGATATCTTTTCGAGCGATATCACGACATTTCCTGTGAAGACCAAGATCGGATGCGTGGACAAAAAGGGGGGAATCTACGACACAAGGGAAGAAATGCCCGAGAAGATCGGAAGCATTGACACGCAGGGGAACATCGTCGACAAGCGGTTTTTCAACCTCGACGACTTAACTCACTAATTTCGAAGTACGCCCACACTGGACAGATCGATGAAATCCGCTTTACTCGATTTTTGTCGCACCTGAGTCTCGATCTCCCTGATTCAAAACAAGGCCTGTTACATTTCCAGAATCATACATCAGGGGAAGATTCCTCGGTACCGGTATACCTCGGCAATCCTTTCGATAGCCATGACATAAGCCGCACATCGGAGGGCGACATTTCTCTTTTGTGCACTTGCCCAGACTTCCTTGAAAGCCTTGACCATCTTGCGCTCGAGTTCAGCGTTGACTTGTTCTTCTTCCCAATAAAGGCCGCTCATGGCCTGAACCCATTCCAGATGACTTACCACAACACCGCCAGCATTGGCCAAAATATCGGGGATAACTACAATACCCTTTTTTTCCAGTATTTCGTCTCCCTCTGGAGTCACCGGGCCGTTGGCACCTTCGACGATGATTTTTGCTTTAATTTTGTCGGCGTTTTTTTGGTGAATTTGATCTTCCAGAGCAGCCGGAATCAGAACATCCACATCTTGGAAAAGAAGTTCTTCCCTGTCTATCTTTTTTGCAGAATATTTGATAATACAGGCATGTTTTTCCACACAATCCATAAGCCCTGGGATATCCAGACCGTTTGGATCGATCAGGCATCCTGAAGCATCAGATGCTGCAACGACTTTGGCACCCAGCTGAGAAAGGAAAAGAGCGGCATGACCACCCACATTGCCGAATCCTTGAACAGCGATTTTGGCACCTTTGAGGCTTTTTTTCCGTACTTTGAAAAATTCCTTGGTGATGAGAGCTACACCTCTTCCTGTAGCTTCCTTGCGGCCCTTGGAACCACCTAAAATTTCGGGTTTTCCTGTCACAATGCTGGGTTCTGTGTATCCCTTGAACATCGAAAATGTGTCCATGATCCATGCCATGGTTCTGGATGTCGTATAAACATCTGGAGCCGGAATATCGATGTGGGGACCTAAAATGGGCATGATCTCGGTCGTGTATCGTCGAGTCATTCTTTCCAATTCGGACTCAGATAGCTTACTGGGATCGCAAATGATTCCTCCTTTGGCTCCTCCGTAAGGCAGGCCTAAAAGAGCACATTTCCAGGTCATCCACGCCGCCAGAGCCACCATCTCATCCTCAGAGACATTTGGATGGTAGCGAACGCCTCCTTTTGTCGGGCCTTTGGCATCATTGTACTGGCAGCGAAATCCCTTAAAAACCTTAATTTTCCCGTTATCCAATTTGATGGGGACGGAGACTTTCAGGATCCGCATGGGATTCTCCAGAATTTTGAGAAGATTCTTATCGAACTTGATTTCTCGGGCAGCTTTATATAGTTGCTTTTGGGCCTTTCGGGCCAAGGAATCATCGATCATCGTTCCTCCTCACCAATAGAACAAAGAAGCTGATATTTTCGCTGGCGGGAAGGTGTGGGAGTTGAACCCACCCAGGACTTTTCACAGCCCCACACTGGTTTTGAAGACCAGGAGGCCCACCGGGACCAATACCTTCCCGTGAGTTATCTTAATATATGCACGTCTTTGTCGCGTTTTGTCAATCCGATATTGTCAAAATATTCCAAAATCGCCGTCGCGTATTTCCTGGAGAGCTGGAGGATATCCCGGAGTTCAGCAACCGTGATTCTCGGGTATTTTGCGAGATACTGAAGGACGATCCGTTTGGCTTTTTCGACAGCGTCCCTGTGGTAGACGGTTTTGTCGCTGAGGCGCACCAGGATTCCTCTTTCAAAAAGATTATACATGAAATTTTTAAATTCCTTGGTGTTGAGTCCCACTTTCTGTCTCAGCTCTTCCTCGATCGGGGAGGCAAATCCTTTGCGCTTAAATTCCTGCTCGATCTGCTGGAGAATCTCCTGATCCCCGGGTTTGAGTTTGGATTCGTACCCCACTAGGCTCACATCCGAATCCTTCCGCTTCAATATGCCCATTTCCACCAATGCATCGACAACCGCTTTGAACGTCATGTTATCCGTCAGCTCGAGAATCTTGGACCGGAGTTCTTCGTAAGGCATGGCCAAGCGATGAGGATTTTTGTCCAAATAGTCTTTGACAATGGACTTCGATTTATTCTCTAGATCTTCAAAATAATTTTTGTGCAGAAATTTGGCCTCTTTGTGCCCTATTATTTTTATAACATTCTGCGCATCTTCCGAATTATGGAGGGCATCTTCCAGGGCCTCCTCCTTTTCTCCGATCTTTTTCCTCAACTCTGAAAGCGACAAAGGCATCGACCCTGCATCCAGCATCACCTGGTTGACCCTTTCAATCAAGTCACCGCCAAGTCTCTGCAAGCCTTCCACTGTTTCTGAATCGAATCTTTTGTGTTTTTCTGGAGTCGAATCAAGAATCTCCCCTCCTCCGATCGTCATCAGGGGGGAAAAGGTCCGGATCACGAAATGATCCCCAGGCAGAGCCACCGTTGGTGACTCGAGGACAAACTGGACCAAAGTTTCCTGGCCAGGAAGCACCACATCTCCTTCGAGGAGAACCAGGCGGGAAATGATTTCGGCCGTCCCGACATGAAGCCTTATTCGTGTTCTGTTCTTAATCTTCTTCCCGTAGCTCTTCAACAACCTGAGGTTAGCATCCAATCGAAAGGTCGGAGTGAGAGAACCGGGCTCGCCAGCACACTGTCCCCGCTTCAACACTTCCTTTTTGACATCCTGAAGGTTCAAGGCCGTACGTTTTCCTAAGACCGACCTGTCCACCTTGCTATGATGAACTTGAATCCCTCTTACTTTTCCGGTTATCCTATCCGGGTATATTTCGACTTTGTCTCCTTCCTCGACCTTGCCAGAGAGGATGGTCCCTGCAATAACCGTTCCGAATCCGCGCATGGTGAAGACCCGGTCGACCGGCATGCGGAATATGCCGCTGTCATGCCTGATTCCGATTTCATCTCCCAGGGCCATCAGGGCTTTTTTCAGATCAACCACACCGCTGCCGTCAACCGCAGAGACAGGAATGATCGGAGCCTCTTCGAGGAAGGAATCCCGAGAGAAATTTTTCACCTGATCGGTTACCTCGAGGATCCGATCTTCTGTCACAAGGTCTGATTTTGTGAGAGCGACGATTCCTCTTTTTATTCCAAGAAGCCGGAGGATATCAAAATGTTCCTTGGTCTGGATGGAAATTCCTTCGTCAGCCGCGATGACCAGCAGGGCCGCATCGATATTGCTCGCGCCTGCCACCATGGTCTTGATGAGCTTCTCATGGCCGGGCACGTCGATGAACACGATCTGTTTGCCATAGCCAGGTGTTTCTAGAAAAACGAATCCCAGTTCGATCGTGATGCCGCGGCGTTTTTCCTCTGCCAGGGTGTCTGCATCGATCCCGGTAAGGGCTTTGACAAGAAGGGTTTTACCGTGGTCGATATGACCGGCGGTGCCGATAATGACATGCTCGATTTCAGACATCTCGAGTGAATTATTTCTCGAATTTAATCTGCGAAAATATATCCTGATTGATCTGTTTGATCTCAGTAGATGCCGGAACCACCTGAAAGGGGATCTCGAACTCGAGAGTTTCCGGAGCCATACACGACATATCATCGCAGGCTTGATACAAAAAACTGGCTTTTAAGATATTCTTTCCCTGGGGTATTGTATCGCCGACTTTGATGCGAGCTCCCAAAACAACTTTCCCTTCATAGACCTGGAGTTCCACTTCGGAGAAACTGTAGGCCCGTGTTTCGGGTACAGGGTAATAAATCTCTGCAACTTCGATGGTGTCATCCTCATCTATCATGAGGGTACAAGCGATCAGGAATTGATCGGCCAGCTCAGGACCATTGATGTGCCAGCCTGGAAGGATATCCAGGAGAAAAGCAACATCGATATCCTCTCCGGTATGCACCCCGTCTTGAGAGATAAAGGTTTTGACATCGATGACTTCCCCATCGGCCCATCCCAATGAATATCCCAGCAGAATCAGAAGGCATACTAGAGTCAGAATTTTATACTTCAGCATAATTTGGAAAGATATACTCCGATACCCAAAAAGTCAAGAATCGAACAGCAAGGAAACGACTGTTTAGAGAGTTATGCTTCTATTTTTCCTTATTTTTTTCTATGGCCTTCTTTATTTGCTGAATTTTGTTTTCATATCTGGCTTTTATCTGATCATCTGCCAATTCGTGGGCCTTTACCGCAGCCTTGAGCGCGTCTTCAAGCTTATTCATTTTCTGATACACCGTGGCCAGGGTATCCCAATTGGAATAGGCTTCTGCCACTTCAGTCGACTTTTTCGCACTCGCAAGGGCACTTTCCAAGTTTTTCCCTTGGGCGGCCCAAAACATCGCATAGCTGTTCAAAACATTGGCATCATCTTGATGTTTTGCCGCGAATGCAGGCCCAAAAATTTCCATGGCTTTATCATGTTTTTCCAATTTAATGTAATTTTGCGCAGCCGTCCGGAAGTTGTACCACCTGTCCGGATCGATTTTCAGCGCCAATTCCATCATTTCCTCTGCACTTTCTGTGTGATCTTTTTGACCAATCCAGAAGCTGGCGTATTGCATGAGCCCAGATGTGAGCCGAGAAACCTGCCCCTCCATGAACCTTTTTCCATAAACTTCATCCGCTTTTTCTTTGTTATCCTTTAGCATATAAAGCTGTGCAAGGTAATTCTGGTATCGGGGATCAGGATTGTATTTCATGACATCTTTGATCTTTTCTGCCAGCTCGATACCTTTATCGATGTTTTCCTTATCCCGGATGATTCTGGCGACATAGGAACTGAGAACATAAGGATCGTCGGGATATTTGGATGTGTACGCTTCGAAAAATTCCTGTGCTTCTTCTTTGGGCGCCTGCCTCCCATAATAATAACTCAAACGTTGGTATGCAGATTTCATCATCGGGCTTTCCGGATACTTCTTGATGAAGGCCTGGAGAGGTGTTGGATCAATTTTACGAGCAAAAGCCGACATGGCTCCTATCGAGAATTCGGCATATTCGGTGAAGGCGACCTTTTCTTCCTGATAATCCGTTGTTCCCTTTTTCCCGTCAGGGTCGAGAACCAAAACTTCCTTGTACAGCTCCTTGGCTTTTTCCTGCTCGTATTTACTGTCGTATTTCCGCGCAAGTTTAAAAACCGCTTCAACGTTTTTGGGATCTTTGGCATATGCTGCGGATATGGATTTGAACGTGTCAATGCCCTTGACACTTTTTTCGATGGTCTCTAGGAATTTTTCCGGTGGAGGCCCATAACCGACATGCCAGTCATACTCTGAGCCATCCTTATCCAGCATCAAGGTCGTCGGCGTGGCTCGAATATTGAACCTTTTGTAAACCTCGTCTCCTATTTTATCTCCCCTCTCGGCTCGGAAAAGAACAAAATGAGTGTTTAAGAACTCTTGGAATTTTTTGTTTTGAAAAAACTGCTGATCCAGCAGTACGCAGGACCCTCAGCCATCCGAGAAGAAGTCGATCAGAACCAGCTTGTCTTCGCTTTTCGCTTTTGCAACAGCATCATCCAGGCTGCCCCGGAACCAGTTCTGAGCGACTCCAAATGAAGATAAAAAAATGAGGAGAAGAGATAGAACGAGCAGTTTCTTCATGTTTACCTCCTCATGGAATAAGTTACTTTTCATCGTTTTGTAATATAAAGGTTATGCCTTAGATTGTCAAATTTCATTCTTCGCTGCAGCATTTGCAGCAGGGTTTATCCTGTCGGTTGTTTTAGGGAGAGATTTTTCGTCAATATGATTTTCCCCTCTGATTTTGCAATGATTTTGCCGATGATGGCCGCCGAGTTTAATCCTTTTTCGCTGAGTTTTGTCACAAACTTTTCCGCATGATCTTCCTTAACCGCAATAAGAAATCCTCCGGAAGTTTGAGGATCGTACAGGGCAATCTCCACATCCTCGGTCACTCCCTCTCCAACTTCAACGAACTGAGCCGCATATTCCCTGTTTCTCTCGATGGAGCCAGAAATCAGATCTTCCCGCACATAGTCCAACACACCCTCAAAAAAAGGAACCTGGTCCACATAGATCTCCGCTGTGACCCCACTCTGGGCGACCATTTCGCTCAGATGCCCCATCAGTCCAAAGCCTGTGACATCCATGGCTGTGGTCACGCCGGCTTCAACCATGGTTTCAGCCGCCACTTTGTTGAGCTCGGCCATGGATTGGCCTATAACCGCCATGGCTTCCTTGGATGCCCGGTCCAACTGACTGGCAAAACTGATAACACCGGTCCCGAGGGGCTTGGTCAGGATCAAAATGTCCCCAGCTTTAGCCTTGTCGTTGGTGATGATCTTTTTCGGATCGATGACGCCAGTAACGGCAAACCCGAATTTTATCTCGGTATCCTTGATGCTGTGGCCACCGATCACCTCGATACCGGCTTCCTTCATCTTGTCGATCCCACCGCGCAACATCTGGTTCATGATCTTGTGGCTCATGGTTTCTATCGGAAAACCGACAACCGATAAGGCACTAACCGGCTTGCCTCCCATGGCATAGATGTCGCTGAGGGAATTGGCAGCGGCGATCTGCCCGAAGATATACGGATCATCCACGTTGGGAGTGAACAAATCGACCGACTGGACCAGGGCCAAATCGTCTGTCAGCTTGTACACTCCGGCATCGTCGCAGGTATTGGCACTGACAAGAACCCTCGGGTCCGATATGGCCGGGAGGCCGGCCAAAACAATTTTCAGGTCAGTCTGGTTGATTTTCGAAGCGCACCCGGCATTCTCCACAAACTGGGTCAGGGGTACGTTCTCCGACACCTCTTCCAATCTTTCCCCTGCGCACAAACAAACGTTCTTCTGTTTAAAAACATCACAAGGGCAGGGCTCTTTGGGATTGCAGATACAGTGCCCGAGTTTGATCGAACGCTGCATGATCCGGCTTCTTTTTTCCTTGTCGACCATGAGAAACCTATCCTTTTTTGAGAACTGCTAAAAGAGCATCCAAAACAACCTTGTCTTCCTGTTCCTGGATGGTCCGGAAATCCAACAGCACGGCATCATTCTGCACCCTCGGAAAGACAGCGGGCTGATGGTTGCGCAATGATCGGGCTAGGCTATCAGCTGAATGAGCCTTGGGTTTCACCATCAATAGTTTTGTAGGGATGGTCTGCACGGGTACAGAACCACTCCCGACCTGAGAACCTCCATCCACAACAGAGAATTCCACGCCTTCCGGAATCTGTTTTTTGAGATTTCTCAAAACTTTTCTTGCCCGAGATTCAATTTCTGTGATTGAGAGCGCGAACATCTTGTGAACAGGATGCCTCTCCTTCAATTTTTCTGGTGATCGGAAAAGCCGGAGTGTCGCTTCCATCCCGGCGATTGTCATCTTGCCGATGCGAAACGCCCGGGCCAGAGGATTTTTTCTTATTCTTTTAATGATGTCGGCTTTTCCCACGATAATGCCTGACTGAGGGCCGCCGATGAGCTTGTCTCCGCTGAAACAGGCAACATCTGCTCCCACCTTTAAGCTGTGTTGGACCATAGGTTCGGTCTCCAAGCCATATTCACCCAAATCCACCAGAGCGCCGCTTCCCAGGTCGTCGATCAGGGGAACATTGTGTTCTTTGGCCAGCTGGGCCAACTCTTTGATACCGGGCTCCCCTGAAAAGCCCACGATGCGGTAGTTGCTGTGATGCACCCGCATGATCGCACCGGTTTCTTCCCAGATCACCGCCGCATAATCTCGCAGATGCGTCCGGTTCGTGGTGCCCACTTCGCGGAGAATGGCCCCGCTGGCCGCCATGACATCCGGCATGCGGAAAGCTCCCCCGATTTCGACCAATTGGCCACGGGAAACGATCACCTCTTTCCCCTTAGCCAGGGTGTTCAGGATGAGCATGGTGGCGGCCGCATTGTTGTTGACGACAGTTGCTGCTTCAGCCCCGGTGATCTCACAGAGAAGGTCATCGAGATGGACATCCCGGTGGCCCCGCCTTCCGGTCTCGGCATCTGTCGCCAGTGTGCAGTACCCTTCGATGACCGCATCGATGGCCTCCTGCGCCTCTTTGGGAAGCACAGCCCGCCCCAATCCTGTGTGGAGGATAACGCCAGAAGCATTCACGGCCTTTACCAAAGAAGGTGAGAACGCCTTCAGGAGGTGGGCCTCGATTTTAGTTAGGATACTCTCCTGAGACAATTCGTCTGTTTTCGATGATCCCTTCTCTTCTTTTAAAATTTCCGAACGAAGCTCTTCTATAACCTTGCGTGCGGCATCGACAACACTCTCTCTCCCATATTTTTCGATTTGACCTAACGATTCCTCTGTTTTCAGCAGACTGTCCACAGAGGGCAGCTGACGGAGAAGATCTTTCGTCATTTTTATTTCCTGTAATAAATTGTATAGTTGTCCTCATAATTTAGCATTTCTATTCCCAGTTCATCAAGCAAAGAAATCCCGAGGAAAGCATCTTTTTTCCGTGATAATCAGGGTTTTAGGAATGGTTAAAGCGACCATTGAAGATTTAGCCATTATGAGTCGTCTTTCGAGGGAACCCAACGAAGTTGGGACCGAAGACTGTGTGAGCACTGTAATAGCTTATGTATGATGCTGAGTAATGGCCGGATTCTCAGGGTAATGTAAGCGTAAAGTTGCGCAGTTTCGAAGGGCCGAGAAAGACGATGAGGGAATGGTGTTAAAAATCTGAAGGGAGCGAAACCATTCTTAAAAGCCTATATAGAATCTTTTCGATCACGGGAAAAAAGATGCTTCCAAGCCGTTTAGAAAAAGATAGGCTTATGGTGCACACAAAATTAGCTGTTTGTCTGGATGTCTTTAATCAGGCAGTTTGGCTTCGATGCGGAACGTTCCTCCAAACCGCCGGCACCATCCCTCGTCGTTGTTGCAGATCCAGACATCCGGGGTAACCTCGACCACGAATTCATTGGCTCCGGATTCCTTTTTCCACCAGAAGGCAAGGATGCGAGGATCGGTGTCTTCCTCCCCTTCCCGATCTCCGGCCCGTACGGAATTCTTCTCCAGCTCAACTCCTGATACGGGCTTCAGGTTTATCTGAGGCGGAGAAGCCAGATTATTCCACACGTAGCCTGATGTGTCATTCACTTTCAGCGTGAGATAGACCATGCCCTGTCCGGGATGAGCCGGCTCGTTGTAGATGGAAGCCTCAACGGTGTAGGGAAGAGAATCTTCGGAAGTCTGCGTGCAGTCCAGGGCACTGAGTTTTTCCTTCGCTGGGAGTTTATCGGGCAAAATTTCGTCCATGCTTTTTTCGAGTGTCGGAATCGAACCGAAGACGTGGAATGTTTTGGTCCACTCCTGCAATGCCTCACCTTCACCCTGTCCCATCTTGGCCTTGACCGTAGCGGTGAATTCCAAGTTCTCGGCATCTTCGTTGTGCGTCCACATCACGCCGACGGTATGGGGATAGATGTCCTGCCCACTCCTTCTTTTGCCAGCCAATATTTTGTCTTTCTGCAATTCAATGCCTTGGGCGCCTTCCAGTAGGATCTCGGTCGCCACAGCATTGTCAAAAAAGGCTTTGCTTTTTTCATCGGGAGTGACTGTTAAATACATGCGGCTTAATCCCGAGGGTGTCACTTTGGGCGGGAGTGTTCAGGCAAGCTCTGCCCATTTCTCATCGGAAATGTCGGATGGTCCCAACCTTTCCTCCAGCACTTTTTTCAGTTCCTCGGGTTTTGCCCAATCCCATGAGGCAAGAAGGGTTCCATCCTTGTCGATAACAAACTCCATGTTTGGCATGCCACCGTAGGTTTTCTGGAGGGTGTTGTCCATGTCATCGATGATCCAGGGAATGTCGAGCTGCAATTCTGCACTGGCTAGACGGGTGTATTCCTGTCGCATTTCAAGACTGTCGGGCTGGGTAAAACCGTAAAATCCAGGGTGAGGTTCGCGACTTAAAACATTATAAAACGAAACGCCGCGGTGACCGAATGCTTTGCTTAGAGCCTCCTCACGGGAGGCTATACGCCGCCAAGGCGGTCACGTGCAACCTCCCCACTGGATGACAAGAAGAGAATCTTTGTACAGGTTGCTCAGCGGGATCTTATTCAGGTCTTTGTCGTAGATCATGATGTCGGGAACTTTCTTGCCGACATTTGGGGATCGTTCTTCCCAAGGAACACGCGGTCTGCGCTGCTGTTGTTGCTGTTGCTGCTGTCCCTTGAGAAAGGAACCGATCAGCAGAAGCGCGAACAGGGAAAAGAAAACAAGGGAAATTCCTCCTTTTTTCATTTTCTCTTTCCTCCTTGGAGAGGTAACTCCAGAATTATATAAAAGCCAGATATTATTGGCAAGCTTAGCTGTATTTTTTCTCAGTCAGCTCGGCATCTTCTTTGATCGAACAGAGCGCATGGTTCCACACGACATCATGGACAAACGCAGGAAAGAGTAGACGAACAAACCACCAGAATAGCTTCGTAAAAGCCCGATTACCTTTCTTAAAATCGAATGCCGTGTATATGACAAGCCGGTTATTCCCATCTTCGGTCGGTTTGATCTCGAATATGAGCTTTCCTCTATCTGCAAATTTCTCGCTTACTTCGTAATACAGAACTTCTTCTGGGACAACACGTTTGAGCTCCATGTCCATCCAAATGGGCAAGAATTTTATTTTGTATCTTATTATCGAACCCGACTGATTGGACAATCCTGCTCTTTGCATGATCTCCACAAAACGGAGCCTCATGTAGCTTCTCCTGTCATCTCCAAATTTCCCGAACTCCCCGAATATTTTTCTCTTTGACGCCTTAACCTTGATGGCATACATACGTTCGAAATCAGGAGCTCTATCCAGAATCATCCCAAGGGCGGAAGAAAGGGACGACTTGATGTAATCTCTTTTTTCCTTTAAAACGACCGTAGGATACCTCCCATACTCTCCCCATTTCAACCCAAACAGGAATTCGGTGAAGATGTTTCTCAGCGTCACGAATAATCCCCCGATCAGGACTGATTGGAGAGCTCGAAAACTGAACATATCGCCCAATATTTCCCTGTAATCCGCATAACCGCTGGCTATCTTCCACAAACCCTGTCCTAAAGGCCGTTTGTTCTTATCTTTGATCTTTAGTTCTGTGGCGAATGTCTGATAAAGGATTCTGCTCAGGAATGGGGTGCTGAAGGCCAGCCGAATCAGGCGAAATACCAGCTTGCCGTATCGGTTATCCATGGACAACCATTTGACGGTTTTTCCGTATTCTTTGATCAAAGTTTTTTTGTCTGAGCCCTTATGCATGATAATGCGCGCAAGCTGTGAGGCGGATAAAAAGGCAGAATACAATCCATCCTTGTACAATCGAGACCCGACGGCATCGCCGATGATCGCCAGCCTTTCGGCAACTGGATTCGTGGCAACACCGACTGTCATTCTTGGCGAACAAGCACAGGCCACAGGATAATCCGAGATATCCGGGAGTATTCGCTCCAATTGGGGCAATTTGACGATTTTGTTTATTATCTTCCGGGTATCCTTCGGAAGAACAGCTCTGTCGATGTATTTCCCGATCACAGTGACCGTCAGGTAGTCTCCCTTGGGGACAAGAGCGATATGCTCCAGGGGCAATTCCTTTGCTCCGTATTCGATAAAATAAACCTCGTTTTTTAAGTTTTTTTCAAGAACTTCAGGGGAGACTTTCAGCTCAAAAACGAGGGTCCTTCTCAGCTTGGCAGGAACAAAATCCGGATTTATCCTCTGAATAGAGCGGATGAGCGGATTGTCTCTGTAATCCTGGCCAGTTCGTGCATTAACACCGGTGGCGACAGCAACGAAAGAGGCAGGCATAGATTCCTCATCTCCTGATGTCAATTTGATTTTTAACACAGGAATGTTTGGGTCCATGTAAGCGATCTCCAGGACTTCTCCCCGGAGAATTCTCGCCCCCTCCTCGATCGCTTTCCCGAGAAGGAATGCATCCAGTCCCCTCTGTTTGTCTTTGGATTTTAACGGTAATGATCCCCGGAACACTGAAAACATTTTCATCTGATTCGGAACTTTGAGAGGGATATTTTTCCACATCCCGTGGATCCATATCCTTTTTATGTCTCCCCGATTAATCTCTGAGGGGATATGGATCCCGGTTTCCTCCATTATGGCACTCAACCTCGGAGAGATGCCGCCGGCTCCGAAGTTGCATCCTTTGCTCCACCAATAATTATCCTCGACCATCAATGTGGGTTTTTTTTCAACAATAACAACATCAATCTCCCGATTCAGGCGCCGGGCTTCTCTGAAAAGACAGATGGCGAAGAAAGATCCTGCTGGGCCCCCTCCAACGATAGCGAATCTATCTTTGATAGGCATTTGATATTCTTCAGCTATTTTCATCAGGATAAGCCAAATCTCTTTTTTTTCTGGAATTCATATCGATACGCAAAGAAAAGGACTCTTTTTAAAAGAAACGCTATGGAATTTGTATCTGAGGGGATCTGTATCTCTATTCTTGGAATTGATTTATCATCAACTCTTCATCCCAGGAAGGAACAATGCCGTAGTTGGACGAATATTGTTTCCATTCATCGTACGAAACAAGCGGCCTGGTTCTTTCGATTTCGTTAATCGTCGTCTTCACGACCCCGGGCAATTTATTTACCACTTCTGCAATATACTTATTCAGTGCCTCCTCTGAATTAGCCAGGATAGAAA
>Ga0114930_10000338_pt1 | contig 50044 bp, 42 predicted proteins | sample AnhtaG_FD_87300 | JGI IMG/M metagenome (GOLD analysis project Ga0114930, IMG submission 87300) | Deep subsurface microbial communities from Anholt, Denmark to uncover new lineages of life (NeLLi) - Anholt_01485 metaG | ecosystem: Environmental > Aquatic > Marine > Oceanic > Sediment | place...
CACCACCGAGAAGATATCTAGCCAGCCGGTGTCGGCAGAGCTGCGGCGCAAGTACCTGGGTGGCGAGGGCATAAATGCTCGGTTGCTATGGGAGTACTTTCTCAAGGTAGACCCCAAGATAGACCCGTTGAGCCCAGATAACGTCCTGATCGTAGGTATGGGACCCTTAGGGGGGACCGGCTTCGGCGCAGGCAGCAAGATGAAGTTCACTTACAAGTCACCGGCTTACAAAATCTATGGTGACACCACCATCGGGGGTGATTTGGGGGCCCAGCTCTGCTGGGCGGGTTATGATCACATAGTCATCACCGGCAGGGCGGAGCATCCCGTCTACCTATGGATCAATAACGACGCCGTGGCCATCAGAGATGCGCGCCATCTCTGGGGTAAGACCACACACCAAACCGAGAAGATGATCAAGGAGGAGTTGGCTGATCCAGAGGTGGGGATAGCCTGTATAGGGCAAGCCGGCGAAAACCTGGTGCGGGTAGCTTCGATTATCAGTCGCGGACACCGGGCTGCCGGCAGGGGAGGTGGCGGCTGTGTGTTCGGATCAAAGAACCTCAAGGCCATTGTAGCTCGGGGGACCAAGGGCCTGAGTATTTACCACAAAGATGCCTTCTTCGAAGTGATGGACGATTACCTAGCGGGCGTAAACAAGGATCGAGAGTTGACGGAGGAGCTGGTGATGAGGTATGGCACGCTGAGGTACACCGCGATGCAGAACCAGTTGGGCTTTAGCAACTATCGCAATGCCCAGGGCCGGCTACTCCCAGATGAGGGGGTTAACAAACTGAGCCACGACTGGTACAGAGACAACATCGGAGTACGCCCTGCGGCCTGCTCCCCCGGCTGTGCCTTCAGCTGCGATGGCTGGTATCGTCTCAGGGGAGACGAAAGCCCTGCCGCCAAAAGATACGCCGGTGAGTGGGGCACCAAGCCGGAGTTCGGGCAACTAAATCCACTTGGAGTAGGTTGTGACGTCATGGACCTACCGGAAGTGGCCCACCTGGCCAGGATATGCGATGAATACGGCATGGATACCTGGGAGATTGGCATGGGGATCGCCTTACTTATGGAATTGTGGGAGCAAGGGATCATTACCAGGTCAGATATAGCCGAGTGGACAGGAGAGCCCCTTTCCCTGGAGTGGGGAAATTACCAGGCTATGGAGCAAATCATTGAAGCGGTAGCCTTGCAGAAGAACATACTGGGTCATATCCTGCAGGGAGGCGTTTATCAAGCGGCAAAGCGAATTGGTGAGTTGCGGGGCGTAGAAGTCCTGAAGTATGCCAACTATGGTAAGGCGGGTGCCGCGCATGGGGGATCGGCCAGGTCCTGGACATCAATGGGGTTGGCCTGCACCCTGGCCCCAATCGGTGCCCATCACACCAAGGGTCTGGGACTATCGCCAATGGAGTCCATGATGTACTTTGATGGTAAGCTGGATGCTGGGGATATGGGCTGGGGTACTACCCTAAAAGGGGCCGGCCACGCAGTGAGTGAGAACCTCATGGCAATATTTAATTCGCTAGGCATCTGCTTCTTTCTAGTCACAAGGCGTTTGGACAAGATTCCTCTTGACCTGCTTGCCCGCGCCCTGTGGGCGGTCACGGGAGTCAAGTTGACAGGAGAGCAGCTCGGCATAGCAGGAGAAAGGGTGGCCAACATTCAGAAGGCATTCAACTCCAGGCTAGGACTAAGGAGAGAAGACGATGCCCTGTGCCATCGGTGGATGAACGAACCGGTACTAGAGGGACCTATGGAGGGAATGAAGGCGGCTAACTACATCGAGTCTGCCAAGGACGAATACTACCAGTGGCGGGGGTGGGACACGGAAACGTCTTTGCAAACAATGGAGAAGCTTAGAGAGCTAGGCCTACTCGATGTTGCCAGAGTATTGCAGAGAGAGAACGCCGTAGTCCGTTCTGAGCGCCGGAGAAAAGTCTGAATCATATATGCTGAGCGTCTCAAATGGTTGCGCATAAAGAAGCTTGGGTGCAGTATTTGGCTGCTCTCGTTTTACGAAATGGGAGGTCAAGGCCATTTTGAGTTGGTCGATTAGTTCGAAACAATGGCTGTGGTTAATCTACCTGCGAACGATCCTACACACTGGTCCGATGAGTAATACGGCAGGCGACCTGTTTCCTACTCATTTATGGCGAATCTTCTTGGAGATCACCGGAAAACACTGTAAAGTGAATATCGACACCTGCTGCACGACAAGGCAGGGGAAGAGCTAATAGGGAGTCATTGCTGTTAGAAGCGTCCATAACTTCTAGCCACAGCAATGGGAAAGGAGTTGCATGTGAGTCGGTTACGATTTAGAAAGCTTTTTGAGCCTGGCAGGATAGGGAAGATGGAGATCAAGAACCGGATAGTGATGTCGCCTATGGTGGACAACTTTGGCACCGAGGATGGCTATGTCACCGAGCGGTCTATTGCCTACTATGAGGAGCGGGCCAGAGGGGGAGTAGGGCTTATCATTGTGGGGGCGAGCGCCATAGATTTCCCTAGAGGCAAAGGGCTGGCTCGCAATTTGGCCGTTGATGACGACAAATATCTCCCTGGGCTGAGCAAGCTGGCTCAAGCTATCAAGAATGGTGGTGCCAGAGCAGCCATTCAGGTACATCATGCTGGTGCCGAAGCGAAGTCGGCCATTACTCATATGCAGCCGATAGCGCCTAGCGCAATCCTGGCGCCGCACTCAGTTTTTGATGCGCCCTATGAGAGTGACATGCCGCATGTACTGACCGTCAGTGAGATAAGAGAGCTGGTGCGCCAATTTGCCCAAGCTGTTGAGCGGTGCAAGAGGGCTGGATTCGACGGTGTGGAGATCCATGCCGACAGTGGATACTTGATTAATCAGTTCCTGTCACCCGCCTTTAATCTGCGCCGAGATGAGTACGGCGGTGGGTTGGAGAACAGGGCCAGGTTTCTAATAGAGATCATTAGAGCAGCGAAGGGGGCGGCAGGTCCAGGCTTTCCAATCTGGTGCCGGCTCACTGTGCTAGAGTACGGGGTCGACGGAATCAAACCTCAGCATGCCCAAGAGGTAGCCAAATTAGCAGAGCAGGCCGGGGCTGATGCCATAAATACCAATCTGTTCCCCTACGACGTAAGTCTGCTTGCTCCGCCTCCGACAGCAGAGCCCCGTGGGATTCTGACTCTTTTTGCCGAACCAATCAAGAAGGCAGTAGGCATTCCTGTCATAGCTGTAGGCCGAGTAGACCCGGAGCTTGGGGAACAAGTGCTACGGGAGGGAAAGGCCGATTTTGTTGCCATAGGTAAGGGATTGATCGCTGACCCGGAGCTCCCAAAGAAGGCGTCTGAAGGTAGGGTGGAGGACATAGTCCCGTGTACAACTTGTTGTTACTGCCTCCACCATATTATGCATAAAGGAGAGGAGTTGCACTGTTCAGTAAATCCTCGCGTCGGGCATGAACAGGAATACAAGTTGAAGAAGGCGAGGCAGAAGAAGAGAGTGGCGGTGGTGGGAGGTGGACCGGCAGGGATGGAGGTGGCTAGAGTGGCCGCACTGAGAGGACACGATGTAACACTCTACGAAAAGGGCGATCAGCTAGGCGGCCAGTTAAACCTGGCCGTTGTACCACCTCATAAAGAGAACATGAGGCCCTTCATTGACTACTTGAGAGCTCAGGTTGATGAGTTGGGGATAAGGGTTGAGCTGGGAAAAGAGGCAACGCTACAGTTACTGAAGGAGGCGAAGCCAGATGTTGTCATTCTGGCAACCGGTGGGAGCCCGTCTGTCCCTCAAATTCCTGGGCTTGATAGACTCAAGGCGGTGACCTTTGTTGACATCTTGAGTGGCAGAACCCATGTCGGCAACAGAGTCGTCATCATCGGTGGGGGGATGGTAGGCTGCGAAGTCGCAGAGTTCCTGGCGAACCAGGGCAAGATGGTAACCATCCTGGAGATATTGGATGAGGTGGCAACGGAGATGTGGTTTGGCCTGGGAGCGTTCATGAGGGCCAGACTGGAGGACAAGGGAGTTGCCATACTGACTGGCGTGCAATATGAGGGATGTAGTGGTGAAGCGCTCAATATCTTGACCAAGGATGGAGAGCAGCTCTCTATTGAAACCGACTGCGTAGTGCTGGCCGTTGGTGTCAAGCCGGATATTGAGCTTCTGACTCAGTTAAAGGATGAGGTCCCTGAGGTTGATCTTGTCGGTGATTGTGCAGGACCAGGAAGAATACCAGAAGCCATGGGGTCGGCTCATCGCATAGGACTGTCACTGTAGCGTATACTCGTTGCAAGGCAGAACCTGGATGACAGATTTGACTGCCTTGCTGATCCTGACCTGTTCCCGAATGATGGGTCACAAGTGCTACTGATCTTGGCGGCGGAAGCAAGAATTGCGCTACTGGCTGTCCAGCCCACTGCGCGGCGCTGTGCTACTATTCGATGCCGTCAAGGTGGTTGAACCAACGGGTATTCTCGAATGCCTCGTCTGCCGTCCTTGCCCTCATACCCTCGAGTCTGTGGGAAAGTGCTACTTACTGTGGGCAACGACTAGACGGAAGCCGAGGGCAGGCTGACTGGCCGCAACCGCCTACTTTGCCTCTATTTGCCCCAGGATTACCCTAACACCATAGGTATCAGCAGCCTTCAGCATATACTGCTTGTACTTCTTAAACCGGTCCTGAAGATACTGCCTTATCTGACCCTGGTCGTATTCAATCAAGGCTGAAACACGGATATTCAGTTTCTCCGCCCTCTCACGAGCCTCGTCGACGTTCTCAACCCCGAATACTACTCCTACCAGGCCCTCTCCCTGCTGTTCGATAGATTGCTTCATAGGGCTATCGCGCCCTGGCAACGGAGCACAAATCTCTATGCCCGCATCCCAACTGAAGGCTGCCCTCACTCCAAAGGGCTCAGCCAATGGACCTACTTCGTGAAAAGTAGCACCCAGAAGCTCCGAGTAGAGGGCAATCCCCTTGTCAAGGTCTCTTACTGCTATCACTACTCTATTAACACCCTCGGGTTTCATAAATCCCTCCTTTTGGATTCTTAATCTCCGTATCAACTTCTGGTGAACCAGGCACAATGCCTGTCAACCGCGGCTCCGGTTCTAATCGATCCGTTTGCCGCCTGCCTACCTCTTGTCCTGTCCGCGTAAGCTTTGCACCTATGGTACCGCGTATCTGGTCTCGACGCTTAGGAGCCTTTGGCTTGATGACATCCGCCGCCCAGTGAGCAAGGATAGTTGCAGCAGCAGCAAGCAGAGCAGCAAAGCGCCCAAACCCTGTAACCCTCAGGTTTTCAAAAGCTGGGTTTACTATCTGCTCTAGCCACCTGACCCAGACTTCCGTGCAGGTCGCCGACTAGCGCCATAGCTGGAAGCCCTGGCAACATACGCCCAGTTCGCCTCTTTCATGGGATCACGCCCCGGTTCTTCAACCCGGCCACATCATCCCAGGTATAGCCAAGCTCTAGAAGAACCGCCTCTGTGTGTTGCCCTAGTTCTGGAGCACAAGACCTCACTGATGCCGGCGTATCACTAAACCTCATCGGGCTTTGTAGCAACTTAATCCGCCCGGCGATGGGGTGATCCGTTTCAGCGAAGAAGTCATTCTCCCAAGCTTGTGGGTCATTTACCACGTCCAGGGGACTATACATTTTCCCCAAAACCAGACCGTATTCCTGGCTGATTTGCTCCCACTCATCTGCGGTTTTGGCAGCCACAATTTCGCTGACAAGCGGTATCAGGGTCTGCCTCTCTTGAATCCTTTTCACATGAGAATCAAACCTGGGGTCCTCCGCTAAATCAGGCCTCCCGGCGGCCTCACAGAACGTGGGCCAGAATCGATCTGTCTGCGGCATGACCAAGATTACCCACTTACCATCCTTAGCCTGGTAGCAATTCCACAAGGCATTATTGACAGTCCGTCGATCCCACTGGTCAATTTCCACCCCCATGTGGAGGGCAGCCTCAATATCCCAGCCTATTGCCCAGACTCCGATTTGGTAAAGGTTGAGGGCAACCCTCTGCCCTACCCCTGTCCTCTCCCGAGCCAGCAACGCGGTGGCAATAGCCCCGGCTATAGCTAGAGAAGCTGTACTATCTCCCGCAGCTGGCCGTAGCGGACGTGGGTCTGTGTCGGGCGCTGCTACTCTATCCATCATTCCACTTCTGGCCCAGAAGGCCGGGTAGTCGTAGCCGGGCTTGTATCTGTCGGGCCCGACAGTCCCGTAACCAGTGAGCAGAGCATACACAAGCTTGGGATTCAGCTTGCTCAGTGTATCGTAATCAGCCCTCATTGCTTCCAGGAGGGGCACCTCGTAGTTGGTTGCAAAGACATCAGCGCCTTGGACCAGTTTGTACAGTATTTCCCTACCACCTTCCTTGGTCACATCTATAGCTACGCTTCTCTTATTTCGGTTCATGTGCTCGAACCACACATTGACGCCGGTCAGCCGTATGTTGTGAAGGATTGTAAGGCCGCGCAGCGGGTCCCCACCCTTGGGATTCTCCACTTTGATGACGTCTGCCCCCCCGTCAGCAAGAATGGCAGTGGCAGTGGGCATGGCGGCAAAATGCCCAAGCTCTATGATCCTCAGATTCTCAAAAGCTCCGTTTGCCATTTGTTCTAACCTCCTGACTTGAACTCCTGTGCACCTCGCTGATGAGCGCAATAGCCGGAAGGGGCAGGTTTATTTCGTCCCCGATGTCTTGACACGGTTTGAGGTTCGTAACCGCCAAACCGCGGGCAATCGGCGGTGAAATGGATAGCAGGAACTGGCAAACCAACCAATTCCTGCTATCACAACCACCCTTAGCTGTGACCAAAGGTACTTAACCTACAGCTTCTCCCCTCCGAACGTTGGTAGTACCCGGCTATTCCAAAGGCTCTCCGCCTCCCTCGAAGATGCGGGGCATAGGAAACCAGCCGCTGATGGGCAAGTAACCCTCTTTGGTGATCAAGCCCATCTTGGTATCGTGCACGAAGATCCTGTCGGTGACACCAAAACCTCCGTGGTCCACAGTACCCATGGTATCCACGTCAATCATCGTCTGAAGCGCCTCGTAGAAGTTCGCGCCATCCGCCAGACCCGCGAAACCGTACTTCTCCACTACCTTGGCGATCGCCTCCCCGATGATGAATGTATACTCGAGTGGGGTGTTCCCCTCCTTGGGATCGTAGTTGCCTGCTCCCTTGGCCCACTCTTGCATCGTCTTGCTCCTCGCTACTGCCGGGTCATCTTCGAACTGGAAGTTGCACATATTGGGGCGAAGCCAGTCCTTTATCTTCTCTCCACCCACGATGCCTCGGAGCATGTAGGGCTCACAAACCACGCTGAGACAGATCTTCATGACGTCGCGAAGCCCTAGAGCGTCAGCATCCCTTGCCAGTGTGGCCGCCTGGCTGATGGGTGTGTTGCAGTAGAGATAGTCTACGCCGGCATCCTTGAAGGCTTGAAGGTAAGGAGTGTAGTCCAAGTCGGCGTAGCTGAACCACCGCTCTTCAATCGTAATCCCCTGGTTGATTACCCAGGGAAAATTGATCTTGTCGGCCAAGGCAAAGGCGCTGTTGGGGCCAAAATAGCCAATCTTTGGCATTCCAGTGCCGATCCAATCCTCGTCTACGACCCATTCGACGAAACCTGCAAAGTAGTCAGTCAAGGGCCGCAGGGCGAAGATCCATCCTGCGGGGACGTAGAAATCAGGCGTCAGAGCTACCGAGGACAGAAGCGGTAGCTTATCCTGAGCAAGGTCACTCTGAATCGCCGCCATGCTTGTCTCCCCAATCCATATGATTAGGGGAACCCCATGTGTATCCCTCAGCTCCTTGTACACCTCAGCCCCCCTGGTCGCCGAGGATTCATCGTCCATGGTGATCAACTCTACCTTCACCTTGCCATCGACGGTATCGAAGCCACCTTCCACTTCGTTTATGTAATCGAAGTATATCTGTACGAGCTCGGCTACGGGAATCGTGCCTGCGGCCGTAGGCCCGCTCAGGGTAACAGACATGCCAATCTTCATATCATGCACCGCTTCCGTTACAACGATGTAGTCGGCCTTGGTCTCTGTATCCGAAGCGTCAGGCCCAGTCACTTTGAGGGAAACAGTGTATTTCCCGAGGGCATTGTAGGTGTGTGATGGGTTTTGCTCGGTGCTGGTGCTCCCATCACCGAAGTCCCACTCCCAAGCAGTGATGTCACCTACCGATACAGATTGGTCGGCGAACTGAACCGCGAGCGGGGGTGTGCCAGAGAATGGCGTGGCAGCGAACCCCGCAACTACTTCACCCACCTCGATAAAGTCCGCCTTGGTCTCTGTATCCGAAGCGTCAGGCCCAGTCACTTTGAGGGAAACAGTGTATTCCCCCACACTGCTGTAGGTATGCACCGGGCCTTTCTCGGTGCTGGTGCCCCCATCACCGAAATCCCACTCCCAAGAAGTGATGTCACCCTTGGATAGGTCAGCGAACTGAACCATGAGTGGAGGTGTACCATAGGTCGGCGAAGCAGTGAAGTTTGCCTCCACTACCCCGGGAGTCGGAGTCGGCTTTTTCTCCCCGGCACACCCAACCACACTAGCCGCCAACAGCATCGAAATGACAACAAGAATAACTGATCGTCTTCGCATTTTCTTCCTCCTTTCTTGATGGACTATGGGCTTTTCGAACTAAGATCAAGCATATCTTGCACCACCTCCTTTCATCCTCCGAGGGGCCATTGCCTGTAGTAGCCCTTGACTCTTTGCCAGAGATGGACTAGTCCATGGGGCATGAAGAGCACGAAGAGGACGACCAACAATCCGTAGATCACGGTTATCAGAGGGACAATCCGGTCAAAATCCAGGAACGTGATGATGGAGGCGATGTCCTGCCCATGCATGACGACAAGCTTCCGAACCAGCTCGAGGCTGACCACCCCCATAATGACGCCGAGGATACTCCCCCAACCCCCGATGATCATCATGCCCAGATACCATATCGAGTCAAAGACACCAACCATGTCGTCCCTTACAAAGCCGCCATAGTATGCCATTAGGCACCCGGCCAGGCCTGCAACGGCTGAACCGAGAAAGAAAGCCAGGAGCTTATAGCGAAAGATGCTGACCCCCATGGACGCGGTGGCCCTCCAGTTCTGTTTAATGCCCTCAAAGGCCCGGCCAATACGAGACCGGGCCAGGTTCACACTGAAGAATACGAGCACTACCACCACCAGAAGGATCAGATAGAACATCTTGGTGTCGGTATCAAGGGCATACCCTGCTATTGAAGCATCAGGTAGCTGGAATATCCCTATCACGCCGCCAGTGAAATCCCCGCCATGGCGAATTCCATACACGACCAATTCATGGAACGCGAAAGTAGTTATAGCCAAGTAGAAGCCAACTAGCCGGAGGGATGAGAAACCAAGCACAATTCCCGCTAGGCCAGCGATGAGGCCGCTGAGAGGCAAGACAGCCAAGAAGGGCAAGTCAGCCTTGGTGGAAAGGATGGCGGTGGCGTAGGCCCCTATCAGTACAAAGGCAGCCTGGCCCAAACTGAACTGACCCGCCATCCCACTGATTATATTGAGACCTAAGACAGCAATAATGGTAATGACCGTAGCGTTCATGAAGGTAAGCCAGCTAGGGGCAAGCATGAGAGGGAGAAGACAGAGAAAGCCCAGAAAAGCGGCCAGAAAGCCCCACTGCGTCTTACTCTGGATAATGGCCATATCCTTCCCGTAGTCAGTCCGAAATGTGCCGCACGATCTCATCTGTCATATCCTTTCCGCAGGTCGCGAGCCCAACAGACCGAAGGGTCTGATCGCCATGGTAAGAATGATCAACAGCGCCGGAACAATGCTACTAATCCCACTGATGTGGGCTTCGCCGTAGTAGGCTGCCAGGTTGGATGCTATCCCCAAGACGAGTCCGGCAACCACAGCCCCGGCTATCGAGTCCATACCACCCAGAATTGATATGGACAGGACAATCATCACCATCTCCGAAAGGCCCGGGCCAACCCCGAAGGCAGTGGCCAGCAGAATCCCGCCCAGGGTGGCGATCAGGCTGCAAAGAACCCAGGCGATCTGGGAATTCAGCACTATACTCACCCCCAGACTCTGTGCCGCCGGCGGATTGTCTACTGCTGCTCTCATAGCCAGCCCGAGTTTGGTGCGGCGGAAGAAATAGAGGAAACAGGCAAGAAAGACCACTGCGGCGATGAAGCTAGCCAAGTACTCCTTGTGGAATACCATGGACCACAGATGGATCGTCCCGCTGGGCAGTACCGGAGCCATGCCCTTCTCGTCGAAACCCCAGATGACGAGGGCCAAACCATTCAGCAGCCCCATGAGGCCTAGGGTGAGCATAAACCCGACATGCATCTCGTGTCCCAACAGGCGACGGAACAGAAGCCGCTCCACCACCAGGCCAAAGACCACAGCAAACACAAGGGTTAAGAAAAGGCCGAGCCCTACCGGGAGTCTGGGATCGGTCTCCGATCCGACAAAGGTCCAGCCCATGTAAGCGCCCAGCATGACAAACTGCCCGTAAGCGATGTTGATAGTCCGACTGGACTTGTAGACAATTACGAAGCCCAGCGCTATCATGCCATAGACCCCGCCGACAAGGATGCCCGACAAAACCAGATTAAAGAAGGCGGTCATTTGGTATCCGTTCCCCCTCAGTTATGCAGTCGTTGGTTTGATTTCTCTACCACCTCTCAGAAAGAGCTACAGCCCGTCCTGTCTCAGTACTACTGCAACATCGACCAAGTCCAGCTCTCTCAGCTTGTCTATTGTCTGCAGAGATGTCTTCTTGTCCCACCCACGCCATTTGTAGTATTCGTCCTTGGCAAGCTCCAGGTAGTCAGCCGCCTTTCTTCCCTTCAGGGGCCCCTCCAGCGCCGGCTCGTTCAACCAGCGGTGGCACAGGGTGTCGTCTTCTCGTCTCAGGCCAAGCCTGGAGTTAAATGCCTTCTGGATGTTGGCCACCCTTTCTCCTGCCTTGTTGAGTTCCTCTGGGGCTAGCTCCATTCCTGTAACAGCCCACACTGCGCGAGCCAGCAGATCAAGGGGAACCATATCCAGACGCCTTCCGACTACAAAGAAGCAGATGCCTAGCGAATTAAATATTGCCATGAGGTTCTCACTCACTGCGTGGCTGGCCCCTTTCAGGGTAGTCCCGCGGAACTTCCCACCATCCGGTTTACCAAAGAACATCTCGGACTCTGCCCGGCTTACTCCCAGACCCTTGGTATGATGGCCACCGATGGGAGCCACGGCACAGGCCAAGCTCATTGATGGCCAACACCTCGCCGATCCCGTATGTGCGGAGCCGCCCTTGCCATAGTTGGCATACTTGAGGACGTCTACGCCCCGCAACTCACCAATTCGCTTTGCCGCTTGATAGACACCCCCTTGCAACATGTGACCCAGCATGTTCTTCTGCAAAGCTATGGCTTCAATGATTTGCTCCATGGCCTGGTAATTTCCCCACTCCAGTGAAAGTGGCTCACCGGTCCACTCGACCGTATCCGCCTCAGTAATGATGCCTTGCTCCCACAGTTCCATAAGTAAGGAGATCCCCATGCCAATCTCAAAGGTATCCATCCCGTATCCATCGCACATCCTGGCCAGGTGGGCTACCGCCGGTATGTCCTCGACATCACAGCTTGCCCCAAGTGGATTTAATGCCCCGAATTCCGGCCTGGCCCCCCACTCACCAGCGTATGTTTTGGCAGCGGGACTTTCGTGTCCTTTGAGATGGTACCAGCCGGCGCAACCGAAAGCGCAGCCGGGGGAGCAGGCCATGGCGCGTACTCCGATGTTGTTGTTATACCAATCGTGGCTTAGTTTGTTAACCGCCTCATCTGGGATTTGTCGGCCCTGAGCGTTGCGATAGTTGCTAAAGCCCAACATGCTCTGCTGCCTAGTGAACCTCAGCGTGCCATACCTCGTCACCTGCTCCATCTCTTCTCGATCCTTGTCTATCCTGGCTAAGAAATCGTCCATCACTTCGAAGAAGGCATCTCGGTTGTAAATACCGAAGCCCTTGGTCCCCCTAGCTGCAATAGCCTTGAGGTTCTTAGATCCAAACACACAGCCACCGCCTCCACGGCCGGCAGCCCGGTGACCACCAGTAATAATCGAAGCTACCCGCACCAGGTTCTCGCCAGCTTGCCCTACGCAGGCTATTTCTACCTCGGGATCAGCTAATTCCTCCTTAATCATTTTCTCAGTTTCATGCGTGCTCTTACCCCAGAGGTGGCCTGCATCTCTGATCGCCACGGCGTCGTTGTTGACCCACAGATAGACGGGGTGCTGGGCCTTGCCGGTGATGACTATGTGGGCATAACCCGCCAAGCGGAGCTCAGTCCCCAAACCACCCCCAACACTGGTGTCACCGTAAATGTTGTAAGCCGGTGACTTGTAAGTGAACTTCATCTTGCTACCTGCACCGAAGCCAGTCCCCCCTAAGGGGCCCATGCCTACGATCAGGACGTTATCTGGGCTCAACGGGTCTATCTTGGGGTCCACCTTGAGAAAGTGCTCCCATAGCAACCGAGCATTTATGCCCTCGCCACCCAGGTACTTGCGCCGCAACTCTAGCGACACCGGCTCTGTAGATATCGCCCCGGTGCTAAGATCAACCCTGAGAATCAGATCATGACCGTCCACTAATCGCTTCCCCATGGCCTAGACCTCGATCCTCTTCCTGGTCACTCTATGCGGCTCGACGTACTCCAGGCAGGAAGTCCTTGGATAAGGCATGTGAGGGAACTGATCTGCAGGTCTCGCTGGACAGTACTTGACACATACAGGATCGCCCCCACACAGGTCACATTTCAGCACCTCTCTATTAGGGCCGATCTGAATAGCCCCAAAAGGACAGGCGTCTGCGCAGGCCAGGCAGCCGATGCAACTTGCCTCATCGATCACTACCGCTCCCGTTGCTTCATCCACATACATGGCTTCGGGCACCGGGCAGGCGTCTTTACAGAGAGCAACCGTGCAATGTCGGCACAAGACTACGTTGCACGACCCGTCTTCGCTGGAGCAGCTCACCCTTATCCGCGCCAGGTAGGGATTCACCACGCCCGTCTTGGACAACGAGCACAACAGTTCACATATACCACATCCGGTACACAGTTCAGGGATTGCCCGGAAGACCTTGCGCTGTGTCACTAGAACCTCCTTCGCCTCATTGTCACTAGACTGACCCTTCAATTCACTCACCTTTGCCTCACCCTGGAAGACTTCTCTCGTCTGTAACCGTTGACACCGCCGGTGTCCCCAAGCCCCAGATAGGACTCCTGCACACTGGGGTCATTTCTCAGATTCTCAGCAGTTCCTTCAAGTACCACTCTCCCACTCTCAATCACGTAACCAAAGTCAGCAATCGAGAGAGCCGCGGCAGCATTCTGTTCCACCAGCAGGATAGAGGTCTTCTCTTCGACGTTGATCCTTCTAATGATGTTCAAGATATCCTGCACCAGCGACGGACCAAGCCCCAAGGAGGGCTCGTCCAGGAGCATTGTCTTCGGGCGTGCCATTAGTCCCCGCCCAATTACCAGCATCTGCCGCTCCCCACCGGAGAGATAGCCGCTGGTCCGGTGGCGAAGGCCCTTGAGCGGCGGGAAGTAGTCGTAGATGTGCTCAAGGTCTCTTCTCACGCCAGCGCGATCTTTCCTACAGTGAGCACCTACCATGAGATTCTCTTCAGTTGAAAGATTCGGGAAGACTACGCTCCCCTCCATTACATGAACAAGCCCCAGCCTGACAACGCCTTCGGGCCTCATGCCACCTATCATCGACCCGTTGAACTCAACCGTGCCATGGGATATCTCACCCCCCTCCGTCTTCAGCAGTCCGGATATGGCCTTGAGAGTAGTGCTCTTGCCCGCTCCATTAGCTCCCAGCAAGGCGACGATACGTCCCTCTTCCACCTGAAGGGAAACCCCTTTCAGCGCCTGGATTATGTGGGAATAAACAGCACTAACGTTGTCAAGTCTCAACATATCAACTCTCCCCAGTCAGTATTCCACCCATTGGTGGAACTGCCGCTTGTCCGGCCGTCAGTTCAATCGGTCATATTCCCCGGATTCCTGTGATCCGACATCCGGCCCATCGGGATGAGCTGCCCCTTCTCATCGATGACGCCCATATCCCCGGTGTGAAACCAGCCGTCTCTCAACCTCAGGCTCGTGGCCTCCGTGTCCTTGTAGTAACCTTGAAAGAGGCTCGGGCCCCTGACCAGTATTTCCCCCCTAGGGGATATCGTCACTTCGTGTCCAAGCACAGGTTGCCCCACAGTGTCAGCCCTGACGTCGGCCGGCATCTGCGCTGTGCAGACAGGGCACTCCGGCACAGAGTAGCTCTGGGCAATATTGATCCCAATAGCGTGAAAAAAACGGAACACCTCCGGCCCTGGCAGCCCACCTTCAGTGGGCAGGATCCCGGCACGAGTCATTCCCAGCTTGTCCTTGAGGGGGCGGAATAGAATCACGCTGGCCAGAGCGTGAAGGGCTCTCCAGAACCAATTCAACCCATCACCGTTGAGGCGGGAGTCTAGCGTCTTGTAGCCAATCGGGAGAAGCGACGAGTAGGCAAATCGCTTCGGGAAACCCCCACCCCGCATCCGAGTCTGCACCATGAAGGCAATGTCCCTCAGTGTCTGGGGAGGATACACCAGCATCGCGGGTCCAATTTCCCTGATGTCGTCCTGTGTCGTTGCAGGCTCTTCCGGGAAGTTCACCACGAAGGGAGTGATCATTCCCCCTGCAATGCCCATCTGCTGCTCTAGGAATATCGCCGGGGACATGTACGAGACGTAGTTGTCGTTCTGCGACAGTGGTCTATAGTCCCGCGACCCAGGGGCCACAGAAATGATATTGTTGTAAGAAAACATGGCCGCTTTGGGCAGCTCACCAGCAGAACCTGAGGCGTAGCACAGCAAGGCCAGGTCACTGCCTTCCCCCTTCTCAATGTTCTCGAGAAACAGTCCTGGGCGTGATTCCTCGCAGCTTCTACCTAGCTCCTTCACCGCGTCAAAGGTGGTCAAACTTGGGTCGGCCTGGCCCTGTAGCCCCCTGGATTCCCAACAAATCACTTTCCTCAATCCAGGAAAGTGATCTTTGATTTTGAGTATTCTCTCAACCTGCTCCCTGGAAGAGGCCACCACGAAGTCGGCTTCAGAATGGTTGACGAAGTATTCAATCTCCGGGGGCGTGGCCTCCGTAGGGATGCCGACCACTACCCCACCTGCCGCCACAGCTGCTATCTCGGCCCAATACCATTCGGGAGCATTGTCACCGATAATGGCCACCTTCCCGTTTCGCCCCAAACCAAGGCTGGCCAATCCCAGGGAGAAATCCTTCACATTCTCGTAGTAGTCCCTCCAGCTATACTCTCTCCAAATGCCCAGCATCTTCTGCCGCATAGCCGTGCGTGCGCCATATTCTCCATGATTTCGCACCAGTATTTTGGGAAGCGTGTCAAGTCTCTCCATTTTCCCCTCTGGCTACCTCGAGCGACCCCAGATCAGGCCGCGACTGTGGGTTCTTTCCCCAAATAGGCTGCAATCACCTGGGGATCATTACTCACCTGCTCTGGGGTACCTTCAGCTATCTTCTGCCCAAAATCCAGAACAACCACCCTATCTGATATACCCATGACGATCTTCATATCGTGTTCAATGAGGAGGATAGTCATTCCTGTGGCCTCATGGATGTCCAGAATGTCTCTAACCATGTCTTTCTTCTCCTCGGCGCTTAGCCCTGACGTCGGCTCATCCAAGAGAAGAAGCTTGGGCTGCAGCGCCAGCACCTTGCCCAGCTCAACCTTCTTTCGCCACCCAAAGGAAATGGCGGCTACAAGGTGGTTTCTGACGGGCTGCAGGTGTAGGAAATTGATAATCTCTTCTACAAACTGGCGATGGCGCACTTCTTCCCGCAGCCCCCAGCCAAAGCGAAAACCTGCAGTCAGGACCCCGCACTTCTGGTAGATGTGCCGCGCCGCCAGCAGGTTATCCATGATTGTCATGTGTAGGTACAAGCCTGTGTTCTGGAAAGTCCTAGCCACTCCCAACCTGACGATCTTGTGGGTAGCCATGCGGCACAGGCGGTGACCGTCAAAATAGATTTCTCCCTGCTGAGGGCGGTAAAATCCACTTACGCAGTTAATCAGGCAGGTCTTACCAGCACCATTGGGTCCAATAATCGCCAGAATCTCCCCCTTCTTAGCCTCAAGGCTCACCCCGGTTAGGGCATTAAGGCCTCCAAAGCTAAGAGAGACGTCGTCGACCCGTAAGATAGTCCCGTCTCTCTGACCCGGGTAATTCAAATTACTTCCTCTTGCCTGAGCCTAGCGATGTCATCCCATTTGTAGCCAAGCTCTAGAAGAACTTCCTCTGTGTGCTGCCCAAACTCGGGGCACGGATATCTTATTGCTGCTGGCGTTTCGCTGAACTTGTAGGGCAGTCCCACCACCTTCTCACGGCCGTAGGTAGGATGGTCAACCTCCATAATGTAATCGTTTGCCAGCGCCTGAGGGTCGTCCCCCAATTCAAGAAAGTTCTTAATGGGGGCGCAGGGAAAATCGTGCTCAGCAAAGATCCTCATCCATTCCTCTCTAGGCTTGGTAGCAAAAACTCGCTCTAAGACGGGGACCAAGTCCCCCCGGTGCTCTACCATCGTCCTTAGGTTTTCAAACCTTGGATCCTTCTCCAACTCTTTTATCCCCGCTACTTCACAGAACGCAGGCCAGTATCTTTCAGCCTGCAGCATGAGAAGATGCAACCACTCTCCGTCGGCACATTGGTACCAGTTATAGAATGGGTTCCGCGTCTCTGCCCTGGTACCTCTGACAAGGTTGGAACCAAAAGCCAGGGCCTGGGTCACAGGGAATGATAGCAGGGTAATGGTAGAGCCAAAGAGAGATGTGTCAACCATCTGACCCCTACCGAGTCGTTCTCGCGCCTGAAGGGCGGCCAGTATGCCTAGCGCCAAACATAGCGCCCCTGCCATATCGCACATGCCCCCTGCAGGACGCCGGGGCATTCCAGGATCACCCTCAAATTCCATTAAGCCAGTCCTTGCTGCCGCCGCAACATCGAATGCACCTTTCCCGCTATCAGGCCCCTCTAACCCCCACCCAGAGGCTTGGGCATACACAAGCCTTGGGTAAAGAGGGAATAGGGTCTCATAATCTAACCCTAACCTTTTGGCTGCCTGTGGGCGAAAATTGTGCATAAAGACGTCTGATTTCTCTATAAGCTTGCAGACTATTTCTCTCCCTTGTTGCTTCGTTAGATCCAAAGTGATTCCCCGCTTGCTGCGGTTTAAGGTCTCGAATTGAGCCTGGCGTTCAGTCTGATAAGTAGCCGACATGATACCCCTCATTGGGTCTCCCGTGCCTCGCGCTTCTATCTTGATTACATCAGCACCTAAGTCTCCTAGTAAAGCGGCGGCCATTGGCTCCTGGAGCCATGCGCCACAGTCGATAACACTTATTCCTTCCAAGGGGCCACTCATTTTCTGTTCCCCGCTATAGCTCCTTTCTTTGTGAAGTGGTGTACTCGTCCATTAGATTGATGACAAATTATATATTAACGTCTATTCTTTGTCAAGACGATGTATTCGTCTACCACCTTAGCAACGGGTAGCGTAACATATTGTGTGTAAAAAGGAAGGGCGTATCCTTTCAGGTAGAAACGACAAAACCTAGAAAGGAGGGACGCCCCATGGTACAGGTGAAAGACCTGACCGAGCTTAAGTTAGAGGATTTGTGGCGGGAGGTCAAGTGGGATGAAGAGGACTGGTGGGGGGATGTGAAGGAGGAGACCCTGCGGCTGGTGAAGAGGCTGTTGGAGGGTGTAATGGAAGGGGAGCTTCTAGAGCAGTTGCGTGCTGGCCGATACCGACGCACAGAGGTTCGGAGAGGTTATCGCAATGGGTATCGACCCCGTAGTCTTCTTATCCAACTGGGCCTGATAGAGCATCTGAGGGTACCTCGGGACCGCCAAGGACAGTATCAGCCCACAGTGATAGGGAGGTATCAGCATTATCAGGGGAGGGTCAACGATCTGATCCGGGAGATGTTTCTGGCTGGGGTGAGCACCCGTCGAGTGGGCGAGGTTCTGTTGCCAGTGTTGGGTGAAGCACCCAGTCCGCAGACAGTGTCTCGGGTGGCTCGCAGCCTGGACGCAGAGGTGCAGCGCTTCCATAACCGGCCTCTGTCAGACCACTACCTCTATCTGCTCCTGGATGGTATCACTCTGAAGGTGAAGGGGGCTTTGGGGAGCAAGAAACGACTGGTCTTATGTGCCTATGGCATCACTCCGGATGGAAGGCGGGAGATAGTCTCCTTTCGCCAGGCTACGGCGGAAAGTGAAGCGCAGTGGGAGGCCTTCCTCCAGGATATGTACCAGCGGGGTCTGGAAGGGAAATCCCTGGCCTTGATGGTGACTGACGGCAATCCCGGGCTGTGCCGGGCCCTGGACTTGGTGTATCCCTATGTGCCTCGGCAAAGGTGCTGGGTACACAAGATGCGGAATGTGGCCAGCAAGCTGCCCAAGAAGGTAGAGAAAGCATGCCTCGAAGGAGCCAAGGCCATCTACCAGGCTCCTAACCGTAGGGAGGCAGCAGTCCGCTTTCGGGACTGGGCTTACCAATGGCGCTCAAGCCAGCCAAAGGCAGTGGCTTGCCTGGAGACTGACCTGGATGAACTGCTGAGCTTCCTTAGCTGTCCCAAATCACATCGGCGCAAAGTCCGCACTACCAACGCTATAGAACGGGCCTTCCGAGAAATACGCCGCCGGACAAGACCCATGAGCTGTTTCCAAAACCAGGCTAGCGTCAATCGCATCATATACGCCGTTATCAATCACCTTAACTCATCCTGGAAGGAGAAGCCCATTCCACAATTTACACACTTTGCTTGACACTACCTAGCAACGCATTGTATCTTGACACCTATTCTGTGTCAAACCGATGTACGCCTAAAGTGCATCAGTGACACGTCAGCTCTGTCCACTGCTTCACAAACCTCAGCGGCGTTATGTAACCCACGAACTGGTGTGGTCTTGTTGTGCTACATTCTCGCTCCCATCCGGCTAGTTGATGTCTCAATTCAGCGAGAGAGAAGTTGGCCGGGTTTCTTTGGAGGCACTGATCGGTTGTGGATTAGGAGGTTGCTATGGCTGTACGACAAAGACCAACAAAGGTTTGAGGCAGGTGTGTCAGGGCGGCCCCGTATTTGAGCTTAGCGATATCCATTGGTGGGGGGAGGCCGTACCAATGGCGGATAGCAAGAGGATAAGGACCAAAATCGAAAGGAGTTGTGACATGATAGATATCACCAGCCAGGTGGCGGAGGAAATTGACGATTCCGGTATCAGTAGCGGAATTCTAACAGTCTTTGCAGCTGGCTCAACGGCTGGAATTTGCACTATTGAGCGTCAGTCTGGGCTGTTGTCTGATTTCAAGTCCCTGTGTGACAGACTCATTCCGGCTAGTATTAGCCACAAGCACGACCGAGCCTGGAGTGATGGCATTGGTCAATCCCCAATGTGGGCCCCCGTTCTCTGTCCTTCCCTCAGTGTGCCTTTTTTGCCAACAGCAGAATGGCTCTGGGGAACTGCCAGCGAATCGTAGGCGTCGACCTCGACAACTGTCCCAGTCAAGAGAGATAGCCCTTCACATTATGGGCGAACAAGGAACAAGCTCACTATAGCCAGACTGAGAGTTTATCGACATCGACGATGGGTGGAAGAGGCGTTGCTTCTGCCCCTAGTTTCCGCAGACAATGGTCACGATACCGCTTCAAGTAACTATCAAATTGCTTAACCTCTTCCTCAGAGAAACATCCCTCCATTGTTTGGCAAGTGCGTCCATGTAATCGTGCTGCCTTGGCTAAGAGTTCCTTCCCCTTTGGTAGCATCTGGATTCTTACTACCCTCTGGTCCATTTTGCTCCTCACCTTCCTCACCAAGCCAGCCCTCTGCATCCGGGTTAACAGTGCGGAAGTGCCAGTGTTGTCGAGGGAAAGGTAAGAGGATATCTCCCCTAGGGTCAACGGTCCCCTACTGGCATTTAACATGGTGAGAATATCAATCTGGGCAACCGTACTCTGAAACTGGCTCACTTCGGCTTCAGCAATCCTAGCCGCAGCACGGTATGCCTGGCGCAGCCTTAGCCAAGCAGTAAGAAAAGGACTATCAAGTTCCCAGTCGCGCACCGCATCCTCCTCTGCATTTCTTGATTCTTCAACGTATTTGACTCTCCAATAAGACTCTTGTCAATTGGTTATTGCAACACGATAACATATTATCACATAGATCAATTCAATACAAAACTCCGTCTAGAACGCTTCAGTATGGGTCCTGTGATCTCGGTCTACATACCCGCTGAGCCTAGATGAGCGTGGTGGGAGCACAAACAGCTTGTGATATCAGGCCTTTGGCACTCTTCTTCAAAAATCGCCTCAAATTCTGAGCCTCCATCTACTGGATAGCTCTTGACGGGAAAGGCAGTCTCCTCCCTGCTTTATCCGGAAACTGGGTGGCAGTACTGGCTATTCCCATTCTTGGTTACCGCGATATCTGGCGTTGGCGGTAAGCCTCCATATAACGTCTGGCGCGTTGATCGATACCCAGAATTAGGTCAGCAGCCAGAGCAGTTGGGCGTACCTTGGCTACGTCTACAAGGAGACATGTCACACCTGCGGCGATAGCAATAGGTACAAAGGTGTTAGTAAGCAAGTTGCGATCCGGCATGCCAAAGGAAACATTGCTGGCTCCGAGGGTCAGGTTCACTCCCAGTTCGGCCTTAACGCGGTGAATGGCTTCTATGACTGCCATCCCGGAGTTGGTGTCTGCTCCTACTGCGAAAGCCATGCAGTCAATGATTATGTTCTCGCGAGGGATACCTACCGCTTCAGCTCGTTGCACTATACTATGAGCGACCGTGACCCGCCGCTCTGAATCTTTTGGGACACCTTCATCATCTTGCACCAAGCCGATGACTGCTGCTCCATATTCCTTGACAAGAGGTAAGAGCCTCGCTAGGGAGTGCTCCTCACCACTGACCGAGTTGACGAGTGCCTTCCCCTTATATACTTTGAGAGACGCTTCTATAGCGTCAGGGTTAGCACTGTCAAGGCATAGGGGTACATCTACTGTGTTCATCACTGCTTGTACTGCCTGGGGGAGCAGGGTTACCTCGTCTACGCCGAAGGCACCTATGTTGATATCAATAATGTCCGCTCCTGCCCCTGTTTGAGCTATGGCTTCCCGACAGACGATGTCCAAGTTGCCTGCCTTCAGATTCTCCGCCAGTTTTCTCTTACCCGTAGGATTAATGCGCTCACCGATAAGCGTTATTGGCCGACCTGATCCAATGATCACTTCTTTCGTCGCACTTGATATCCTCGTTTCCATCAATCAGTTCCCCCTCGTACCATGGTTCACCATGTATTTCCCTACGTAACTTGGCTGGGTGAAAGTCGGCGCAAAATCAGGCGTACTGGCCGGCTCAGTACTGTAGATCGGGGAGGCTATAACCTGCGCTTGCGCTGGCTTTAAGGAGATTAAAACCAGCTTCGATCCTATCGATACCGAGCTGGCGAGTACAATCCAGGAGAGTCCTGCTGTTCTGGCATTGTCCTCTTCGACCTACGGGTCAGAAATAAAGTGTATAAGCCGTCACACTCCTGCCGATTTTGGTGGCGTTTTATTTCCCCACTCGACGGTGTATTCTATAGCGACAAGTCTTGTTCAGAATGCAGCAGGCGCAGCCTTCAGCTTGTGTCCAGGTCGTCATCTGCAGCCCTATGCCAATGACCATGGAAATTGACTTGCAGGGGACCATTGTTCCCGAAGCGGCCAGGCTGACCCCAATTTCCTCTGCTGGCACCAGTTTAAGCATCTGCCATTGCTCTGAAATAGGGAAACCAGGCATACCCGGATTGAGGGGACTGCTGGTCTGGTAGCCACGGGATGATGCCTTATGCCTCATAAACCTACAAACCTCTTGAGCAAGAGAATCCACTGCTGCACTGCCGATACCGTCCAGAAGCAGACCTCGCAAAGGCTCACTCTTACCAAAGTAGTCTGTTGCCTCTTTCTCCAGCTTAGGGCCTATCGTGCAGATCACCGCAGCAAGCTCCTTAGCCTGTGGCACGACCGAGGGGAGTAACGAGCCGCGCAGCGCCACATTACCCTCCAGGCACAATCGATCGTGGCGCACCTCAGTTATGCGGTAGCTTTCGTAGGCCATAGCCGGCTCCAGCAGGTTGAGATCGTCTACACTGGCCAGCAGTCCATGCAGTACAGTTGCAATCTCCAGCCTGAGGGTGGAACGTTGCCTAATTCCCTCCCGACGCAGCACCTCGTTTTCATCCAAGCTTAGGCTCATACCACGGATTACGGGCATGTGTTTGTCCTTCAGACCGTTACCGGTCGGCGCCAGGGGCACCGTACGAGGATGCCGCCGGCGCGCAGCCTCTCCCCACGTATTACGGTCTCACCTCTTTCGGCATCTATTTGTAGACGCCGTACTCCTGTGTGAACTCAACCAATGCCTTTACATTTTCAGGCTTTGCAGTAACAAGCGGAAGTTCGGCGTCCATGATGAAGCCTCCCCCGTCACCAACGACATCAATTAGTTTCCTGCAATAATCTTTAACTTCCTCGGGCGACCCCAGGTTCATCATGGGACCCGGAGGGCCTCCGGCCAGGCATGCTGTATCGCCTAACATTTCCTTAGCCTTGAAGATATCCGACTCGATGTGGTATACGACCTTTCCCTTAGGCACATCCTTAATGATCGGCAGGCGGTCGGTAAAAATCCCTTCAGTATACACGTAGGGCGTAAATCCCTCGTCGATGATTTTTATCATGACCTGTCTCAAAGACGGCCAAAAGAACTCCTTAAATTGCTCATTGGACATGAGCCCCCCAGCCGACTTATGAAGCGGGATAACTACCCTCTTACTAAGGGCACTGGAGAGTCTAGCCCAATCTAGCCCCCCCTGTATCACCCATGGAATCACCCTCTGAACAGCTTTCTTGAGCTTATCGGGATTTCGATACATATCCACCATTGACCCCTGCGTCCCCCTCAGAAAATCGGCAAAATAGTCATAGGGAGCCATACCGCCTGCTAAACCGAGGGGTGGAAACCCCAACTTTGTCATCTCCTCGATGAACGGCCCCATGGATTGTGTAAGTCTTAAGTGTTCACGCCCAGCTTCTATAAGAGTCTCAAAGGCGCCGCCTATCTCTGGCGAGCCAAATGCTCTCAACAGGGTCCCGAACTGCCAGTACCCGACCACGTTGTGCATGGGAGGTAGATTCCTGAGCGGTTCCAACCCTTTTGCTATTCTTGGCCAATGCCTCCTTATTATGTAATCGGTAGGGTCATCAAGGAACCAATCGTAGTCCTCTGCCGGCATGGCTTCATAACCGGTACCGGGTTCCACAAACTGGTATGTACTATTGCCAACCCTGTTGGCATCAAGTCTAGCGCCAGGCCATCTTAGTTGCTTGAAGTTAAGAATGTCATATACTTGACCTGGAGACGGTATAGAAGGCACAAAGTACGCATCGAAGTTGAGTTCTGTAATCGTTTTCTTGCTTGCTGCAATAGCCTTTTCAAAATCATACATGACTTCAGCCCAGGTTTGGCCGGCATATTTGACAAAAAACCCTTGATCCAGGGGAGCAACTGGAACCCGGTCAGGAATTTTCAACTGGGTTGCATCATCAAGCCTCTTTGTTCTCTCGGCAAATAGTTCTTCAGGTGTTTTTCCCATTGTCAGTCACCCCCTATCCATTTTTTGGCTAGCGATACTGCCCCGCCAGCAAACCGTTCGAAACCATCAGCCCCAACATACGCCACCACAGTCTCGTCAAGCACCCCACCCCCTATCATGATCTTCACTTTATCCCTTAACCCGGCATCTTCTACAGCTTTTACGGTTTCCTTCATTGAATCATAAGCCAAGGTCAAAAAGCCGCTTAAGCCCAGTATCTCCGGTTTGAATTGCTTTATTTCCTCTACAAACCGCTGCGGAGGAACATCTACACCGATGTCATGGACTTCAAAACCGTTTACTTCAAGCATAAAGGTCACAATGTTTTTCCCTATGTCGTGAATGTCGCCGACTACAGTCCCGATAACAACTTTCCCCAGGTGCTCAACTTCAGCAGTCTTGGTTAACCTGGGCTTAACCATTTCTGTGATCACCTTCAATATCTCACCGGAATATACTAGGTCTGGGATGAAGTATTCCTGGTTCTCATAACGCTTGCCAACGATTTCCAAGGCACGCCTGGCATCACCCAGGATACTGAAAGGGTCATCGCCGACACTCAGCCTATCTTGGACAATTCGTAGAGCTTCTTCTTCTTTCAAATCCGCTAACGTGACAACTAAGTCATTCGCCATGCGTCTTTACTCCTTTCTCACAGTGAGGCTTTGGACCGCCTTTCCCTATATTAGCGTCCGCTACCACCTCCTCTAATCTAATTCCCTGATCCTCCTAACAGGCGTATAGACTGACTTTTTCCTTATTACCTCTCATTCCTTCAAGCGTTCATCTGTGCAGTATACCCAATATTCTTTGGCGAACGATATCATTGCCTTCGTGTTTTCGGCCTTCACTTCCTCACTTGCCGTTGATAAATAATGTACAACAAAGCCGCCGACTTCGCCAAGGAGGTCTACAAGCCTCTTGCAGCAGTCTTTAACCTACTCAGGGGTTTCCTCTGCCCACGGTATTCATACCTCTTCATAAAAACATTGCGGGCGGAGCCCCTCAAGGGGAGGGAGCCTCACGTCGCTGGAACAGCTGGAAGGTTTCTATCGGCCTGCTCTAGAACAGCTTGTGATGGGATGAGTCGACAACGCTCTGGTTGCCAGCAAAAGCTCCGACCTCTAGGTTGGCACAGCGCTTCTTTCTCTGCTTGTTTGCTCATGCTGGACCAAGGCTGTAGCATCACTGCAGTCCTGGCGTCGCCAACGTTGGGGATGCAGCCCAATAGGAAAGCGCACCAGAACCTTTTACTTCCTGTTGTACCTCATAAACTTGTGCTCATCCAACTCCACGTAGTTTTGAGGTGGAATAACGAAAGTCGTCATGGTATGCTCAATAATAGCCGGGCCATCAACCCTATTCCCTGGCTCCAGCAAATCCTGCTCCCAGAGGTCAAACTTTATCCACCCTCCATCCAGGTAGGCTTCCCGCTGACCCTTATAAGCTTTCTGGGGAGGTTCTTTGCCTTGAACTGGATATGCAGGTATGACAGGCTTCGGTTTTTCCGCTATCGCCTCGACATAAACCTCGGTGATTTGGTAGCCTGCCTCGGGATAGCGGGCTGCGGAGGGATAGATGCTGGTGTAATTCTTTTCAAAAGCGCCGACAACTTTGTCCAAGTCCTCAAGACTTTGCACTCTGGCTACCTCAACAGGAACCTCCCAGCTAGACATCTGGCCTATATACCGGCAAGATATCCCATGTCTGAAGTTCACGGCTTCCCGTGGAATCCCCTCAGCCTCAAGCTCGGCATACCCGCGTTCCTCCATCTCTTGCCATGCCTGGCTAAGGGCCCCTCCCTGATAGAGCTTAATATCGTCGGTCATCTGCGGAGTTAAGAAGAAGGTAACCGCTTTATCATAGCGATGGAAATAGTCGGCAGCAGCCACTCCAAAGGAGGAAAACACTGCTGACCAGGGAACCACTATTACCTCGCCGAATTCAATAGCCCGGTCCAGCCCCCACAAATGTAGCGGACCGGCAGCCCCGTAAACCAGCAAGGTGAATTCAGCCGGATTGAGCCCCCTTGATAGAAGCACGCCATTAATATGATCAGCCACCCTGGCATGCAGCAGGTCAAGGATCTTGTTCGATACATCGTACACATCCTGGCCCAGTGGCTTGGCCACCCTCTCCTCCAGCTCATGCAACGCTCTGTCCCTATTGACTTTTATGGTTCCTCCCAGGTAGTAGTCCGGATCTATAAACCTCATGCTGAGATCTATGTCTCCAATGGTGATCTCTGACGACTTATACATTGTGCCTAGGTCGGCTCTTACACTCTCAGGTCCTATGGTAATACGCTTGGTCACCGCATCGGCATGGATCACATGGCTAGTCCCGGCACCGACAGAATCTATGGCGACCATGGGCATCCTCAACCGGTGACCAGCAAATTCAGGTTCTTTCCTTACCGGTAGCAGTCCTCCAGCAATAAGTCCAACATCGCAGGTAGTGCAGCCCAGGTCCCAGCAAACCATATTAGGCCGCTTCAAAAAGTCAGCGATGAATTTTCCTCCCAGCAGGCCTCCCACCGGCCCTGAGATAGCCGCTTCGGCAAGCTTGGGATAGCGGATAGTTGCCGCTGCTCCATAGCCCAGCAAGGTCAACAGCTCATGGTTGTATCCTTCCTTCCTGGCTGCCTCCTCCACAAAGAACAATCGCCTTCTGGCAACCTCTGCAATGTAGCACTGGATGAGAAGGGTCTTCAACCTTCCGTTTTCGTCAGGAACCGGACACATTTCGTGAGAGGCGACTACGGGGACATCAACGCCGCGCTGTTCCACCATTTCCCTGGCGATCTCCGCTATCCTGTTTTCATGCACCGGGTTGACATAGGAGCCAAGGGTTAGGATGCCTATTACCTCTATCCCATCATCCAACAGCTCGTTGACTCCCTTCACCACATCTTCCTCCACCAGAGGGATGACGATTTGACCAGGCATATAATGGTGCTGCATGTAGTAGCTGCCAACCGAGATTCTCTCAGCCACCTCTTTGGTATGCCTAGGCTGCACCAAACGGGGGGTATGCTCATGTAACTGCTGATGCAGCACGTCCTCGTAAGACTGTCCCAACCATGTAAGGCCTCTTTCCATGATTGGCAGGTGGGCGAATCCCCTGGTAATCAGCAACCCTACTTTGCTTCCAGTTCGACTAACCAGAATATTGACCATCGTCGTGCCAGTGTAGGTGGAGGATAGCGCCGCCCGGTGAATCTGAGCACAGGTCATTCCCCAACGTCTGGCCGCGTCCTCCAGCGAGCCAAGGTAGCTAACAGTCTCGTCTTCAGGGTGAGTCAAGAACTTCCCTGTAGCGAATCGCCCGTCTTTGTCGACAAGAAAACAATCCGTCATGGACCCACCGGCGTCCTGAGCGATCAAATACCTCTCTTCTACCTTGTCTGCCATTCTATCCCTCCTTTGCCCACCGTGCAGGCATATCTAAGGTCTTGTCTTGAAACCAATCTGGTCGCTCATCGGCCAATGGTTTGCCCAGCCATTCCCGATAGAAGGTATCCAGATCAGGCAGCATCTCGAATATCACTGGGTACCCTGCGGGAACCACCTCCACCCCCAGCAGGGCGAAGCACCCCGGGCAGTAGAACTCCCTCATCTCCACTAAGTCCGGGTTAGGCAATGCTTCCTCTACCGAGACCACCTCTGCCATCTCCTCACGGGTTTTCCTCACATACACTCGGCAACTCAGCTTCCAGTTGACGCGATAGTCTCCAAATTCCTGCCCGCAATCGCACTTCACCACCCTACCCCCACCTTCCTTGGCAACAATATAAAGGTGGTCCGAGATGCGGAGTAATATCTTGTCCTTCCAGGGAACCCTTTCTTGTAGTACCTCCAGATACTTCCAGAACCGGTCTCCATCCTTGGGGGCCAAACGTATCGCCTTCTTTACCTCCTCCCAATCAAGCTTGCCCTCAACCAGGAGCTTTAGATTTTCCTTGGTGAAACGATCGTCTCTCTTTTCCATGCTTCCCCCTTGTCTCTCTCTTATAACCCGTAGTCCTCGGGTAACTGCCACATCCCCATAAATTGACGGCGGAACTTGTCATATTTCAAAACATCAGCATACATATTGTAGACGTCTTCGCACCACTCTTTCCTCAGCACCCGTTCCCTCTCCTTTTCCCACCAATCCCTGGCGTCAACTGACTTCTCCTTCCGCCTGTTACGCATCTGCTGCCGCAACTCATTGCTCTCGGCCACCTTTACCTTCCCATTGTCGTCAAGCACCGCCCCGTAAACAGTCCTGACCACATCCGGGCTTAGCCATCCATCAGGCACATCGTTTTCCACCAGGCTGAATTCCCTCTCCAAAGGGTCTCCCCAGCCACCCCTGGCAGCAGTGGCATTGGCAAATAAATCGCCGTCCTTGCATTGGATGTTGGCTGTAGAGCCCTGATAAAGCTCCACACTCCTAGCCTTCAACTTCCCTTCTTCAAGCCATTCCCTTATCTCTACAAAATCCCTCGGATAGTGCCCGCCCTCCTTCAGCATTTCCCTGATGTTGGTGTCGTGGGCCAAGACAACGATATCGTCCACTCCAGGATAGCCACCAGCCATTCCCGTAGCGCTTCGACCCATCCCGCCGGTGGAGCCAAAAACGGCTAGAGTCAGACTTCTCCCCGGGTCGACAATAAGCTGGCACGTAGCTATCCCCAGTCCACCTCTGAACTTGCCATGTCCGCAATAGTTGGGCACAAGCTTTCTGCCTATATTCAAATTAGTTGGCTGTAAGAACTCAGCTCTCTCCGTCTCACCCTGGTCCGGCGCCGGGTTGGCCGAGCAGTTATCGGCAACATCACCGTCTCTATAGGGAAGCGCCGCGGAGCTCCAGCAGGTGATAAGGGTCATGTCGCCGCCAGCCCATCGGAATCCGTCAGCAAACACACCAGCCAGACCATAACCGCCGCCTGCGGCCCCTTGTGGGAAGCATTCCTCCAGGAAGCCTCTGGCAAAATATGCGTAGCTGAGGCAGTGGTTAAACATGTGGACGTACTTGCCAACTCCGGCTAGAGACATAACTGTGGCTGCAAAGGGGTTTTGCGGGTTGAACATGCTGCCGGGCGGCAGGTTCCAATCAGTCACATACATCAGAGATGAGTTGATGGTGGCAGTATAGGCGAACATTGGCCAGGCGCCGAGCGAGCACAGCATCCTGACTGCAGACTCGTAGGCATTGCAGTGAAAATCGGCTTCGCTTGAAAGCCCCTCCAGGTCCATAAATAGCCGTCCATCGGGAAGGACTTGAAATTCCCCAGGCTTGTGGAGCAGCCAATCCCTATTGGAGCTGGCAAACAACTTGCCCACCACCCCCTTGTACTTTACACTATCGAAGACAAGATAGTGATATATCCCCGGGACAGCCTGAGCCTTAATCCTCTGTGTCAGCACCCTCCTTTCTCGCTCCACGATCTCCCTCAACCCCTGCCTGAAATAGTCAACCCCAAACTCCTCCACAATCTCCATGACCCTATCATGCAGCGCCACCGCCCCAGCTGCTCTCATCTTATCATCCAGGACATTGAAGGCCTCCGTCCGCGTCCGCCTCTTCCAGTGTAGCTCCCACCACTTATGCTGCTTGAAATTGGCCCCCGTTTTGGTGGGTGGATAGGTAAATCCGTCGGTGAAAACACTGGCCGAAATGGTGCCAAGGCCACCAGGCTGGAGGCCGCCCACGTCGACAATGTGGTTTAGCCCCACTGTCCAGCCAATCAGTTCATCTCCATAAATAATGGGCACCCAGGTGTAATTGTCCGCGTTATGGGGTGCACCATAGAGAGTGTCATTGGTGGCGAAGATATCCCCCACATTGATTCCAGGGTCTTCTTCAAAACCCAGGTCGGCTATGGAACGGACCATAAAAGGGAAAGACTGGATATGCCCCGCCAGCCCATAGGACGCGGAGGTAACATCCCCCTCTGGAGTTGCCAGCAAGAACAACAGCTCGCCCTGGATTAGGGACATGGGATTGGCTGATATCAACTTGGCTATCTCCCTGGCGTTTATACAGGCAGCCACTAACCTCATTTGGAATCTCATGAACTTGGCCGGGTCACCTTCCACCAAATCGAGCTTCTCCAGCCCATAAGCGTAGCCGCTGTCTTTAAAAAGCTGCTCTTTCTCATGCACTGCTTCCTTTAGTGTTTTACCCTGATAACATATGCCCATGTTACCTCCTCGGTCTATATAATCACGCCCTCGTTCTTCATTCTAGCTATATCATCCCAGGTATAATCAAGTCCCAGAAGGACGTCTTCTGTCTGTTGCCCTAGTTGTGGTGCGCCAAATCTTACTGATGCCGGCATCTTGCTGAACTTAACCGGGCTGCTTAGTAGTCTGAGCCGCCCAGCTATGGGGTAATCAACTTCGGTGAAAAAGTCATTCTCCCAAGCTTGCGGGTCGTTAGCCACCTCCAGGGGGGTTTGAATGCGTCCCAAGACCAAATCATACTCCTGAGCGATTTCCTCCCACTCAGCAGCGGTTTTGCTAGCTATGATTTCCTCGAACATCGGTATGAGAGTCAGATTCTCCTGTATCCTTTTCATATGAGAATCAAACCTCGGGTCTTTTTCCCATTCAGGCTTCCCTATTGCCTTGCAAAAAGAAGGCCAATAGCGGTCCGTTTGTGGCATAACCAGCATCACCCATTTGCCGTCCTTAGCCTGATAGGAATTCCACAGGGCATTACTGACAGTCCGTCTGTCTGTCAGGGACCTTTCCTGCCCCAAACAGAGAGCAGGCTGGATATCCATACTCATGCCCCAAACTCCAAATTGGTAAAGGCTAAGCTCAACCTTCTGCCCAATACCTGTCCTCTCCCGAGCAAACAAAGCGGCTGCGATAGCCCCAGCAACAGATGGAGCAGCCAGATTATCTCCTAAACCTGGTCTTTGCGGACGTGGGTCCGTATCGGGTGCTGCTATTCTATCCATCATTCCGCTTCTTGCCCAAAAGGCCGCGTAGTCGAAGCCGGGCTTGTATTTATCAGGCCCGAGACTTCCGTAGCCAGTGCACTGACACTAGACTAGCCTCGGGTTTATCTTGCTCAGAGTATCGTAGTCAGCCCTTGTTCTCTCGACGGAGTGAGGGTTCGACATTAGTTACAAAGACGTCCGCCTTCTTGACCAGCTTATGCAGTACTTCCCTGCCACGCTCCTTCGTCACATCAAGAGCCACGCTGCTTTTATTACGATTGCATTGCTCGAACCATATGCTGAAGTCCGTTGGCAACCGCGTTAAGTCTGGCGAAGGGACAGGGTGCCGCAAAGGATCCCCACCTTTGGGACTCTCTATTTTGATGACATCCGCCCCCCAATCAGCAAGGATAGCCGTGGCGGCAGGCACAAGCAAGAAATGCCCTAGCTCTATGACCCTCACACCTTGAAAAGTCCCTTGTGTCATTTGTTCCATCCTCAGAGTCTATTTTCGTCTGCTATGCGAGATCGGTAGCTTGAAGTTTAGACAATTGACAGGTAAGCGCAGTCATTGGAAGGGAGAGCTTCATCTCATCAGCAATATCAAGAACCAGTTTGATATCCTTAAGTCCCAAGTCCCGAATCATCGGGCGTACCGGGGCTGTCGTATTTGCCTTCACATAATCTTTCCAATGTTCCACTACCCAACTATTTCCTGTGCTCGTTTTCAGCGTATCGAGGATCATATCCTCAGTCGCGCCGTTCTTAATCCCCCATCTAAGAGCCTCTACGAGCGAGTTGATGTGCATGAAAAGGTTCATGTTGTTTACCAGCTTAACGATCTGCCCTGAACCCAAATCACCACAGTATGCAATCGTTCCCATTGTCTCTAAAACAGCCCGATACTTCTCAACCACCTCTTTTTCCCCACCCGTCATGAGAGTCAGGTCTCCCGTTGCCGCTCTCACGCGAGTCCCGCTTACCGCGGCATCGAGTACATCAACCCCCTTTTGTTTCCCTACCTGCCCCACTCTTCGACAGAAGGCAGGAGACAAAGTGCTCATAAGGATAATCCCGTTGCCTTCTTTCGACCCCTCCATTACACCGCCGGGTTTCAAAATGACCTCTTCTGACTGAGCGTTGTCTACAAGCATAGTGATGGTAACGTCTGAAGCCAAGGCCACCTCTTTTGGTGTGCCAACCTCTCTTGCCCCCGCCTTCTTCATTTCTTCGACCGGCTCTCGCCTTACGTGACCGCAGACTGTAACTTCATATCCCTTAGCTACAACGCACTTGGCCATAGGTAAGCCTATATCCCCAAGACCGATAAATCCAACCTTCTGTGCCATTTTTGAAGCCTCCTTTCCCGATTCCTGTACTCGTGTATCACATTAGTGACATATTATATTTTGACACCTATTCTTTGTCAAGACGATGTATTCTCCCGAAACATTAGTGGCGTATCGCATGTTTATGCTTATTCGTTATCACGACGATGTACTCATCCGGTGTACTAGGGCCCTTTCATTCACTTTCTTTACACTGCTCTAGCAACCCCAGTGGTGCTAAGAATCCCAGGAACCGATGCCGCCTCATTGAATTCTATGCCCGCTCCCATTCCAATAGCTAGTTCCTGTCGATGGAGGATGCCCGGGAGAAAACGGAGGCCTGGCGTCAGCACTATAATAGGGAACGGCCGCACGGAGCATTGGGGAACCTGCCTCCTCTGGAGTATGCATCGGTGGCAACTATGGTCTGAAAACCACAGGACTAACACAATGGTTGGTACAAAAAAGGGGGCATCTCCAATCGGCAGCAACTCTAACCTAAGAAGTGGTACAATACTTGGGGGCAGGTCAGATACAATAAGAGCTGAGATGGATGAGTAGTAGAAGAAGTAAGAAATCCAATTCACAGGAGGAAGGAAGATGGAGCAGATGGATCGGGATTTTAGGTTGTTGGAGAACCCTCACTTCTATGAAGTCTCCTTCGTTGTTGAAGATCTGGAGAAGAGTTTGGAGCAGTTCCGCACACTCTTCAACATGACCCCCTATGTAATAAGAGACGACAAGATAAGAGATTTCGAGCTGCACGGCAAGACGGTGCCAGAGGCCAGAATTAAGTTCGCCCTTTTCCGTGCCGGACCGATAAGACTTGAGCTACTTCAGCCTGTGGAAGGAGAGAGTATCTGGATGGAGTGTCTACGTGAGAAGGGGACTGGGGTACACGGCATCGTATGCCGCGTGTCGGACCTGGACAGTGAGCTTACCCAACTCCAGGAAAGGGGCATAGGAGTCTCACAACGCATAGATGTTCCCAGAGCAAACCTTAAGTTTGCCTTTCTCGAGACCGAGGACATCGCTGGCGTGTGCATTGAGCTGGCGCAAAGCGAGGGGATGCCTGGAGAATAGAAGGCTTGTGAAGGAGCGCATCCAAGCTGCATTAAGCCATTCTTATTAGGCTTATGTATTCGTCATCCTGTGCTGGGCGCAGCACCTCGGCAGCAGGAAAGCCCTCTGGTTTGAGAGGCGCGTTTGGCCAGCTTGTCCTCTGCAAATTCGGCAAAACGTCGAGTTGTTCGGTTTATCCAGTGCTCCGAAATCGAGTCCTTCTGGAGCGGGGATGAATAGAGGCTTGGGTGTGACTAGCAGTGATAGTACCCCTTTTGGAACGCCCCAGCAATTGCACTTTGTTCCGTCCGAAACGCTACTCTGACCTGAGCCAATCCGCAGTTGGAAACAGGAGCCATCGGCATAATACGAGTGTGCGTAGAACACCCTGACCCGGGTGGTATTGGGAGAGTATGCGAGATACAGGCCCACGTACCTTCCTGCCAGGCAGCAGAATCGAAGACTACACACTGGTGGCCCTCATTTCGCTTCCCTTGTCCGCTGCTGTGATTTCTCCATCTGGGATGTGCTTGTCCCGCATTTGGAGCACCTGCCACTGGTGGGAGGTTGACCGCGTCAGAGCTTTGGCGTAGCATTTATGGAAATGTCCAACATAATCAAGGGGGATTCTGTCCGATGTCTATAACCCCACAGCAGATTGCGCTTGCTGAGTCGATTCAACAGGCGGCAGCACAGGATGCTTCAGGCCAAGTAAGGCTCGTGGCAGGCCCAGGTACTGGTAAATCCTCCTCAATAGAGCGAAGAATACTCTGGCTACTTCAAAACGGGTTATCTCCTTCAGACATTGCAGCAGTGTCTTTTACCCGCGCATCAGCACATGATCTTGCGAGAAAGGTGCATACATATTGCAGCAACAACGGACAACCTCAGGTAAGTAATGTCCGAGTTTCCACATTACACTCTCTTGCTCTCCGGGTATTGAGACGCGCAGGTCTTTTGGGAACCTACCCGTCTGACCCAGTTGTACTGGACAAATGGGAGCAAGAGTGTATTTTCGACTCGGAGTTTGGGTATGTGAACAAGATCACAAGTTCTGATCGGTGCGAGCAAATCCGTCTGCACCACGAAGCATTTTGGAGTACGGGTCAATGGAGTTCTCCCAACTATATTCCTCCCGTTCCACCAATCTCATCCGCTGAGAGAAACGCTCTCTCTTCATTTCATCTCAATCACACTCAAGTGTACTCATGCGTGCTGCCAGGTGAGATAGTCCGCCAATGCGTTGACCAGACATCCGCCAACACAATAAACCCGCTTCAGTTGCTTGGCCTCCAGCATCTCATCGTAGATGAGTTTCAGGATCTTAACCCATATGATCTCCGGTTCGTAGATCAACTAATCAGTCGCGGAGCCATTGTCTTTGTAGCTGGAGATGATGACCAGAGTGTTTACTCGTTTCGCTATGCCTCTCCAGCAGGTATCCAGAACTTCGCCTCTACCTCTGGCAAGTGCGGACAACATATCTTGACCTATTGCTTTCGGTGTACGCCTACCATAATCGGTGCAGCGCAGGCACTGACAACTGCTTACCCTCCGGCAAACCGAATACCGAAGAACTTGATATCGCTCTATACACATTCTTCTCCCCCTGTTCAGGGGGTAGTACATCGTTGGACATTCAAGAGTGGTGTTGCGGAGGCACGTGCCATTGCGAAATCATGTCGGGACTTGATTCAGACTGGAGTTCAACCAGACGAGATAATGATCCTGCTTACTAGCGTGCCGGCTCTTGGAAAAACCATCGCGGATGAGTTGGACGCGGCTGGCGTTCCCTATGAGCCTCCTCGCCCGAAGTCATTCGTTGATACGCCATCTGGGCGTCTAGGATTAGCTTTGATTAGGATTGTCTGTACCCCTGATGACTATGTTGCCCACCGAACGGTACTCGGCATGCGAAGAGGGGTTGGAATCAAGACTTGTAGCGATATCGCATCCGCTGTGACCACAAATAACCTCAATTTCCGCAATCTGTTCTATAACCCCATTCCACCTGGTGTATTCACGACTCGTGCTACCAATGCCCTACGTAGTGCGGCTTCCGTCATCGCCACAATCAGTTCTTGGCAGGCATCAGACACGCTAACTGCCAGGGCACAAGATATCCAGACGATCATAACGAACACCCTGACATCAAATGATGCCACCCTCTGGAACAACCACGTTAGTCCCCTTCCACAGGGTATCACTTTGGAAGAGCTTCGGGATTACCTTTGGGCTGACCGTGACGATCAGAGGGCCAAGATTCTTTCGGACGTTCTCAAGCGTCTCGGGCAGTCGTCCACTTTTCAACCAGTCCCGAAGAAAGCGAGACTGATGACTATGCATGGAGCCAAGGGGCTCTCAGGACAAGTAGTCCTTATCCCAGGGCTTGAGGACTCGATCCTACCAGGAGTCAAAAGAAGCCCCTACCCAGGCTTGGTTCTAGAGGCTGCCCGGCTGCTATATGTCTCAATTACACGAGGCAGAGCTGCGTGCATTCTGAGCCGCGCAAAGACCCGTTTTGTGAATGGACAATGGACAACTCGGACACCATCCCGTTTCTGTACTGCAACTGGAGGCCCATTCCAGCAGCGCACAAGTGGGCTTTCTCAACAAGAAGTCCAGAACATTATTCAAGATATTGCGAACCTCTGATAGTGGGGGCGCGACAGTCCAAAGCCTGACATCTTACCCCAACTGTCTTCCGGGGTGGCCTGCCCCCCCCCCCCGAAAACTGGTCCAGGTAAGACGTTACACTCTAGGCTGGAGAAAGAAAGGTGATCTGGAGTGGGCAGGATAACGGCGACGGGATAGAAACTTAGGGCCAAAAAAGGTTTGAATCCGGGGGCCGAGGGGGCTCGGGGTAGCATTTTCTACCGTGATAGATCAGCAGATTTCGTCTATGTGGCCTTTGCCCCTAGATGGGTATCGCAAAGGGGACGAGTTGTTGCATATTGTGTCCAGCTACCTCGCTGGTTTGCATTTTCCAGGCGGAAACCACAGAGATAGTCAGTTCGCGTTTCAGGGCGAGTTCGACTCTGCCCCGTCTCCCCGTCCAGATCATCGTTTCATCCCGATTGCACAATCCTCGGTTTTGTTCAGGAAAGCCTAGTTGTCAGGGAGCCCAGCTCTTTCCCCAGGACTAAGAGGGAACCTTTCTAGCTCTCAATCCGTCTATAATATAGTGAGGCCGATTGGAGGCCCGCTGAGAACAGGAATGGGAGGTAACTAACGTGAAAAGGATGCTATTGAGTGTATTGATGCTCATAGTACTTCTGAGCCTCGTGGGTTGCGGCGAAGAGGTGAGCATAGGGATGGCGCTATCGGAAAAGCAGCGAGTGACTTCACCAGATGTCGCCGCCTCGGATCTAACAGATCTGGTCAACGGAAACAGTGCCTTCGCCTTCGACCTCTACCAGGCTCTCAGCGAGGAGGACAGCAACCTGTTCTACTCTCCCTACAGCGTCTCCCTGGCGCTGGCGATGACGTACGCCGGTGCCCGCGGTGAAACAGAGCAGCAGATGGCAGACACCCTCCACTTCATCCTCTCCCAGAACCGTCTGCACCCCGCATTCAATAGTCTGGACCTCGAACTCGCCGGTCGGGGTGAAGGCGCCGAGGGCAAAGATGGAAAGGGTTTCCGGTTGAGTATCGTCAATGCAATCTGGGGACAAGAGGACTACAAATTCCTCGACAAATTCCTCGATGTCCTAGCGGAGAACTACGGTGCCGGGCTGAGGCTCCTCGATTTCGTAAACGCACCGGAAGAGTCCCGCATCACCATCAACGACTGGGTCAGCGATCAGACGGAGGGCAGGATAGAAGACCTGATTCCGCAGGGTGTCATCGACGCATTGACACGGCTTGTCCTTACCAACGCTATCTACTTCAATGCAGCATGGCTCCATCCCTTCAGCGAGGACATGACAGATGATGGCACATTCCATCTGCTTGACGGCGGCGAAGTCACCGCGCCAATGATGATGCAAACCGAGTCTTTCGGTTATACAGAGGGTGAAGGCTATCAAGCAGTGGAATTGTTGTACGACGGCAGCGAGCTATCGATGGTGATTTTGCTTCCCGAGACAGGTCAGTTTGAGGCGTTTGAAGACTCGCTAGACGCTGAGCATGTAGGCACCATCACGAAGGACCTGGCATACAGACAGGTCGCTCTGACCATGCCAAAGTTCGAATTCGAATCGGAGTTCAGTTTAGTCAACACTCTTGCTGCCATGGGTATGCCAGTTGCCTTTACCGCAGCAGCGGACTTCTCAGGCATGACCGGTACCCGTGAGCTTTTCATCGCAGAGGTCATACACAAGGCGTTCGTCACTGTGGATGAAGCGGGTACAGAAGCGGCAGCGGCCACCGCAGTTATTATGAAGTTGTCGGCGCCACCGGGGGAGCCGGTTGAGGTCACGGTGGATCGTCCCTTTGTCTTTCTAATCCGCGACATCGAGACAGGTGCCATTCTGTTTGTTGGGCGCGTCGTGAACCTCAGTGCATAGTCCACCCATACGCTGTAGACCGTTGAGCTACTGCGCCAGTGGGTAACAATCGCTTTGCTAGCCCGTAGGTGGCACGTCTTTAACAATTAGCTGCTTTGTTGAGTGAGGGAACAGAGCCACTGTCTTTCATAATGTTATCCTTTTGATTAATAAGAGGAAGCAGTTGCTTCCTCTTTCAACCTCGGCTGGAGGCAATCCCCAGGGACGGGAAGGCTCTCCTTCAGACCAGCCCCTCCCTCCTCAGCCTCTGGAACATGGCTTTGATCTCGTCGTAGGTGAAGGCAAGGCCGAATTCACTGGCCTCCCTGGCCATCCTGGGCCTGCCGTTGGCACCGATAACCCACACTCGCCCCTCCTCCACCGCCTTCCTTTTGACCTGCTCAGGTTCATTGTTCGGCAGCATGCCGTGATAGTGCAATTTGTCCTGTCCTTTGTCTGTAAGGCACCACTGCCCTCTCGCATAAGGCACGATGAACCCCTCTTTCCTGAGCTGGCACAGCCGGCAACGCGCACTGCTATCGGTATAGCCGAACTCGTTCATCAGGTCGTCAGAGGTGGCGATCTCCCGGTCGTAGATGAATTTGAGCACCTCAAGCTTTCTGGCCTTGATCGGCTGCCATCCCCAGTATCCATCGTAATGTTGGTGATTAATCATACACATTCCCCTAAGTGCCGGTGTGTGTCTTCATCCAGTATCGAGCGTTGTGTATAGCAGGGAGAGCTTGAAGGTCTATGCCCTCGATTGCTGGTCACCTGAGAGGTTGACGCCTCAAATGCAGGTTTTGAGGATTAGTGCTCTTTTATCCACCGGATCAGGTCTTCTTTCAGGAAAACCCTCTTCTTACCTATTTTGTGTGAGGGAAGCCCTTGGTTCATAAGCTTGTAAACGGTTTGATGGCTAACTCCTAAAAATTCCTGAGCTTCTTGGAAGGTGTAGAAAATGCGTTCCACGTTGCCCGGTAATGATTTCCTTCTCTTAGGCATAGTTGCACTCCATCATCACTAGTTTGAAGTGATGTTAGTGCTTTCAGACTAGATAGACACATGTAGATAGCAATAGACAATAATGGACAGAAGCTATATGTTGCTCTATACTAAGCCAAGCAGTGCATAGAAGACCAAGAAAGACTGCCCAGCGGAGGCTATGATGAAAATAAGTTTAAAGCTACCAAGTTGGCAAAGGAAGTGCCTTTCTCTGTGTTTAACTTGTATTCTTTTGCTCAGCATAGTAGGGGTAGAGCTGAGTGGCTGTGCGAAGGAGAAGCCTACTGAAGAAGGTGATACTACACCGCCGACAATTTCGGACATCGCTGCGACGGGCGTCACAGCCACCACTGCAAACATTTGCTGGAGCACCGATGAGCCAGCTACTGGCCAGGTGGAATATGGTCTAACTACAAGCTATGGCTCAACTACTACCTTAGATGAGGACTTGGTGACCAGCCACAGCGTCAGCCTGAGTGGACTTACCGCGGGCACCACTTATCACTACAGGGTGAAATCGAAGGATGCCACAGGAAATGAGGCAGTATCGGTAGATCACACCTTTACCACTGCTTTGGCAGTAGACACCACACCGCCGGCGATCTCTGGGGTCAGTGCCTCTGACATCACCACTTCCACCGCTACTATCACCTGGACTACTGACGAGCCAGCTACTAGCCAAGTGGAGCATGGTTTGACTCCCGCTTACGGCGAGAGTTCAGCAGTTGATCCTTCCTTGGTAGATGCCCACAGTGTCATGCTAAGCGGACTTACACCCAACACTACATACCACTACAGAGTGAAGTCAAAAGACGCGCCCGGCAATGAAGCCGTATCTGAGGATAATACGTTCATTACCTTGCCAGCAGAAGAAACTTCAATTTCTGAGGTAATCAGCAATCCAACTGCTTGGGATGGACAAGCCATAGAGGTTTCTGGACAAACTTTTCTGACCGCTAGTTCCCCTAAGGTACTAGTTGATGGTCTAAGCGGATTCAACCTATCAGGTAGCACCACGGGTTTAGAGGCTGCATTCTACGAGCTGACAGGTATTTACCACGCTGATACGAATACCCTTGAGGTAACAGATTCAGTGGAGAAGGAGGTAACCTATTACCCGATTGAAGAAGCCAAGCAGGTCCAGGCAGAACTAATACCGGTCTCAGTGGAGGGGCTTATTGCCACTGTGCCAAAAGAAGTGGCAGGCGAACTGGCCAACTATATCTCTGGTCTCCCCGTAGATTTGTACATCATCCCTTACGTTGTCTTTGCTAGCGATAGTCTCTACCTGGTTTTATCAGACCATTTTGACATCATGCCCACAGAGTTCACAGTCGTTTATGAGGAAACTACATACCACTTCTACTTCTCTGCTGGCGAGGTCAAAGGCACTTTGGTGAAGACGCCAATGGAGCAGATTGACTTTGGCACAAAGTGGACAGCCGATGAATTTGGCGGAGTAATCATCGCTGACAGCATACAGGCATCTGAGCCTGCAAGCGCCACAGTTAGCCAGATTTCTAGTAACCCAGCCTCCTTCGCCTTCAAGAGAGTGGCTATAGATGGCAGCTATCTTGTAGCCACGGCAACAGTCGATTACTCTGAAGTAAAAGTGCCTTTCGGCGCTGGAATTCTTGCCGATAGTCCCAACGAACTCTTGTTTAAAGAAGAAGGGCCAAGACTTGAGACAATAGATCCTGAGCGGAAGACATGGCAGCTAAGCGAAGGCCAAGTTGTCGGCACAGTTCTTTACCCCACAGATGAAGTGCTCGCTTACCTTGATTACTCAGCACCATTGACTACACAGGAGATAGCCACGCAGGTCAAACCCGTTCTGATAGTGGATACCCTGGTCGAGGATGTGGTGGAGGTGGCTAATATAAGTGACCTCAACCCGCTCACTGGCAACCCATCCGAATACTGGGGAAAGGTGGTTGAGTTTGATGGCTACGCTTTAGGATACAACCTCTCACTCAAAGCAGTAGCCTCAGCTATTGCTCAAACTGAAATACCAGTTAATGTGAATCTCTTGGCAGTAGGAATTGCCGATAGCCTGTCCGTCGGTGCACAATTGGTAATAGTTGGGCTAAACAATGACCTTGTAGACGAACTAGGCAAAACTATTTTTGGTAGATATAAGTTTAAGGTAGCGGTGACTCAAGTTCCTGAGGAGTTGGTCAGTGGTGTCCCTTATGCTGATACTGCTTTCTTCTTGCTGAGCAAAGAAGAATTGCCTTATGAAATTCCAACCGAGTTCTACAATCTGACTATAGATGTCAGCCCTTCGAACTCAGGTTCAGTCACCCCGCCGGGGGGACAGTTTGCAGCAGGCACCCAAGTGATACTCCTTGCTGCTCCTGTGAATCCGCTGGAATATGAATTCGACCACTGGAGTGGCGACCTCTCGGACAGCACAAACCCCACCACCATTACTATGGACTCGAATAAGAGCGTCACCGCCCACTTCAGGTCTACCATCCTGGAATCGATAGAGGTATCCCCAACCAGCGCCTGCATCGCGGTTGCGGTACCTCCTCAGACGCAGCAGTTCACAGCCACAGGGACTTACTCCGACGGCAGCACAGCAGACATCACAAACACTGTCGTGTGGACTAGCTCTGCCCCCCTTGTAGCAAGCATCCTCCCAGGGGGCCTTGCGACTGGCGTATCCTCAGGTGAGGTTACCATCACTGCCACTGTGGGCACGGTTCAAGGTTCGGCGACGCTCACGGTCACCGCACCTATCCTCGAATCGATAGAGGTATCCCCAAGCAGCGCCTCCATCGCAGTACTGCAGACGCAGCAGTTCACAGCGACAGGGACTTACTCCGATGGCAGCACGGCGGACATCACAGACACCGTCATCTGGGCCAGCTCTAACCCTGGTGTAGCGACCGTTGCCCCAGGCGGACTCGCCGCTGGCATATCTCCAGGGACGGTTACCATCACTGCCACTGTGCTCACAATTGAAGGTTCAGCGACACTCAGCGTGACCCTCTTCTAGAGTGTCACCCCCTCGGGGTCGCAATCTCTACCGTGACAGGCCGACAAATTGCGTTTCTGCGATTCTTGGGCCTAAATGGCCATCGCAAAGGGGATCGATTGTTGTATATTGTGTCCAGGCCACCTCCCTGACCCGACGCCAGTTGCTTCGCACAAGCCGCAGGTCAGTCGTCGGGGACCTGACACACACCAAAGCCACATTCCTGTCAGGTGCAGCTTACCATCGTTCCTTGATGTCAGCTCGCAAATCCGATGGCTGCTTGTAGAAGAAGCCTTGCCAATACTGGTTGAGCCGGGTGTTTTGCTCAATAGCTTCCTTGGAGTAGCACTCCCCGTTCGTTGGTTCGAGTGCAAAAGCACTCCCATCCTTATTGAATATCAGAAGCCAAGCATGGTTGCACTCGGCAAAAGTCTCAGCAGTCCTGTCCAGATTTCCTATCACTATTACGGAGGAAATGCCTTCGGTAAGCAGCATGTTCCAGATGTCGATCGCCATATCGTTGCAGTCAGTCTCGCCCTCAATGTACGTATGAGTCTGAAAATACTTCGCATTTATCTCCTTGGTGTTCTTCTGCAATTCGTAGTCCGCACCTATCCAAGCCGTGTTCCAATAGTCAGGATTGCTGCGTATCTCCTCAAGCTTAACATTATGCCTGGGGATCGAGGCGGATGGTACCGCTGGGACACTTTCAGCTTGAGGTGTCTTTTCTAAAAAGACTTGACCAACAACTTGCAAGAGATTATCGAAAAGCTCCTTCTCACATTTGGCACTATTGAAAATAGGACAAACAACCAAGTTGCTCTGCCTACGGTCGAGAGGTTCTCCCATAAGAAGGCTCCCCCATGTTGGCGTTTCATGTACTTGTGTTCTAACCGTAAGCCTTGGGACAAACACGCCATCATCAACATATGTCTCGAGGTCTGCGTCAAGCACCACCTCTACCCATCTGTCCCCACCGTATAGCGACCAGATGTAGCCTTCACCAATCATTCTATCGTAATCTTCCTGCCGCTCCTCCCGGAGTTCCCATTTGGAGAAATAGCCATATCGCTGTTGAAGCCTGTTTAGGCATCTTCTCACAAGCTCGCTCAATTCTTGGTGTGCATCAGCCAATTCAGCATGATAGGTATTCCTAGTTCGTGCCTTCTGAAGCAGCTCCTGCCATTCCGCTGCCTCTTCTATCACCTTACCCCAGCAATCCAAGCAGTAGTCAAATGGGCTGAGTTCATCCTTCAATGGGTCATGGCCCATTGGCCAAAGCTTGACAGGCTTGTCTTCTACCCCAGCCATCTGCTTTTGTAGTGCCTTTGGCACAACACCTGAGGCAAGCAAAATACGTTTATAAATTGGGTCACTCAGAATATGAGCTGATTCGGCGGCCACTTGTGTCCTCACATCGTCATCCATTTGCTTGCCGCATCTCTTGCAAGGTTGAGCTTCACCCTGTGGTTTCTCCTTTGCCTGAATGAAACTAGCTCCGCACTCTCCGCAAAACTTGAAATTAGGTTCAGCTATGGCTCCACATTGTGGACACTTCAGTTCCAGCTTAGCACCACACATCATACAAAAGCGCTTGCTCATTTCATTCTCTGCTCCACAACTTGGACACTTCATCGTAACCCTCCTTGAAAACAACGCCAAGCTCTGCTGAATAAGGAAGGACTTTCATCAAGGCATTAATTGGTACAGCCTATCTCGAGAGTGCCCGCACATAATAACTCAGTCATGCTTCTGATATGAGCCTTGCATAGAAGAGCCCCACACCTCTGACTGTCATAGTCGGCGTTTTTCAACTGTTCATCCACTCGTCGATTAGGATAATAGCACAATAATGGCTAATCGTAAATATGGGAACCCCACCAGCTAACTTGGCGAAATTGATGATTGGCCTAGACAAATTTTGGCTCTGGATTTCAAGCGGGGTGCCTTGTCCGTTGCTGTTTCAATTCTGTCGGCAGATTAGGAGAGTGGTTCGTTCGCACATAGGGAACAATGACATTCCTGGTGTTGGCACCCATACCAAGCAGGGCGGGAATCGGAGATTGATTTAGGGATCTCCGGGTTCGCGTTTCCGGGATCCAAACTTTGCCAAATTTGACTATAACATGGGGCTTGCTTTTTCTGGACGGCACGCGCATTAAGTATCCTTAAGGATCCTTACGAAAGGAGGTGACCAGCTAATGAAAGTCTGGCACAATGGCGACAACATCTGGTTTGAGCTTTCCCACGAGGAAGACTATTTCCAGGCCTTCCAAGGTATTTTTGATAGAAGGCTTGTGGTCTCTGTTACTTCAATTAGAACAGCAATGCAGCTTGTGCTGAACCTTGTGGACTGTATTAACTCGTGGTGGGGTGAGGACGATGACAAAAGGAGTGAGGTTTTGTCAGAATTAAACAAAACTGCAAGCCCCCCTTGCTACATTCTGCACCCCTAACCCGATACAGTCACGCCTTGTCCACCCTCTGCACCTTCTCCTGTCTGCCTCCTCTTTGGAACATTTGTGCCGCAGTTCGTAACGGACGCGTACCCCGTTCCCCTCAGCCAATGAAATGAAGAGCCCCGCCCGTGTTTGATCAGTGAGGGTCACGGCGGGGATCTGTCACTCACTAAAAGGGCGGCGGGTAAGGCAGGGATTACAGCACGGCACTAGTAAACATCGGGTCAGGTCAGGGAACTGGGTCATGAATTTCTGGAACCAGTCATCTATGGCCGGCTTGCCTTCCATCGTTCCGCTAACAGAGAGATTACCGGGGTAGACGAAAGTAGCGTCATCTGCCCAGTCACGAAGGAATGCGTGAAGCTCACGCCGATTAAGACAGTCAAAGGAAGACCGAGCCTTCCTTTTGGCGATTATTGCCCCAATCATGTTGTTCACCTCCTGTGCTTACCTATAATAAGCCGATGGCTTCTCATGTCAACTCAGCCTCAAATCGTGACACATCGAAGCTCTTCGGAAGAGGCTCTGCCTTCATCCGTAATTGTTCCACTGCACGGTCACACACCTTCTTCAGGAGCTTGTCCAATTGGTCAAGCTCCTGATCAGATAGGGCAGATTCCAATAGCTTACGTGCCTGTCCAAGCCCAGCTTGTCTCGTGTATGATCCTGACCCTTCTCCACCACTTGACTATCTTCCAAAACACTGCTACCTCCTCATTTATAAGATTTTAAGCAGAGACTAGCACATAGCTCATTGATAGACAATAGGTTCTTCAAACAATTCATCGTTTCGTGCAGTCTACCTATTACCATTGGTGTGCTTGCTGACTCCCGCTTACTTGTCATGCCGTTTCCTGCACTTGACAGTCGTAAAATTTTTGTGCTAAAATATTTCCATGCCTACTAGAGGTTTTACCTCGAATCAGATAAGTGAAATGCGGGCGCTGCGAAAGGCTGGCGCGCCGCTACGAGAAATAGCTAAGATTTTCGGCGCACCTATATCTACTATTATACGGTATGTCGGCGACATTGAGCCTGCTGACCATGGGGAACAGACCACGGTCATTTCACAACGAGATCTACAAGATGTGATTGACCAGTGGTCACCAGCCCTTCCATGGGAGGGGCCACCTTTGCCCAACTGGCTTGTTGGTTACCTCAAGGGGAAGGGTATCCTCCGATAGTAATTAGGAAGAGCTTGCGCAAATGCTATGGCTGAGAGTGAATGCAGACGATCAAATTGATGCAAACAATCTAACAAATTGTCAAAACGATGGCAAAGTTGAAGTTGATTATAAATGACGACCTGATGGCGAAGGTTTCGGCCTGTGCTGAGCGGCTTTGGCCAGGTGAAGGCACGAGGGCGGTAGCGCGCTTTGTACGTGATGCGATACGGCGCTATCTGAGGTACTGGAATGGCGGAGATGGACATCGAACTAGAAAGTGACCTCGTCGAGGGAGTTAGACGGCTTGCCGCCCGCCACTACGGAGACGACAGCAACACTTCTATCTCTCGCGTTGGTGAAGCAGCGCTAGAGATACGCTTGTTATCGCTAGAGCTTGTGGAGGAGGGTGGCAATGAGATAGACGAACCGATTTATCATGTTAGACAGGGCGAGCGAACACCGCTCTGGAGCAATTTCTGGAAAAACACTTGAGGAGGTAGGAAAATGAGTGTCGCAGCTATATGGGCTAGAGTGAGCACCGAGGAACAGCAATCCCTTGATTACCAGGTAGCCGAAGTCAAAGCCTGGCTGGAATCGCAAGGGTACTGCGTGCCGGAGAACCGAATTCTCAAGGTGCACTGGACCAGCCTGGCAATTCTCGACTGCCCGGAAATGCAAACCCTGTTGAGCTGGGTGAGGAATCAGGAGATTGATGCCATTGGCACCTGGCATTCCGACCGCCTTAGTGGTAAGCCAGCGCATAAGGTTTACATCCTAGATCAATGCCAACGACATGGCGTCCAATTTTTGTCAAAGAACTCGCCACTTATCGAAGGGCGAGCGGGGGAACTGCTGGAGTATTTGCTGGCGTGGGCCAAAGAAGGCCAGGTGCTGTACGCCCAGCAAGGTTCTAAGGGCAAACTGCACGACCGAGCCAAGCGTGACGGGCTGCCTACAACTTGTCAATCCCCCTATGGCTATCAGTGGGACGAGAGCCGAAGACGACTTCTAGCAACAGCGGACTGGGAGAACAGAGCCTTGGTTGTGATGCGCTTTCTGGAGGGAGCAACGATCAAGCGGATCCAACGTGAGCTTCACGAGCGCGGTATTCCTAGCCCAAAAGGAAGAGAATGGTGGCCAGAGCCAACCATCTGGCTTATTCTTGCTGACACGGTCAATTATGGAGAATACCGGGCATTGCGGCGGGAGAGCATTGAGCCGAAGGCACGCCGCGGGACAGTCGACGGTAGGCCAACCTATGGCAAGTCTTCCTCAAGGAAGCTCCCAGGCATTCCGTTGCCCAACATAACAATTGAAAGACCTATTATTACCAAGACGCGGCATGATTGGATATTGCAGAGGTTGGAGCAAAACAAGCTTAATGCCAAGCGCAATGGGAAGCGTGATTATCTCTTAAAGGGGTTGATTCGCTATCAGGGCGATGGCCTACGCTACTACGGCCGCCATATTCGAGGCAATAGCTGGTCCTATGTCTACTCGGCAAGGGGCAATCGGAATGAAAATCCCAGACCTTACCTGCCGGGACACAAGCTCGAGGCACAGGTTGAAACGCTGGCCAGAGAGGTGCTGACTAGCCGAGAAGTATTGGAGCGAGAGGTTGGCTGGAGGCAGTCGGCTATCTCAGAAAGCGTAGCCCGGATTGAGAACGAATTGCGTGGCTTGGAGCGAAAGTCTAATGCCAACAGTAACGCCGAGACAGAACTGGTGGGATTGCGCATTCGAGGGAAGGTATCCGAGGAGGCATACGAAAAGCAACTTGCCTTACTCCAGGCTGAAAGGCGATGGATTCAGGAGCACCGTGAGCGCCTAAAGGCTGAGCTGGCGAAACTCAAAAGCGAGTCAGCGTCCCTGATAGGCTTGGAGCAGCTAAGAGCCCGATTGGAGGAAAGACTGGCATCTCAGGAGTTTGCTGATAGGCGGTATGTCCTAGAGGCCCTCAGTACAAGGGTGGTTGTTACCACCGAGGGGCAAACTGAGGCGGAGTTCGCTATACCTAGCGAATCGCCAAAAGATGCAATTGCATTTAACCTTCCCCAGAACGCTTGCCCTCAATATTCAGTTGTTCCGTACTCATCACCCCCTTGAAGGATACAAGGTAGCGGGCAAGTCTACCTTTACCCTGATAGTAAGCTACAATTTAACCGCAACCCGCTGGCTTAAATTGCGCTCCTACTAATATAGTTCCAAAAAGGGGGCAAAATGTGTCACCAAAAGAGTCTGCTTTGCCCGTTTTTCCTAAATCGCTTGAGGTAGCTTCTCTCTCCATTGTTTAGGGCTTCGCCTTTAACGCTCTTATAGGCAATCTGGACTAACCTCTTAGGGCAACCGAGTAGCCACGTCCTGGCGTCAAGCCAGGCCTCTAAATCTATCGCCTTGTCGTCGGCTATCGTTTGCCATAGCTCAGTCCTGTCACCGTCGACATCCTCTATCTCATAATTGAGGCTCAGGATTGTGGGCTTTCGCATCAGGTCTCGCCAATAGCTCATAACCACGTAGCTGGCCACTCTAACCATAGCTCCCTCAGTCAATGGCTCATATCCGTTGTTACTGGCTACTTCGGCAAGCCTCAAGATGATCTCCTGTCTCAAATCCTCTCTATCTTGTCTCTTGGCCTTGTGTTGAAAGCGGTCGGCAATCTGGCTATACTTTTCCCAGTCTAGTACCATACTTCCCCCTTCCTGGGGAAGGCTAGACTGCCCTAGTTAGCTACCACTAGCTAGGGCTCTTTTATGCCTTCCCTTTGAAGGGCAAGCGTCTGGGTTTAGGCTTCCCTTTATTCAATTGCTAAGGTGCTTTTATTGGCTAGCTTTATCGTTGCACAAAATGTCCTTTTGTTTAAGAAGTAAATGAACCTTCATAATCTCCCCTCTTCAGAGAACGGCTTTTATAAAAAAACAAAAAGAAAGCCCCCTCAGTAATGGGGGCAAAAGAAGGGGGCTATCTCCCCAGGGAGTGAAGGAAGGTCGTCTGTAGTCGCTACCGTCTCTTAGCCTTGATATACTTGTGCTTTCCCCTTAGTTCCCTGAGGTACTCCCGGTTCCACCGGTCTCGGTAGAGCCAGAACAGAGGATTGGACCAGGCCTCGTCAGGGGCTTCACGCCCTGCCTTGGTGAGACGGAAGTATCTCCTGGGTGGCCCCGGCGGATAGTGCTGCTGGAACATCGAGGGCTCCTCTTTTCCAGTGGACTCCACCCAGCCCAAGCGCTGAAGGTTTGAGAAATATACCACGAAGGAATGAAAGCGGCAGCAGGTTAGCTTATAGGGAATGCGAGCTAGATAACGCTCCTCTGTGCGGGCGAAGATCTCTGCTTCCTCGTCCCCTGACAATCTCCTTTTCAGCTTCTTCTCTTTGGCCTTAATCTCAGCTAGCGCATCATCATACGCCCAGTCCTCGGCGTACTTTCTGTGGAGAGCTTCCTTATAGGCGCGGTGGATATCTGCCTGCGGAGCTCCTACATCAGGATCAATAACGGGAGCACCCTCCGGCCCTTTCCCTGAGAGAAACTCCCTGATAAACCAGCCGCAGCCAAAGGGTCTGAGGAAGCCACCTCTATTGGGTCTGAGATCCATTCTGCTCTACCTCTTTCTTCCACAGCTTGTGGTACCAGTCCTTCAGTTCCTCGCCGGCAACCTTTCTGTATTTGGCAGTGGTATTGAAACTGCTATGTCCCAGGTGCTCCTGAAGCAGCCTCAACCCATCGCCGGAGTCGTCGACCTTTACAGCGTGGACAGCAAAGGCATCCCTCAGCCTGTGAGGGCTGACATTGTGTACCTTTCCAGTTTCAGGGTTGACTAGCTTAGACAGGCCTGCCCTATCGGCACATTCATTAACAATCTGCCAGGCTCTGTGTCGATTGATGCCAAAGATAAGCTCCTTTCCCTTTTGTCCTACCGGGCCACCCCCCTTAACGTAATCCTTCAACAGTTCTAAGGTTTCTCTATCCAGAGGCAGCGTCCTTATCCTACGGTGCTCTTGCTCCTTGGCCACTGCCTTCTCTACCTTTGCACCGCACTGTGGGCAGAAGCTGTGGCTCTTCCCTAGTCCGGCACTGCACTGAGGGCAGCTAAGTTTGATACGTGCCTTGAGATGCTGGATGGTGACAGTGCCTTGGGTGAAGTTGATGTCCTCAACCTTTAATGACAAGGCTTCTGAAACTTGACAGCCGTGGCGAAACAAGAGTCCAATTAGCAGTTTGTCTCGTATATTAGTTGCTACCTTCTCCAAGTTTTGGATCTCGCTTGCTTCTAAATAAGCTTTGGTCATCAGTCATGTCCTCGACCGTCCAAACTTTCAAACTAGAACTAGCGCCTCCGGTTGATGCACTCCCCATGGCCCCACCCTTCCTGCATCATGTAGCTTCGGATGGCTTCTTTAGTGGTCTTGTCTGTCACCTCAACCGTCTTCCTGCAAATGATACATGGAAAGGTTACCTTGTAAAGAGCTACGGCTTCTTCATAGCCTTTGCTATATCCTTTGTGATAACCCTCCTCTCTTGCTTCTTTTTCTTCACTTACTTTTACCTCAAGAAGGCCCACACCCACTTTTAATACATCAGTGATACTTGTGCCCTCCGCCTCCTTGACTGCCTGCAGCCTGTCATAAAGCTCTCTGGAGATTCGCCAGCTCACTGTCGGGTGCTTCTGCTCATATCTGGCTCTGGAAGGTGGTTTCTTCCTCTTACCTTTTAACATATCGTCTATCACCTCCAATTAACTTCATGGGAAATACAGGCGGGGTACACAAATTCATCGCTCACGTCCAGCAAGAACAGCTAACTTTGCTAAGACATCAGCGTCGAGGAGGGAGAGGAG
>Ga0114930_10000340_pt1 | contig 49986 bp, 37 predicted proteins | sample AnhtaG_FD_87300 | JGI IMG/M metagenome (GOLD analysis project Ga0114930, IMG submission 87300) | Deep subsurface microbial communities from Anholt, Denmark to uncover new lineages of life (NeLLi) - Anholt_01485 metaG | ecosystem: Environmental > Aquatic > Marine > Oceanic > Sediment | place...
AAGATATCCTGATAAGAAAAGATGGGAAAGAAATTGTCGGCCTGACAATTATGAATGCAAGTAGCAAGTAGAGAATTAAAATTATGGCTAAAGAAAGCAAAGAACAGTCATTTGCGCTTTGCATAGAGAACAAGGAATGTGAGGATTTGGAAAAGCGTAAGATTTACAGAGTCCTGCCGGACGATGAGGCAGCAAAGGAAGGGTACCTGAGAATCGTTGACGAGTCCGGGGAGGACTACCTATATCCTGAGTTAACTAAAATAACGATTCGCTCCACCTGACCAAAAAGCTGCATTTTTTGCCGGGTGAGTTCATATTTGGAAATTTGTGGAAATTAGGAAATTCAGGTCTGTCCCCTTTTCGCCAGGGCAACTGCCGATGCAATTGCAAAATTTGCCGTATGTGTGATACTAACGCTTATATGTTCAATTCCAAGCTTCTCGGCAAGTTTCTTAACCTCCCCGTCAAGAGTAACCTCCGGCTGACCCGCAGGATTGTTTATCACTTCTATATCCGTCCATGCGATCTTACCCCGCCAGCCTGTCCCCATCAGTTTAAGAATCGCCTCCTTCGCCGCAAAACGCCCGGCTAATTTCTCTATTCGGTTCTTATTCGCCTCGGCATAGGCCTGTTCAGCGGCAGTAAAAATCCTGTCAATAAAGCGCTCGCCGTGCCGCTTTATCATCTCTTCTATTCGCGGACAATCCACAAGGTCTATCCCATGTGCCACTATTTCCATCTCATAAGACTCCAGACCCCAGACACAAGACTCAAGACATTAGTCTGTAGTCCTGGGTCTTGCGTCTTGGGTCTTCATTCGTTGCTCAGCCGGTAAATTTCTTCCAGACAGAAATCTATGAACGCATCCATATTACTCAGGGCCGCTTGCTGCACAAGTTCGGCAAAAAGCCCATCAACAGCTTGTTTTCGGCGGGCGAACATAATTGTCTCCCTTATTTCTCGCTGCACCTCTTCAAGAGGCTTAAAACTTTTCGGCTGTTTCTCTTTTAGCTTCATTATGAAAATATGCTCGCCCGCTTCGATCGGCCCTGCAATCTGGCCTGGCTTAATCTTTTCAGCTTCGGCCACAAGAACATCATAGGGCTTTTCCAGGCTCTCCGGCCGCACCCCCTCACTATGATTGATAAAGGATACTCCGGAACGTTTCTCTGCCAGCTTGCCAAAATCTTCACCTGCTCGCAAGCGTTCAACCAATTCATTGGCCAACTTTTCCGCTTGTTCCTGCCGACTCTGATTCGCGTCCACCACTTCCAATTTTGCGGTTTCAATATCAATCAGCCGAAACTTTAACATCGCCTCCGTAGAGAAAAATTCGTCTTTTATTTCATTATAGGTGTCCACCAGCTCGCTGTAAGTGATTGGCCTGCTGTCCGGCAATTGTGATGTTATGTAATATTGACTGAGAATCATCTTTTTCTGATATTCCTTAAAGCTCTGCCAATCCATCCCCATCCGCCTTAATGCCTCTTCCGCCTTGGCGTAATCGCTGCCGTAGCTAACAATAAATTTCCTCCTCTCCTTCTCTACCGCCTTTTCCAAAGCCTCCTCATCCACGCCGGTATGCTCTTTGGCCTGCTGGTAAAGCAAAATATCCGACACTATGGTTATAAGAACTCGCTCAAGCCCAGGCCTGGCCTCCTCTTTGAACTGCTCAAAACTACTTGCCTGCGCAATCGGCTTCAATTGTTCCATCACAGCCATAATTATCTCGTCACAGGTTACCGTCTCATCACCCACTGCCAGCACAAAACCGCCTGATGCTTTCGGCAGACCTTCTCTTTGCGCAAAAGGAATCGCCGCCAGCTCTTCCTCGGTAAACTTCAGCTTCTTACCGCCGCCGCAGCCGGAAAACAAAACCAATAACACTAATAAAAAAACACACTTACGCACGGCATATCCTCTTACCCTGGACATTTTACCCGTAGGGGCAGGCCCACGTGCCTGCCCTATAAATCATTTAAAATTGGAATTCTACGCCAAAGCCCCAATATAATCCACAAAAACCAACAACAAAATTTTTCTCCCATCTACTAACTCAAAACTAAACACTCAAAACTCAAAACTACTTCTCGCTTTCCTCAACCTCCCACACCAACTCCCCAGGCCGCCTTCGGTTCTGTAATTCTCACGGCTTCTGAGATTTTTTCATCTTTTCATACATCTTCAGATCAAATATCAAAATGCCTCTTCCGACACCGGCCTTATCACCTCTTTTGGCAAACTGAAATGCCATATACCGGCCGTCGTCGCTCACTACCGGGTTGCTGGCCTTATAACCGGGATAGTCGCCGAAGAACGTCAGGCGTTCTGTCCCGCCCGAGCCGTCCAGCGCCAGCTTATAGACGTCGATGTGCTGTGACCCTTTCCTACTGTGCTTGTCGCACTCGACCAGCGTATGTTTGCCGTCGGGAAAAATGCCTTCCGGCTCGTCATACTGGTTCGGCGCCATCGAGTAGTTGACCACCTTGCCGGTCTCGATATCCAGCCCTGCAACTTCCGTGCCCTGGTAACCGTATGCGCTGAAAATCAGCTCTTTTTCATCCGGCGGCCGAAGGTTCTGCGTCTCAAGTCCGGTCTTAAACGGCAAATCCCGCCTGTCCAGAATCTTTTTCTTGTTCGCCAGTTTAGCTGCACCATTTTCGTAAACTATATCCGCCATATAGAACGCTCCGCCCTGCGTCCACGCTATCCGCATACGCCTGCGCGAAACCGCCGGGCCTTCGGAGCACTTCTCACCCAACGGCACAGGCGGCCCGGAAAGGTCCTTCTTCAGCACCCACAGCTCAGCATTTTTTTCGCTCCGGCTCGCCTGTGGGTTCTTCGCATCGAACTGCCGCGCCCCCGATAGCAGAATGTCGCCATTGGCGAGATACAGCGCCCGCGTGTAGCCCTCGTGATAGTAATGGTGCGTCATCGAACGGATAATCTTCGTCGCCAGTTCCACTTCATATACATCACCGAAAGTCTTCTCAATAAACAGTATGCGCTTGCCGTCGTGCGAGAAGTCCGCCCTTTGCCCGAAGTGCGTTACCCGCCTTATATGCGGCGGCAATTCATCCAGCGGCGACTCACCTTTCCTGCTTTGTAACTGGCCCGCACAGCCCGCCAAAAGCAACCCCGCCAAAACCAAAAATAAAATTTGACTTGTTCTGCACCACATAATTCTTCTCCTATCTACCAACTCAAAACTAAACACTCAAAACTCAAAACTACTTCTCGCCTTCCTCAACCTCCCACTTCAACTCCCCAAGCCGCTCTGTCTTCACAAATTCCACGTGATAATCGTTGAACAACACGTTGCACCCTTTTCCTTTGTGATTTTCAGTAGTCAGTATCTCCGGCCCACCAACCTGATTCCAGCCGCCTTTGGTTTCAAAGAGCAAAACCAGACGAGGGTGTGAACGTGGTGAAAGATTCGGATTCATCGCATAATGGCAACGCCCCTCTCCTGCCGACCTGCAAACAAATAGTTTTTCACTCACGTATTGACTGTCACCATATTCTATGAGCGCATCACACCATTTCTCCGCCGCAGGATATTGGTCATCATAATCATCAGCGTAAATTTGCAATGCGATTCCAAGACCATGCAAATTCGTAGCGCAACGAATTCTTTTTGCCAATCTTATTCGTGCTTTTTCCGCAGGGTCACGTCCAAAACACCCAAAAATAAAAATAACCCAAACCGTAGATATCAGTAGACCCGTATTAGCATACTTTTTGCCAGTCAATCGTCCTCTCCGATGCTTTATCAGCCCAATCGAAGCTGCTCCGAATAAGAGTCCCGGTATCCAAGCGAAGCCCAAAGAAAAGAGGCCAATGGCCCCCAACCAGCTGCTCATTAGGTATATATCGGAACGCGAGGATATTATTTTTATAGCCAAGTAGCTAAGAGGCCCTAATAACCCGAATACAAGCGATGCTATTGCGAGTTTGGATATTTTCGGTTTTTGGCCTTGAGCTTTTGCTTCTGTTTCACTCATAGTTTTTCCCCTGCAAGGATTTTCCCCAGGACGGTTATCAATGTTCTCGGCTCAAAATAATTCTTCGCCAGTCGCAAATACGCCGTTCCCGGCTCCAGGATTCTCAATTTCCCAGACACCTTTGCAAATAAAGATTCAGCCGGCGCCTTTGCCTCTTTGCCAAATGAAAATATCAAATCCTGTCCCGAAGTAACAATACTTTTTATGTCCCACTTGCTTGCTGCGATGCGAAGCTCTGCCAGTTCCAGCAGTAGCTTGACCTCATCCGGCACCGGCCCATATACATCAGCCAATTCGCCCTCGATTTGTTTCAGGTCTTCGCCGGTCCTTGCAACAGCGATTTTGCGATAGACGTCCATCCGGTGCCTGTCCAGAGGTATGTAATTTTTCGGTATATACGTTGCAAAGCCTAAATCGACAACCGTCGTCGGTATCGCCTCCACCGGCTCATTTCTCACCTCTTTGACGGCATTGGCCAGCAGCTCGCAATACATCTGGTAGCCCACCATTTGAATATGGCCGGACTGCTCAGGCCCCAATATATTTCCCGCCCCGCGAATCTCCAAATCCCGCAGCGCAATTCTAAAACCGGCCCCAAGGTGAGAATATTCTTCGATAGCTTTTAAGCGCCTGGCCGCTACCGGCGTAATCGGCCTCGACGTCGGCAGCAGCATATAAGCATACGCCCGATGTTTATACCTGCCCACCCTGCCGCGAAGCTGATGCATCTCCGCAAGGCCGAACCTGTCCGCATCGTTTATAAAAATCGTGTTCGCATTCGGAATATCCAGCCCCGACCCGATAATTGTCGTGCACACAAGCACGTCCGTCTCGCCCATAACAAAATTTATCATCGCCGCCTCCAGCTCGCTCTTGGCCATCTGGCCGTGCGCGATAGTAACCTTTGCGTCACTAACAAGCTTTTGAATCTCCCACGCCTTTTTTTCAATCGTCCTCACCCTGTTATGCAGGAAAAACACCTGTCCCTGACGGTTCAATTCACGGATAATCACCTTTCTGATAAGCTCTTTGTTGTAGGCGGTTACGGTCGTTACTATACTTCGCCTGTCCAAAGGCGGCGTCGCCAGCGAGCTTATATTACGCAGACCCAGAAGTGACATATGCAGCGTCCGCGGAATCGGCGTGGCCGTCATCGTAAGAACATCAACATTGACACGCAGCTTCTTGAGCTTCTCCTTGTGTTCAACGCCGAACCGCTGCTCCTCGTCGATTATCAACAGCCCCAAATCGCGGAATCCAACGTCCCCACTCAAAAGCCGATGCGTCCCTATCAGTATATCAACTCTGCCCGCCTTTGTCCGTGCGATTATGTCCCCGGCCTGTCTTGACGTTTTGAAGCGATTTAGGACCTCGATGCAAACCGGAAAATCTGCAAACCGCTCGGTAAAAGTCCTGCCGTGCTGCACACACAACACCGTCGTCGGCACCAGGATAGCAACCTGCTTACCGTTCTCGACAACCTTAAACGCCGCACGCATCGCAAGTTCGGTCTTACCGTAGCCCACGTCACCACACAGCAGTCTATCCATCGCCACGGCTTCCTGCATATCCGCCTTGATTTGCTCTACGGCTGTAGTCTGGTCCGGCGTCTCCTGATATGCAAATGACTCTTCAAATTCGGTCTGCCAGCTCGAATCAGCCGAAAACGCAATACCACCTATTGTTTGGCGCTTCGCCTGAACCTCAAGCAATTCGGCGGCAAGGTCCCGAACAGAGGCCGCAACTTTTTCTTTCTGTCTCTGCCATCTTTTCGAGCCAACCTTACTCAACTTCGGCCGCTTCGGACTTGTCCCGATATACTTTTGCACCAGCGCTATATTGCGGACCGAGACCTGTATCTTCACACCGTCGGCGTATTTAATAGTCAAATACTCTGACGTACCTCCTTTTTCCTTGATGGTTTTCACGCCCAAAAACTTTCCGATACCGTAGGAGGCGTGAACAACGTAGTCACCCGCCTGCAAATCACTGAGAGTATCCACCGGCGACGTTGCCCGCATCGGCCTCTGTCTCCTCCTGAGCGCATATTGGCCAAACAGCTCGTGGTGACTTATTACAATCGTATTCAGCGAATTTACGACAAAGCCCTGATGAATAAACCCCTGCAACAGCTTGAAGTTCGCCGGCACTTTTTTGTTAATCTCATTGATAATTTCACTTACCCGCTTGATTTCCGCCGAAGCTTCGCAGTAAAGCAATATCTTCTTTCCCCGCTTTGCCTCCTGGACTAATTCCTCCAGGGCCTCTTTATGTCCCGCCCACAGGGAAGTGGCCTTGTGCTGGAACCGCTGCACACTCTTTATACCGACCTTAAAGAAATCACCGGAGGCCGAAGGGACAAATCGGTAGATTCTCAACTGCGTAAATCCTTCTAAGCCGGCATAAATATCCCGCCAGCTATATAGCCGTCCCGCATCTTCAGCCCGCTCTAAAAACACGTTTGCAACCTCTTCAATGTCACCCGGCTCTTCAAAAATTATTATTGTATCTTCCGGCAGGATATTTACAAAAAGCTCCCTCTGCTCTGCCGCAGCCCCGCACACCGCTGAAACGATATTGATGCTTTCTATTTGCCGGCTCGAACGCTGCGTGTCCAGATTGATTTCGCGGATACTCTCTACAGTGTCACCGAAAAATTCTACCCTGACCGCCTCAGCATCCTGTGATGACAGACTTGCTTGTTCTCTGTCCAATAGAACTTTCCCAACTGTCAGCGGTGCATAAATATCAACAATCCCGCCGCGGCGCGCAAACTGGCCCGGCAAATCAACCCTTTCCACACGCTCAAAACCATTATCTACCAGCCAGCCAACCACCTCTTCCGGCGACACCACCTTATTTATTTTCAGCTTAAGACAGCTTTCCTCCAGGGCTTCCGGTTTCGGTATCGGCTGACAAAGCGCCTGTATAGGAGCCGGGATAATAAATCGTGCCCCGTGCGTTGGCTCACGAGCGACAAGCGACGAGACACGAGCGACGAGCTTCAACCTTTCAGCGCGAATCTCATCAGTGGCGTCCGCCAAATCCTCTTCGCCCTCCCAGGCGGGCAAACCCTTAATCCTTTCTGAGTGGCACGGGCATCCTGCCCGTGATTTGCAAATGGAATCTTGGCCAGGATGGCCAAGCCACGTGTGCAAATCATCGCTGGCCTTGTCGGCATCGTCAATATGCGGGCAGACGTACAGAATCGGCCGGCCGAGCTTCTCCGATATGTAAGCGGCAAGCAGGCGCGCAAACGACCCCCACGTCCCCTCGACTTCTACCGGCCCGTCCTCGGGTTTTGCAGTCTTAAGCCGGGAGATTATCTCCGAAACCGTCTTATCCCGCCCAAGCTCCATAAAATTACCATAAGCGAGAGGTCAAAACTTCACTTGTTAATGCAAAAGTGCTAAGGCCGATTCCTTAACGCGCTCAGCTATGGCAATACAATTTTTACATATCCGTTCATCCGGCTCAAAATCCGGCAGGATGCTCCCGAGCGGATACTTTGACGGCAAATATATTGAATCTAACAGTTCGCGGTCCTCCTCTGCCAGGTTAATATCTAAATGGTTTTCAGCAAGCATCATTACCAGCTCGTTTGTACTATGGGTCTTTTTGAACTTAATGGAAAACTCCACCAGCACCGCTTTCAGCATCTTCTCAACCGCTTGCTGAGCGTTTTGTAGACAGGGATTAAAAAGCTTATTATCCAGAAGCACTTTAGCCGACTTGAGATTTTCATCGCCATACTCAAGCCAGTTTTTTGTTTCATCTTTCATATATAACCTCTCCCTGTGCAATTTCGTCCATAAAGGTTTCGCCGCTAACATCACCCTTTAAGGGTATGATATCCAGAGGTATGATACGGGCGATTGCCCGCGTTTTTTTTCGATATTTCATAGCCAGTGGTAAATATTTTTCGCTGCTGTCCTGAAACACGGCAACATCAAGGTCGTGCGGGGCGGATGATTTCAAAAATGAGCCGAAGATAACAATCCTGCGCACTTCCTTTTCGCCCTCAAGACAGCTAACCAACTGGTGTTTCAGTGAATCTTTTTGCGGTTGAGTAAGCATTACCAACGTCCTTTTACATCCCAATTTTTTCTTGACCGCCGATATTATTGTTTTCAAAGCTTACAATGTCAAGGACGCCCTTATACTCTTTCATTTGCCTTTTTGATATTGTCATTCCTGCGAAAGCGAATATCCGGCTTTAGACGGAGCAGGAATCCATTCTCTTTCTTTTTGCCCTCTGTGCCCTTTGTGGCTATTTTCCCTTTTCCATCCGCTATTGACTTTCAATCAGACCCCGAAACTGGTTCCAACTGCCAGCGCCGCTCTTATAAGGTGATGGTTCTTCGGCACGGTCTTTATCTTGCCGGCGACCCGCGAAAGCGGAATGCTCAACAGTCTGCCATCTTTCCACACTACCAGGTGGTTCCTCACACCTTTCATTAAAAGCTCAACAGCCGTATGGCCAAAACTCGTTGCAAGAAGCCTGTCAAACGGCGTGGGTGTTCCGCCCCGCTGCACATGCCCGAGAACAACCGCTCGGCACTCAAGCCCTGTCTGCTCGTTGATTTGCATCGCCAGTACATTTGCGATTCCTCCCAGCCGAATCGGGTCGGTACTGCGGGCGACCCTTTTGGCAACAACCATTTTGCCGCCCTTTTGCTTTGCCCCTTCAGCCGCCACTACGATACTGAATCTCTTGCCCCGCTTCGACCGGCCGAGCACAAAATCGCAGATTTTATCGAGACGATACGGCATCTCCGGCAAAAGGATTACATCCGAGCCGCTCGCCACGCCTGAATGAAGGGCAATCCAGCCGGCATATCTGCCCATCACCTCGATAATCATTACCCGATGATGAGAGCTGGCTGTGGTGTGGATTTTATCAATCGCCTCGGTGGCGGTGGTAACAGCGGTATTAAAGCCGAAGGTAACATCCGTGCCGTAAAGGTCGTTGTCAATTGTCTTGGGCACGCCCATAACGCTGACGCCTTTTTTGGCGAATGCAGCAGCCGATGCCATCGTGCCGTCGCCGCCGATGCAGATAAGTGCGTCGACTCCGTGGCTCTTGAGCACCCTGACACAGTTATTCGAGACGTTCCTGGTCCGGGTCGTTTTGCCGACGTTTGAGAGATACTTGAACGGATTGGCCACGTTGCACGAACCCAGAATCGTTCCGCCGACCGTCAAAATATTGCTGACCTCGTTGTAGCTGAGCACATGCATCCGGTCTTCTATCAGCCCCAGGAAACCGTCTTCAATTCCCCAGACCTCAAGGCCGAATTTCGCTATCGCGGTTTTGGTAACGGCCCTGATAACGGCGTTCAGACCCGGACAGTCTCCGCCGCCCGTCAGCACGGCTATGGATTTGATGCTCTTGGCTTTCATAATGTTCCGTCCCTTTTGCTTAAAGTCCTATCAGCTCATCGCTTTTTTCGCAGCTTCTATTGTTTTCTCAACTGTAATGCCGAACTTCTCGAAGCAAACCTTCCCCGGCGCAGATGCACCGAACGACGACATCCCAATAAAGATACCTTTATCACCGAGCCACTTGCTCCAGCCCAGTTCGACGCCGGCTTCAATTCCAACTCTCGCCTTAATGTTGGGCGGAATAACCGAATCCCGGTATTCTTTATTCTGTTTTTCAAACAGCTCCCAGCAGGGCATACTAACAACCTGCGCACTAATTCCTTCAGCAGCCAGTTTCTCAGCGGCGTCCAGCGCAATAGAAACTTCCGAGCCGGTCGCCAAAAGCAATACATCCGGCTTGTCCGCGCTGAGAAGAACATAAGCACCCTGGCTCAAATTTGTCGCAGAACTGTATTTGTTCTGGTCGATAACGGCAAGTCCCTGGCGGGTAAAAAGCAAAGCCACCGGCCCGTCCCTGTGCTCTAATGCAAACTTCCACGCCTGCACCGTTTCATTGGCATCAGCCGGACGAATCACCATCAAATTCGGCATCGCCCGCAAAGCTGCAATCTGCTCTATCGGCTGATGGGTCGGCCCGTCCTCACCGAGACCTACGCTGTCATGAGTGAACACAAATATGGTCGGATACTTCGATAAAGCCGCCACACGAATCGCTCCCCGCATATAATCAGAGAAAACCAGAAACGTCCCGCCATACGCCCGCACCAGCCCACTTACTGAAATGCCGTTCATTATCGCCCCCATCGCATGCTCCCTGACCCCGTAATGTATATACCTGCCGTCCCGCGCATCTTTCTGGAAATCCTTTGCGCCGGCAAACCGCGTATTGTTCGAAGGAGTCAAATCCGCCGAGCCGCCCAGAACCAGCGGCAGCTTCGGCATCACCGCATCCAGCACCTTACCCGAGGCCTTGCGTGTCGCGATAGAGCTGCCCGCCTCAAACGCAGGCAAAATCTCGTCAAGATTTACACCTGGCTTCCCCGCCGCTGCATCACGGAACTGCTGAGCTAATTCCGGATACGCCCTGGCATAATCCTCAAACATCTTGTCCCACGCTTTCTCCGCCTCTTTGCCCTTCTCCACAGCTTCTCGCATACGGGCCAAAACCTCATCCGGCACATAGAAACTTTTCTCAGGGTCCCAGCCGAATTTTTCCTTAATCAACCTGATTTCATCGTCACCCAGAGCAGCGCCGTGCGCTTCAGCCGTATCCTGCTTGTTCGGACTGCCGAAAGCAATATGCGTGCGAAGCTTTATCAGCGTCGGCCGCCGCTTTTCTTGCTCGGCATTGGCCAGCGCCTTTTCAAAGGCAGCCATATCATTGCCGTCGCCCTCAACTACCTGCACGTTCCAGCCGTATGCTTCATAACGCTTCGCCCTGTCTTCCGTAAATGCAAGGTCAGTGTTACCGTCAATGGAGATATGATTGTCATCGTAAACAACAATAAGGTTATCCAGGCCCAGATGTCCCGCCAATGAGCTGGCCTCCGAGGCAACGCCTTCTTCCAAATCACCATCGCTGGCAATGACATAGACTTTATAATCGATGATGCCAAAACCATCCCGATTGAAATAGCCGGCCAGATACTTCTCGGCTATTGCCATTCCGACCGCATTGGAAATCCCCTGTCCTAAAGGCCCGGTCGTAACTTCAACGCCGCGCTCCGGGTCGTATTCCGGATGTCCCGGCGTCTTGCTGCCCCACTGCCGAAAGTTCTTCAATTCATCCAGACTCAAATCATAACCGGTCAAATACAGCAGCGAGTATAGCAGTATACTGCCGTGGCCGGCCGAAAGAACAAAACGGTCCCTGTTGTGCCATCTCGGATTGGCAGGGTTATACTTTATATGTTTTGTCCAGAGCACGTACGCCGCCGGCGCCATCCCCATCGGCATACCCGGATGCCCAGAATTTGCCTTCTGTACAGCTTCTACAGACAGAAACCGAATCGTTTGGACACAAAGCTCATCAAGTTCGGACAGACCTGGATTTTTTACAGATGCACCCATTGAGAATTTCCCGTAATCAAACCTTTACAATACAATTTTGCCAACAAAACAAGGCTCACAGGATAACAACCATCCCCCGTTTCCGCAAGTCTTTTCGCCATTTGCCCGCAAACGAAAAACTTGTTCATTTGACAAACCTACACATCTGCTGCATAATTGCGACTGTTGAAACAAACCTAAGCTCTGCAGCCACGCAAACAATAAGGTTTAAGAAGAGGCAATTTGCAAAAAAAAGAGGCAAACTAAAAGGAGGCAGAACAAATGAATCAAATATCAGCTTTTATGAATCGGCGGGATTTTCTGAAACTAACCGCAGCCGGCGCAGCGACATTCGTGCTGCCGGGATGCACGAGCGCTTCTCAACGTTTGGTATCTAAGCAAACCAGGAGGCCGAACGTGCTGTTCATTGCCATAGACGACCTGAATGACTGGGTCGGCTGCCTGGGCGGTCATCCCGATGTAAAGACGCCGAACCTTGATAAACTTGCAGCGAGAGGGGTGCTATTCACAAACGCCCACTGCTCAGCCCCGGCTTGCAACCCTTCGCGGGCCAGTCTTATGACGGGAATTCTGCCGTCAACATCAGGCGTTTATCACAACCCCCAGCCCTGGCGAAAGTCGCCGGTACTCGCCGATGCCGTTACGCTGCCGCAGCACTTTATGGCCAACGGCTACCGCGTCGTTGGCGGCGGCAAAATCTACCACGGCGGCTTCCCCGACCCCCCGTCCTGGCACGAGTATTTCCCGTCTCAGCTAAAGAACAAACCCGACGACCCGATGCCCCCGAACCGGCCGCTGAATGGCATCCCTAAAACCGCTCACTTCGACTGGGGGCCGGTAAACGTCCCCGACGACCAGATGGGCGACCGAAAAGTCGCTGCCTGGGCCATCTCAGAGTTGCGAAAAGAACACGACAAACCATTTTTCCTCGGCTGCGGATTCTTCCGACCCCATCTACCCTGGTACGTGCCACGGAAGTACTTTGATATGTATCCGCTTCAGGACGTGACTTTGCCGAATGTCAACGAAAACGACCTTGACGATGTCCCCCCGATAGGCAGACGGATGGCAAGACCCGAGGGCGACCATAGAAAGGTCATCGAGCACAAACAGTGGCGAAAGGCCGTACAAGGCTACCTGGCATCTATCAGCTTTGTGGATACCTGCGTGGGTCGGGTAATCGATGCGTTCGATAAAAGTCCTTATGCCGATAACACTGTGATTATACTCTGGAGTGACCACGGCTGGCACCTCGGTGAAAAGCTCCACTGGCGCAAGTTTGCACTCTGGGAAGAAGCAACGCACAATGTGCTGATGGTCGTCGCCCCCGGTATTACTAAACCGGGCCAACGTTGCTCACGGCCCGTAACTTTGGTCGATATCTACCCGACGCTGGTAGAGCTCTGTGGCCTGGCGCCGAAGAAGGGCCTTGAAGGCAAAACCCTCCTGCCGCTATTGAAGAACCCAAAAGCAACCTGGGACCGCCCGGCACTGACAACACATGGACGCAATAATCATTCACTGCGTTCCGAACGCTTCCGATACATCCGTTACAGCGATGGCACCGAAGAACTTTACGACCACAACAAGGATGAATTGGAGTGGAACAACCTCGCTGACGACTCTAAGTATGCCGGCGTCAAGAAGCGGCTCGCAAAATGGCTGCCTGAACTCAACGCCCCCGATGCGCCAAGAACCAAGAGGAAAAAGAAACGCTCACAAAAGAAGGAACGTTAGAAGCAAACCAAAAAATAAAAAGGCCAATTAACCCGACCTGGTTTTACAAGCAGGTAGCTAACATTAAGCAAATTTCCCTTGTAAACAAACCGAAACTTGTTATACTACGTACCTGGTATTCGCAGCAACGCTGCTGATTAACCTAATTTTAAACCATTTGAAAGGGAAAAATATGGAACCTGCTTTCCAACTCGGACATGGCCATCCGGAGGCGGCCCCCGTGTTCATAGTACTGCTCATCATGTTCATAGCTTTGTTTGTCCTGATATGCACTGCCATAAAGGTATTAATCTTCTGCAAGATATCCTCCAAGGCAGGCTACAGTTGGGCGCTCGGCCTGTTAATGCTCGTACCGATAGCGGATATAATTCTGGCCTTTTTCCTCGCCTTCGCCGACTGGCCGGTTCAAAAAAAACTGCGTAAGCTCAAACAGCAACAAGAAAAGCCGCAAACGTAAATCTTGGCTGGTGAACAGTGAATCAAATCACGAGCAACAAACAGCGAGCAGTGCATCATATAATAATACTTGTCCTCTGTGTCGTCATCCTGACCGCTTCATTGCTCTTCCGGGTCAACGAGTCCGAGCTCTACCTGTTCGGATTTAAATGGCCTCTGCGCTGCTTCTTATACCACACCGTCGGCATAAAATGCGCCCTCTGCGGCCTGACACGCTCCGTCTGCTCACTCGCCCACGGCAATTTCCGAGACGCCATAAACTTTCATCTCCTCGGCCCGGCGATTTTTCTCTTGATTTGTTTCCAGCTTCCATATAGAATCTATGCCTTAATCATTCACCCCAAAAAAATGAACAGAAAACTAATAAAAATACATTTAAGTTTAGCCGTAACAATTTCGATATTAATTTTTGTTAACTGGCTCGTTTATCTCGGAGGACTTATACTATGACACCGGAACAACTACCAAGGATAAGTGTTATCGACCCCATCAGCCCCGCCTTCCAAAGGGTAAACACAATCCTTTTCAAACCCTTCGACATCGGCAAATGGTTCGTCATCGGCTTCTGCGCCTGGCTGGCATACCTCGGAAGCGGCGGCGGCCCCAGCTTCAATTTCGGCCGCGGGTTTGGCCAACAAGGCTCTCAACCCGACCAGGCTCTCGACCATGCAAAAAACTTCATCGCCGACAACTTAGCCTGGCTCATCCCCACAGTCATAGCGGTCGCAGTGTTAATAATAGCAATAAGTGTTCTTATTACCTGGCTGAGCAGCCGAGGTAGATTTATGTTCCTACACTGCGTCGCCCTGAACAAAGCCGAAATCAAAGTCCCCTGGCGCAAATACCGACGCCAGGGCAACAGTCTCTTTCTCTTCCGAATCGTGGTAGGAATCATATCTTTCGTTTTCTTTGCTCTACTCATCGGCGTCATGGCTTTTATCGCTATCATCGCCGCCAGGACCAACGCGCACATAGGCGCACCCGCAATAATAGCCCTGATATTGTTTTCGCTTCTTATTATAGTACCCGTAGTTATCGCCTTCGCACTGTTCTGGAAATTCACAAACGATTTCGTAGTGCCGATTATGTACCTCCGCGCCTCTACCTGCACCGCCGCCTGGCGCGAATTTTGGGCACTGCTCACAAGCAATAAGGGCAGGTTTACCATTTACATTCTGTTCCAAATCGTCATAGGATTGGCTGTTGGGATAATTGGCGCTTCAGTAGGCTGTCTTTTCGCTTGTCTTTTGCTCTGCTTTACGTGCGGAATTGCCGGCTGCCTTATGATACTGCCACCGTTCTCAATCGGCTTTGGGTATATAATGACAGTTCTTTTACTGCCGTTGTTGGTTTTCACGAGGTCTTATTCCTTATTGTACTTTCGCCAGTATGGCCCGGACTTCGACGTCTTCACCCCGGAAACCGAAGCAGGATGCGAAGGTTCCCGACGTCTGTGAAAACAGGGACGTTTTCACTCGGAAACCGAAGCCGCCTGACTTGAATTTTGCCGCCGCTCCATTTAGCCGTCGCCAGTACGATTGGGTGGCAGCCTCAAGTGTAGCTTGGGGATGGCTCCACCCGTGGCAATCTCACCTTCATCATTCGTTATTCCTTGTTCTCCCAGGTGGGATGGCCAAGCCCAGATATTCGATGTTCCTCGCGGGCATTGCGAGCATTACCTCCCTTGGGTCATTGCGAGGAGCGAAGCGACGAAGCAATCTCAAAATTCCCCGCAAAAAAGGCGTTGACTCCGCTGCGAATAGCCAATACTATATCCACCAATCGATAATATGTCAAGTCCATCTTGATACCCGATACCCGACGAGAATCGAGAATCCAGAATTGGGAATCGAGGAAAGGAGTTGCAATGGCTTCTATCATTGTAATCTCAGGAACACAAAAAGGCGACTATTACCCACTCCATCGTCGCACGAATGTCATCGGCAGGGATGAGGCCCTTCCAATCCAGATCCTTGATGAGCACGTTTCCCGTAAGCACGTGCAGATCCATTTCGACAAAGACGGGGACCGATATTGCGCGCTCGATATGAAAAGCAAACACGGCGTCTTCATCAACGGTCGAAAAATTCACGACGAGACCACTTTGGCCGACAGCGACCAAATCCGCATCGGAGCAACTACCCTCTTGTTCACAGACAAAGACTTCGCAGACCGGGAAAGTGCGCTGGCCCACTTCAAGAAAGTCGGGGAGCGCGGACGCCCCACAGTTATTGATTGACAGGTCCTTATTGTTCCGTTCCCATCCCATATAAAATTTCTAATGGGGTTGACGCTTACCGGCTCCACAGTTACAATCCCGTGGCTTTTTTGGACCTAATTCAAGACTAATGGAGGTAATACCCGTATATGGACAATGTAAACGAGTTATTAAAGCAAAAACTAACAGCCGAACATTACGATAAGCTCATCGCGCTGGACAATCCGAAGATGCACGATTTCATCGCCGATGCGATTGAGCTTACCCGCCCGGCCTCGGTCTTTGTCTGCACCGATTCGCCTGAAGACAGAGCTTATATTCGCGACCTCGCGATAAAAAACGGCGAAGAAATTCCCCTGGCCATCCCCGGCCATACCTGTCATTTCGACGGATACCACGACCAGGCCCGTGATAAAGCCCAAACAAAATATCTGCTGCCGCCCGGCTCGGAGTTGGGCGAGAATCTTAATGCCATTGATAAATCCGCTGGCGTCGAAGAGGTTCGCTCATATCTTACAGATTCAATGGCTGACCGGGAAATGCTGATTTGCTTCTGGTGCCTGGGCCCAACCGATTCAGACTTCTCTATCCCTTGCATTCAAATAACGGATTCACCTTACGTCGCCCACAGCGAAAGCATTCTCTATCGGCCCGGGTACGAGCAATTCAAAAAATTTGGCACATCACCGGAATTCTTTAGATTCATCCATTCCGAAGGTGAGCTCCAAAACGCCGTAAGCAAAAACATCGACAAACGCCGAATTTACATCGACCTCGAAGAGGACCTGGTCTACAGCGTCAACACCCAATACGGCGGCAATACTATAGGCCTCAAAAAATTGGCCCTGCGATTAGCCATCAACAAGGCCTCAAAGCAAGGCTGGCTCGCAGAGCATATGTTTGTTATGGGCGCTCACGGCCCGGCCGGCCGCGTAACTTACTTTGCCGGGGCATTCCCGTCGGCCTGCGGAAAAACCTCAACCTCAATGCTGCCCGGACAAACCATCATCGGTGATGACATCGCTTACCTGCGCAAAAAGCAAGGCCAAATCCGCTGCGTAAATGTCGAAAAGGGCATATTCGGAATCATTCGCGATGTCAACACAAAGGACGACCCCATTATTTACGAGGCACTTACAAGCCCGCTTGAGGTCATTTTTTCCAACATCTTGATTGATGAAAAACGCAAGCCTCACTGGCTCGGAATGGGCAGCGAGTTGCCAACCGACGGAATCAACCACTCCGGCAAATGGCACAAAGGAAAAACCGACTCAAAAGGTAACGAAATTACCGCCTCGCATAGGAACGCTCGTTACTGCCTCAGCATCCCGGACCTCAGAAATCGCGACCCGTTGCTCGATGACCCCGAAGGCGTGTCGGTCGGCGGCATCGTTTACGGTGGACGCGACAGTGACACCTGGGGCCCCGTCGAGCAGGCCTTCAACTGGGCTGAAGGCATCATACTAAAAGGTGCCGCCCTCGAATCAGAAACCACCGCTGCAACGCTCGGCAAAGAGGGCGTCAGGACCTTCAATTTAATGTCAAATCTCGATTTCCTTTCGATTCCCCTCGGCCGATACATCCAAATCAATCTGGATTTTGCAAATGATATCGAGAATCCGCCATCGATTTTCTCGGTCAATTATTTCCTCAAAGACAAAAACGGCAAATACTTAAACGGTATGGCCGACAAAAAAGTCTGGATGCTATGGGCCGAGCTTCGCGTAAACGGCGACGTCGATGCTATCGAAACGCCGACCGGCTTGATACCAAAATATGAAGATTTGGCAAAGCTGTTCAAAGACCATCTTGATACGGAATATGCAAAGGCCGACTATGTCCGGCAGTTCACGGTTCGCATACCGGAAAACTTCGCCAAGCTCGACCGTGTTGAGAAAATTTACAAAGAAAAGGTCTCAGACACACCTCAGATTCTCTTTGACACCTTTGCCGAAGCTCGTAAACGCCTGAAAAATGCTCAGGCTAAATACGGCGATTACATTTCGCCGTTTGATTTGATAGCTCAGTAGGGGACAAAAATAATTGTCGATTTTCGATTTCCAATTGACTTATTGAGGTTTGAAAATCGTAAATCGAAAATTAAAAAGCAGGCTAATTATATCTGAATTTGGCTCGCTTTCCTCTGTGCCTGCAAACGACAGTATGGTTATCGAATGTTGAGCTTCTCGACGCCTGCCGGCAGCGTATCTAACGATATCAAAGGCCATAACACAATACACATCAAGCACTTACAGTTTCTTGCAGCTTTTGTTCCCACCCGATGGAGCCTTCATCTTTGGCACAAAAGGCCCGCTGGAGGCTTTATCGCACCTGTAAATACCACCTTCTCAATTCCAAGAAAAAAAATAGCCAACGTCCTATAATTTCCTTTGATTTTCTATTTTAATATGTTAATCTGTTTTTAAGAGGAGTGGGTGAAAATGCTCCGGCTATTATACGCCGGGCTATCCCACTACGCGAAACGGTAAGGGTGATTTTCCCCCCGCTGCTTCGATTTGCGAAGCCCCTCGGTTTGCTTCATAAGAAGCAGAGGGGCAAGCAAAACGGCGGGGGCAAAAAAGGTTTTGTGAGCCCTATGGCACAAAACAACAACAGCGATTCAACGCAAAGGACTGCGGGTGACTTAAGTAGGCCTTTGAAAAACAAGCGCTTACGACTTTCTGCGCTCAACAAGAGTCGAAGGGTTCATTGTGAGTTTATTGTCCAATCTCCCGCCCTTACTTCGATTTTCGAGACAGCCAAAGCCATCGCCGCACGAAGGGCTCCCGTAATAATAACAGGCGAAACCGGCGTGGGAAAAGAAATGGTCGCCCGCCAGATCCATTATGCCGGCGACCGTGCCGACAGGGTTTTTGTCCCTGTCGATTGCGCCACCTTAACCGGCCAGTTGTTTGAAAGTCAACTGTTCGGCCACGTCAGGGGGGCTTTTACCGGTGCTGTTGACAATACCCTCGGCTTCTTCAGGGCCGCAGATGGCGGCACAATCTTTCTCGATGAAGTAAGCGAAATACCCTTTGAATTGCAGGCCAAATTGCTCCGGGTCCTCCAGGAAAGCTCGGTAACGCCTCTCGGCTCAACAAAATCTTATCCCACTGATGTCCGTGTCGTCTCTGCCACCAGCCGTAACCTCCACGAAATGGTCAAAGAAGGAACTTTTCGCGCCGACCTGTACTACCGACTAAACGTGGTTAATCTCGAAATCCCACCGCTTCGCCGGCGCAAAGCAGATATCCTGCCTCTGGCCGAATACTTCCTGACAAACCAGGCCGCCTTCTACGGCGAACCGCCCAAGGTCCTCAGCCCCGATACCAAAAAGCTTCTTTTCAATTACGCCTGGCCCGGCAATGTCCGCGAGCTTGCCAATGCTATGGAACGGGCATACATCTTAACACCAGGCCGTCAAATTCAGCCTGCCGCAATGCCTTTCGAAATTATAATAGTTGATTCTCCCTCTTATCCAGAACACGAATTGCCCACACTTGATGAAGTGAAACGCAGGATTATTACCCGGACACTTGAATTTACCAAAGGCCGCAAGCTCGCTGCCGCAAGAATTCTCGGCGTCGAACGTCGCCGTCTAAACCGCCTCATCGATAAGTTAAACATCCCCCTCTCACAGATAAAGAAAAACGCCGACACTTAGCCCCGTTAGAGACTTCTTCCACCACCCCCAAGGTCAGCGCACTCTGAGGTTTACGGGCTGGAATCCAGATAAAATCCGAAGCACAAAACCCGAAGCACGAAACAATATCGAAATTCGAACGTTCAAATTTTCAAAACTTATTGTTTCGGTCATTGGGATTTTGGTCATTTGAATTTGTTTCGGATTTCGATATTCGAATTTCGGATTTAATAACATATTCGTTTCGAATTTAGACACCCGCCAGCCAATTGTCGGCAAATTCCCACAAATCGTCCAGCACCACTTGCCCGTCGCCGGTTAGGTCGGCCCCGCCGCACTCATCGCAGACGGTTTCCAGCCACCGAGCGGCAAGGAGCGCAAAGTCGTGGAAGTCAACGTCCCCATCTCCGTCGATATCACCGTAAACAAACGGTGTTTCGCCGTACTCCTCGGTCGCATAGTGCATAGCGACATATATCTCAGCGTCGTAGTCCCACTCGATATGCATGTGTATGAGGCGGATATTCTTTGCCCACAGCTCGCTGAGTATTTGGGGGGATATGCCGGGCTCGAGCTGGGGCTCAAAGATGAAATGCTCGCTGAAATTGTGGTGTTCAGGCCGATAGGTTTGCGAGTACCAGCCGTGCAAGACGATTGGTTCAGTCGTGTAACCTTCGATGACCGTTTCGACCCAGCGGGACAGCGGGGCGGTATAGCCGGCTGCCATACCTGGGGGCGGTGGCCAGTAGAAGGAAGTGGTGATGTTCACGTCGCTTACTTCGTCATAAAAACTTCGTTCCTGCAAAAGATCACCGGGCTGCGGCGGCGGGCAGGGGCAAAGACGAATCTCGTCCGTCGTGGTGGTCGTGGGACTGGGCGGCCAATTCCAATAATCCAACGACGGGACGAGCTGGTCATATTCGACCTGCAGGGACAGCCACTCAAAGTCGAGAAGCGTTAGTATTGGATTTTCGGCAAGCGACACCTGGAGCGGTATATGGTCGGTGTGCAATTCGCAGGTTCGGGGGTTCGGCAGGTGGTGCATAAACCAGCCGTCGATCGTGCGGGGATAGTAAGGCCAAGTCGGCGGCGTTTCATAAAAGGTATGGCAAGCAAAGGGCCACAGCGGCAGCGCTCCGGAGAGGGTACGGATACGGGCGCTTGCCGTGTATTCCAGTGTTGCCATTGTATAAAAGCTGTCCATCAGGTTATCTCCTGTCAGCCGGAAGCTCTTCGTCTCAAACTGCCAACGTGACTTTAGGCGATGGTTGGCGAAAACATCACCGAACCCGCCCTGGAAGCTGCAATATTCGGCAGGTTCGTTGATAAGAAACGGCGTGATGCTCGGCGTGTCGTTGGGCTGTGGAATTTCACGGACCTGTTTAACCGCCAGTCCACCTGCCGGCAACGCAGCGCCACCGGCAGCGAGCTTCTTGTATTCAAAGTCGAGGATGTACTTGGTTTTGCCGGTCACCTGCTCGAACTCATCAGCCGCCGTGACGAGCAACTGCGACAATTCAATGTAATCGTCCTGCCATTCCATCACCGTCCCGCCCAGAGGCACAAGACTCGATGAACAAACTAACGTAGGATAGATGCTCCCAGAGAAAGAAACATAAACGCTGACTTCTTCCGGGATGGAACCAGGCTCGGGATTGGCAACCGAGGTTGCGCCTAATTGAGTCACCAGCATTATGTTCCTACTTGAACCCGATCCTTTCTCTAAAGTGGCAACGCCATTGGCCAGTTCGATTTCATCCGGGAAGGAATGGTGCACCAGCAAAGCCATTCCAACATCGGACTCGTTCACGCCGTGACGCAGCCGTTCGAGAAAGGCATTGTCATTATAAAAGCTGGCGAAGACCTTGCGGATAGCCCTGAAGACGCCTCGCTCGTTGTCCTTGTTCGGGTCGCATATGCACGGCCCAGCGTCATCCCCGTCCAAATCGTCAGCAAGGCATCCGCTGTAGCTGTCGTATAAGCCGGCGCCGGTGAACTGATTGCTGTCTTCGACGTTCGTCGAGCTTCTAAAGCGAATCTTCCGGTTCTCATCGAATCCGTAACGCGGGTCCTGCAGAGTATCTATGACGGCATTTTGAAGCTGCTGCTTGAAGCTGGTAACACTGGTGTCCTTGAACAGGTCTTCGCGAATGGCTTCCAGTTCTGCCGACAGCGCCGCCATATCGGATGGCGGATAGCTGTAGCCCGACAGACGAGACGCGATTTCTGCGCGAAAGCTGTTGCCGCCGATGTTCTGGTCAAGAAACTCGTTCCACAAATCGAATGAGAATGCGACCGCAACCGGCGAGTCGTCCGCAATGGCAGTCCGCAGGATTCCAAAGTTGGCCGCCTTGCCGCCGAAGTATTGAATGTCCGCAGGGACCAGGCCATCTGCAGCCGCGCTATAGGCACCGTAGGACACCATCGGCGAAATCTCCAGAGGCGGCAGGGTTTTCAGTGCCAGTATCTCCGCAATCGTCGCATCGTCGAGAACGTCTTCGACGTCAATTAGTCTAATGTCGCAGCTACCATATTCATCGAAGGCACGCAGGACTATCTTGCGGCCGACGAGCTGCTCGGCGAGGTTTGCATCCTCAGCCAGGGCCAGGTGAACAAACGGAACACCATAAGTCTTTGCCAGTATGGCCACGTGAGAATTCGGCGTGGACGCCAACAGCGAAATAATACCGGCAACGAAGGGAATCTCCGCGGGAACGCCGTCCGTCAAAAGGATGTCACCCGGCAGCAGGTCTCCGGCCAGGTATGCAGCTTCAATCTGAGCGCCAGCGAAGAATTTTAACTCGCCTAATGCCCATCCTTCGGAGTACAAGGCGTTGCCCTGTGCCCATCGCGCAGTGGAGCTGATGGGGATACCCTCAGATTCAAACCAATCACGGTTGGCTTGCGCCGTTGCGAGCTGTTCGTAGCTGGGAAAGTAGAATGCCTGAACGCCGGCCTCGGCGATGATGCTCCCTTTGACCACATTGAACAGGCCTGCAATCTCCTCCCTGGAGTAAGGGTCCCGGCGAACAAACTGGATGCCGTACTCCGGCAGGGCCGGCGGGGGAGGATAGCCGCTCGTAGGCGGCATTATGACCGCGCCGAGGATGGCCTGCTGACCCTGCTCATAAAGCGTGACCTCGTCGTATTCGCTCGGGCTCATCCCGATGAACGGCTCGAGCAGGTCAGTGGCGAAATGGTAGTGGAAGGTATATGCCCGGCTGTCCTGGAAATAGACTATGTTTGGGTCATAAGGTACCAGAAGGATGGTGAACTTCACCCAGTCCGGGTCGCTCGCAGAGGTTCCCACTACGCGAAACGGCTCGTTGGGATATACTATCTGGTTTTTCCAGTACGGCGACGGGGTAATCGTCTGGCCATCCACGAGCGAGGACATTGCTACCGTGAGCAAGAATATCGACACTACTCGGCAGATTTTCAGATTTGTTCTCTCGCTCATTTCGCTCTTCTTCTGCTGGGTTAACCCCGTTAGAGACTTCTTCCATCGGGTTCCATAGCATTGCCGAAGCCGTCTTCTACTGCGGAACGGGTCTCTAACGGGGTTAATTTTTGCGTGTATCCTCCGATAGAAACGGCCTCTTGTTCAAGCCCCCCCTCTTGCTTTCGCAAGAAAGCGGGGGGGCAATAGATATTATAACAGATGGTAAGACAATATTGAAATGTAAAAAGCGCGTTTTTCAGGCCCGAATCTTATGGGTCAATTATTGACCTTTGAATTACTAATGAAACTTGGGTGGCACCCTCAAACTTGTTTGGGGGTGTGAAAAATGCCTTATTCAAGTGCTTGGAGTAATTGTTCGTTTCATTTGTTTTTCAACAATAACACTACAGCGCAACTTACATTGGCGAACATGCTTTTTTCCATTGAAATTCGAAGCACGAAATCCAAAACAATTGGTTTTGAAAATTTGAACATTTGGATTTCGAATTTGTTTCGATATTCGGATTTCGAATTTAACTCTATTAGCATAAGTACCTGTATAATAACATCCTCTGTCTATTTACAGAATCTAAGTAGCGATATAGTATTACTATCGACCAATTTGGTCACCCCCGACCAAACCGGTCGATTGTTTCCTAACATGCCCGCGTATAAAAACTTGCCACGATAATTGCCTTCCCTTAGCGACCATAATGGCCTTTTTCTTCCCGGGCGCTCCAAAAACCGACAAAAAAATCATGATACGTAACTGCCCTTAAAACAAGCACTTAAAAGTTTTTTATCGTCAAACAAAACTTTGGCACACGCTTCGCTTATTCAATGCAATAGAGCAAAACAACCAAAGGTGCAAGTGTAACAGATAGGAAATAGATAAGTTTCGGAAACGAGATGATTGTTCTTGTACAAGCAACGGTATTAACGGTTGGCCTTAACGGCAATGGCAAAAACGAAATTTTACGGGAACTACCGATTCGATTGATAACAATGCAGTTCGGAATCGAGGCTGCTCGCTCTTTAAAAAATGAAAAGGTTGACAGCGTTATCAGCAAGTGGGACCTGGATGATATGGAGGATGGCAGGTTTCTAAAGGCACTTAGAGCCGTAAAGCCTGAGATTCCAACCATAGCCTTCGTAAGGGCAGGCGACCGAGCTCAGGAAATCGCTGCTCGAAGTCTTGGCGTCTCGGCGGTCTTGACAGATGACACCAGCGACGAGATCTTCCGCCAAACCGTCGCCAATGTCCTGGGACTCAAAGGCATCCTCTCCATAAAGGCAATAACTCCCGCTAAAAACAAAAAGAGCCGCTACGAAATAGAGAAAATTACAGAGTAGCTGGACGCAGTTGAGAGCAATCACGGCTTAACCTCGTGCTACGTAGCGTTGCTACTACGCAGAGTAGTATTTGCCGTGATAAGAATAAACGCTCACGAAGAGTTTTCTCCCCCCAAGCTGGGCTTGATAACTGAAAATCATGCAAAGTGATTAAACTAAAGTGAAGTTGACAAGCCCAGCACGAAAACAACCACGGCCGCTCTATGCGGCCGTGGTTAAAATTATAGATAAACTTTTATGCAAACACCCACCACGGCCCGGCAGCACCCTCCGGATAAGCCCTGACAATCAGCTTTTAATAAGGGTGAAAGAGGGGACTCGAACCCCCGACCCCTGGATCCACAATCCAGTGCTCTAACCAACTGAGCTACTTTCACCACAATACATTGACTATTGTAAATTGTCAATTGTAAATAGTCAATTACTTCACTGCTGCTTGCGCAGCCGCCAATCTGGCAATCGGCACCCTGAACGGCGAACAGGACACATAATCCATCCCGACCCGATGGCAGAAATCAATACTCTTCGGCTCACCGCCGTGCTCACCGCAGATACCGACCTTTAATTTCTTTCTGGTTTTTCTGCCGAGCTTCGTACCCATCTCTACTAATTTCCCGACGCCGTCCTCCTCGAGTATCTGGAACGGGTCGGCGGCATAAATACCCTTATTGACATATTCGCCTAAGAACTTGCCCGCATCATCCCGCGAAAAGCCCATCGTCATCTGCGTCAGGTCATTTGTCCCGAAGCTGAAGAACTCCGCCTCAGTCGCAATCTCATCAGCCGTCAAAGCAGCCCTCGGAACCTCAATCATCGTCCCTATCATATATTTAATTTTGGCCTTTCTTTCTTTGAAGACTTTCTTTATCTCATCGACAATATCGTCTTTGACCAGCTTCAATTCTGAAACCGCCCCGGCTAATGGAATCATAATTTCAGGCAGAACAATTTTGCCGGTCTTTTTGACGTTCAGCGCCGCCTCGATAATCGCTCTTGCCTGCATTCGGCCAATCGCAGGATACGTTACCGCCAGACGGCACCCACGATGGCCTAACATCGGATTAAACTCGTGCAACTGCTCAACCTTGGCCTTGACAACAGCCGGCTTGACCCCAAGCCGCCTGGCCATCTCCGCCTGGCTCGCCTTATCTTGCGGCAGAAACTCGTGCAGCGGCGGGTCAAGCAAACGAATCGTTACAGGCAGACCGGCCATCGCCTTAAATATACCTTCAAAGTCTCCACGCTGCAGCGGCAGCAGCTTCTTCAACGCACCTTCGAACTGCTTCTTGGCGGTGGCGTATTTCTTTTCAATTGCCTTTTTCTCTTTCTCGGTGTGGGCCGCATCTATCTTTGCAAGCATCACGGCATAATCATCGGCCGCCAGAATCATCTGCCGCACAGGCCATATCCGCTCACCTTCGAAGAACATATGCTCGGTCCTGCAAAGCCCGATGCCTTCAGCGCCGAATTCCCGCGCCCGCTTTGCGTCACCCGGCGTATCGGCATTCGTGCGAACTCCCAGTCTGCGAACCTGGTCACAAATCTTCATAAACTTACCGAAGTCACCGCTCATCGTCGGCTCTACCGTAGCCAATTGCCCCGTCATGACCTCGCCGGTCGAGCCGTCCATACTAATCCAGCCCCCTTCCTTGATGGTCAATTTACCCACGCTGAGCTTCTTGGCTTTGTAATTGATATTTAATGCGCCCACGCCTGCCACGCAGGGTTTGCCCATTCCACGCGCCACAACCGCTGCGTGGGACGTCATACCGCCCCGGGCCGTCAAAATGCCCACCGCTGCGTCCATACCGCCAATATCTTCGGGACTGGTCTCGATTCGTACAAGGATGACCTTTTTGCCTTTTTTCTTGGCCGCCTCCGCGGTATCGGCCGAGAACACAACCTGCCCGACCGCCGCCCCAGGCGAGGCAGGAAGGCCCTTGGCAATAACCTTGCGCTCCGCTTTCGGGTCAAAGTGCGGATGCAGCAAACGGTCTAACTGCTCCGGCGTCACCCGCTTGACCGCCTCTTTCTTCGGGATAAGTCTTTCCTGGACCATATCCACTGCATTCTTAACCGCAGCTTCAGCCGTTCGCTTGCCCGTTCGCGTCTGCAGGATATAAAGTATTTTCTCCTGAATCGTAAATTCCATATCCTGCATATCCTTGTAGTGCTTCTCCAGCTTGGTCATAAATCCGGTAAGCTTCCTGTATGCCTCGGGCAGGCGCCTGCCTAATTTCTTCAACGGCAGAGGCGTCCTGATACCGGCCACAACATCTTCGCCCTGGGCGTTCATCAAAAACTCGCCATAGAACTCTTTTTCACCGGTGCTCGGATTGCGCGTAAAGCAAACACCCGTACCGCAGTTCTCGCCCATATTGCCGAAAACCATCGCCTGAACATTCACCGCCGTCCCTAACAATCCGGTAATGTTATTCAACCTCCGATACGTAACGGCCCTGGGCGTATTCCACGAACCAAGCACCGCATTGATGGCATGTCGTAACTGGGCCCGCCCATCCTGCGGGAACAATTCGCCGATATGTTTTTTGTAAACACTCTTGTATTTCTCAACAACCTCTTTCAACTGCTCGGCACTCAGCTCATTATCGAGTTTGACTTTGGCCTTTTTCTTCGCCGCAGCAAGTACCTCCTCGAAATAATCGTGGTCGCAGCCCATCACCACACCGCCGAACATATCGATAAACCGGCGATATATATCGTATGCAAACCGCGCATTGCCTGTTCTTCTGATAATGCCGCGGAGAACATCGTCGTTCAGCCCCAAATTTAAAATGGTGTCCATCATACCCGGCATCGATACGGCCGCTCCGCTCCTGACACTGACCAATAATGGCTTGTTGAGATCGCCTAATTTGGCGCCCATCGCTCTCTCTAATTTGGCCAGGTTCTTATCGACCTCCTCGGCCAGTCCTTTTGGCCATTTGTGCCGCACCAATCGCGCATCTCTACGCCCCGACTGCAAGCGGTCCGGGGCGATTGGTGCGGCATAATATTCGCTGCATACCTTTGTGGTGATGGTAAAGCCAGGCGGAACCGGCACGCCGAGATTTGTCATCTCCGCAAGGTTTGCTCCCTTGCCGCCCAAAAGCTCCTTCATCTTTGCGCTGCCTTCCGCTTTCCCGTTGCCGAAGAAATACACCATTTTTTCTCGGGGCCGAAACTTCGGTTCTGCCATTCTAAAAATCTCCTTTTAATTGGTGATTGGTAATTGGTAATTGGTTATTCGAATATACCAGTTACCATTTACCATTTACCAGTTACCAGTTACCAGTTACCAGTGCAGGAATATATTACGCCAAGCCAGCTATGTCAATAATTAAAATTAACGCACAGATAATAGCGGATGCCGGACAGGAAAAACTAAACGCTACCTGTGGCAGAGCTAATTGTACATAAAGTACGCCGTCGCTTTGCAGTCTTTGTCAACGCTCACTCGGACCCAGTGTGCTGAAAAGCCATCAGGGAATTCGTGATGGACATACCCCCTTGCCGGCACAGTGAACACTTTGTATTTTTTCCACGTCCCGTTGCCCAGGAAATCGACCTCGACCTTGAACTGCACCTCCTGCGCCGAATCGTGGGCGAGGTGCACGACCTTCTTATCAAAGCCGGTCATCAGGAAAGGGTCGGAGACCGTGCCAGCTTTGACAGGACTCTGCCACCAGGGCCCGCCCCAGCCGGAAGGCTTGCCCATCCCCCAGAGGTCGTCGATATTGCCAAACCACAGACCCGATTGCGGCTGCCCCTGGTCGTGGTCTATCTGGTCGCCCGCCATCACAAAAAGACCTCGCCAGTAGCAGAAGTCCGGAACAATACGCAGGTGCGTACAAATTGGACGAATGCCCCACACTTTCCCCTCATACGCAAAAGGCGGCAGGTCGTAGAACATGCCGTGAATATCCATCAGCAGCCGTTCCGTTTGTGCGTGGCGAATCCTCATCCATTCCGTATTCCAGGTATGGTCCCAGGAATGACTTGCTTTGGGCAGCAGGTATCGCGACCACTTGCCGCGATTGAATACACGAAGAATAGCCGACGACCTGTTCCAGCCCGTAGCATAGATTACAGCTCCCCCATATCCTTTGCCTCCTCCCCCGCCGACTCCGATGAATGGATTTCTCTCAACAGCCGTCCATTTTTTGCCGTCCCACTCTCCAAGGCACCCGCCCTGTCGCTGCCCCAGAAACTCCTGCTCCTCGTATGTATTGTTGGCTACCACGACCCGCCCCGCCGCAGTAAATGCGCCCTTAAAGTGCGCCTGCGCAGGTATCTCCAGCTCCTTGACAAGGTTGAACAGCTTCTTCGTTTCGAGTGTATGAACGTCCACCTCCCAAAAGCCGCCTTCCATACCGAGGAAATAGACCTTGTTATCAGGGTCTGTCAGGTGTCGTATGGTCGCCGTGAGCCGGTACCTTTTCAGTCCCTCTATAGTGCGTACGTTACCGTCAGCATCAATGGCGTGCGGCCCGATGAATGCCTGCTCCGACGGCCAATGCACCATTCGGTTGGCGAACGTGCCCGTAACCGATGCCGGATGTCGCCGCATCGTCATATCGTCGCTGATTTCATAAAGCCCTAATCCCTTGCCTCTGATATGTGATACATATCCAATCGCCCAGAGCTTCTCCGCCCACGGAATCAACGCACCGATACCGGCCTCGGAGTCGCTGCCGACGCCTTTGGCCATCACCGTCATCTTCGGAAACACACCTTTGACCTGAATCGGAAGCTGTTCCGTGCCGGCATCCCCCGGAGATGATGTGTTCTCGCCAGGGTTTTGCTCTTGTCCTTGGGACTCCTTACGGAGAGCAGCTTCGCAACCCGAAACCGTAACCAAAACCGCAAGTAAAACGAAAATCCACGATGTGCCATCTTGTTTCATAATCATCCCTCGTCTATCGTCCCTCGTCTATCATCCCTCGTCTATCGTCCCTCGTCTATCGTCTATCGTCCCTCGTCACCGGCAGCGGCCAGTGCTTCGAAGGCGTCCGTGCCGTCTTCATATATTCTGCAATTTTCGCAACGATTCCCGGATGCTGGTCGGCGATGTTGTGCTTTTCCCCGATATCGTTCTTGAGGTTATAAAGCTCTAACGGCCCGTTCGGATTCTTAGCCACCTTGAGCCGAACGCCCTTGAAGTCACCCATGCGCACGGCCTGCTTCTTGCCCTGCTCGTGAAATTCCCAGTAAAGGAACTCGTGCTTCTTCTGCTTGGCGCCCCCCTTCTTGCTTTCGCAAGAAAGCAGGGGGGCCATCAGTGTCGGAACCATAGAGATGCCGTCAATGCCGTCCGGGGCTTTTATACCGGCCAGCTCAGTGCACGTCGGCAGGAAATCCCAGAACGCCGAGATGTGGCCGCTGACCGAACCCGCCTTTATCGTGCCAGGCCAGCGGGCGAGCATCGGCACACGAATACCTCCCTCGTACAAGTCACGTTTGATGCCGCGCAACAGCCCATTGCTATCATTGAATTCCGGATTATTTCCACCCTCGCGGTGTGGGCCGTTGTCACTTGAGAACATCACCAGCGTACTCTCATCCAGCCCAAGCTCCTTGAGCTTTGCAAAGAGCTTGCCGATGTCCCTGTCCATCCGCGTAATCATTGCGGCGTGGCCCTTCTGCGGCTCAGGCCAGTCCTTGTCCTTGTAAATACCGTAGTCGGGCACCTCCATCCCTTTGCGCCCGGCCTCATTGTTGGCGTGCGGAATCGTGTAAGCAAGGTAAAGGAAAAATGGCTTGTTCCTGTTTTTCTCAACGAAAGCCAGCGACTCCTTAGCGAACAGGTCGTGGGAGTAGGTTACCTGTTGGACTGACCGGCCCCAACCGCCCGGCTCCGGCCTGGCAAGCTTGTTGCCCTTGAGGGTAATCTTGTCCTGATTTCTCCAGAGAAACTCAGGATAATAGTTGTGAGCGTGCCTCTGGTTGAGATACCCGAACCAGTAATCGAAGCCCTTCTTGTTCGGGATGCCCGTGCTGCCGGCCTCGCCCAGCCCCCACTTGCCGACGATACCGGTTGCGTACCCCGCCCTCTTGAGCAGCTCGGCTACGGTAACGTCCGACGGCCGAAGCGGCACCCGCGCATTGCCGCGGACTAAGCAGTGCCCGCTGTGCAGTCCCGTCATCAGAACGCAGCGCGACGGCGCACAGACCGTGCTGCCGGCATAGTGGTCGGTAAAGCGCATCCCTTCTTCCGCCATCCGGTCCAGATTCGGCGTCGCAATTCCCTGCTGCCCGTAGCAGCCCAGGTCACCATAGCCCAGGTCGTCGGCCAGGATAAAGATAATGTTGGGCCGCCCCCGCTCTTGTCTTCGACAAGAAGACGCGGGGGCAAACAGTTCTGAAGCACTCGCGCATCCCGCCAGCGTCACCGATGCCGCACCTAAGCCTACACTTTTCAAAAAATCCCGTCGTTTCATAACACCATCCTTTCATTCCGGCTTTTTTCTATCTTCTCTTATTCTTTCCCTGTCACGCGGCGTTATAGCGCTCTCTTTTTCGGGAAACTGCCCCTTGTCACCGGTATCTTTAATCCATTTATCTAAAATCTTCCGCATCTTCTTCAGTGTCTTTTGATGTTCTGGTGAGTCCGCCAGGTTGCGTATCTCGTACGGGTCGTTCCGGACATCGTAGAGTTCCTCAACCGGCTTTCGCGGCGCCATAAACAATGCCTGGGCGGGCGTAAGTTTGCCCTCGGCGTGAAGCCCCTTCATAAGACTCAACATCGGATAGGACCGCTCTTTGTAGCGATTCTGCTGCGTGTAGGGCCGCTCCGGCATAAAGTTGCGGATATATTTGTATCGTTTCGTCCGCACGCAGCGGATGCGGTCGACGGTCTCATCACAGCGGTCGCGGGCGGCGATGATATACTCCCGCTTTTTTGCGCCGGGCCCCAGGAAGACCCGCCCTTCGATATGCTTCGGCGGCCCGATGCCGGCGATTTTCAGCACCGTCGCCGAGATGTCAATCGCACTGACCAGGTCGTCGCACACCTGTCCGGCCTTGAGCTTATCAGGCCAGCGAATAATCAGCGGAATATGTATACCCCCATCGTAACACCATTGTTTGCCTCTGACGTGGCAGCGCCCGTGGTCGCCTATGAAAATGACCACCGTATTGTCCGCAAGACCTTCATCATCCAGGCGTTCGAGAATCTTGCCGATGTATTGGTCCATCACCTGGATGGAGTCCAGGTACGTAGCCCAATCCTCCCGTGCAATTGGGTGGTCCGGGTAGTACGGCGGCAGCTTGACCCTGGCCGGGTCAACCGGGTTCTCGAGCTTTTCGCGCAAATTCTTCCAGTGCCCGCCCCGATGCGTTACACTGATGGACAGTTGCGCGAAGAATGGCTGGCCGGGCTTGCGCTGATTCCAGTCGCTGCCGTCAAAGGCCTTCTTGAACTTGAAGTTGAAGTCCGTCTTGCCCGACCCACGCACGCCCGCCGCCGCCGTCTTAACGTTGGCCGTGAAGTACCCCGCCTCGCCGAAGTACTCGGTTATCAACCTGACCGGTTCGGGCAGCGTATAACCATCGTTGCGATGGCTCCGGTGATGATGGACACCTATCGAGGTCTGGTACATACCCGTGATCATAGCGGACCGGCTGGCCGAGCAGACCGGAGACGTCGTAAAGGCGTTAGTATAGCGAATGCCCTGACGAGCCAGCCTGTCAAGATTTGGGGTCCGCACCGCCTCCGTGCCGTAGCAGCTCAGGTCAGGGCTGATGTCCTCGGACAAAATCCACAGAATATTCGGCCTGTCCTTTCCTTCAAACAGTCTTGCTGTGCTCACACATCCCGGCAGTGCCATTGCTGCCGCCCCCAACCCTATATTTCTAAGCAAATCTCGCCGATTCATCCCGTTAGAAGTCTCTCTTTCTGTAGAATTTTCCACGCTCATAGAATTTCTAACGGCGCTTAGCATATTATTGCTCGTTTTAGAATTTCTAACGGGATTCATAATAACTCCTTTAACAACGCCCTTATTCATTTTTTATTTTTTGCCACAGAGCTCACAGAGAACTCAGAGAATATAGTAGTAGGGATTATCCGTTACATAAACCTCTTTCCTTTCGGCTTTTCAGGTTCAATCTGCGGCCGCGGCTCGACCCGATTCTGCTTAACCCACTTATCAATCCTGGCCACAATCTGCGGATGCTCTGCTGCGATATTGTTCTGCTCGCCGATGTCCTTGCTCAGGTCGTACAGCTCGAACGCCGCGCTGCTCTTTGGCCGAACAGCTTTGAACTTGCCCATCCGCACCGCCTGTGCCGGCCCGCCCGGTTCGTTCCTACGTTTGGCCCAGCTATACCTGCCCCACTCCCAATACAAAAAAGCGTGCTTTTTCTGCTCCTTTTCTCGCCCCGTCAGCGTCGGCACAATCGATATCCCGTCGATATTCCCCGGCATATACTTCCGCGACCGGGCCAGCTCAACAAAAGTCGGCATCATATCCGCAAAATAGCACGGCAGGTCACTGACAGCCCCCGCCTTTATCTTACCCGGCCATCGCGCAATCAAAGGCACACGAATGCCACCCTCGTACATTGACCGCTTGTATCCTTTCAACGGCCCGCTCGAATCAAGCACCCCGTCAAACCGCTGCGCTGCGCCGTTATCCGAGCAGAAAAACACAATCGTGCGCTCATCGAGCCCAAGCTCCTTCAGTAAACCCAGCAGCTCACCTACGTGCCGGTCGAGCATTGTATCCATCGCCGCTACTACCTTCGCGTTCTTCGGCCAATCCTTGTCCTTGTACATCGCCCAGGCCGGCTCCGACTCAGGTATCTGGTACTTGCCGTGCGGCGGCGTCCACGGCGCATAGCAGAAGAAGGGTCTGTCCTTATTATTACGAATAAAATTCAGCGTCTGCTCGAAGATGCGGTTGTGCGTATAACGCTCCATACTGCCCGGCTCACCGGTCATCGGCACCTTCCGGCTGTTGCGCCACAAATACTCCGTCCAGTAGTCGTGCGCATGCACCTGGTGGTAGTACCCGAAGAACTCGTCAAAGCCTTGCTTCTCCGGCACTCCGTCGGTACCAACGTCTCCCAGCCCCCACTTACCGTATCCGCCGGTCGCGTACCCGCTTCTTTTGAGCACTTCGGCCACTGTAACATCCTCGTCAAGCAGCGCAATTCCGCCCGTATTGCCCCGCACGCTCGTATGGCCCATATGAAGCCCGGTCATTAGTACGCTCCGCGCCGGCGCGCAAACGGTACAGCCGGAGTATGCATCCGTAAAGCGTATCCCTTCCTTCGCCATCCTGTTGATATTTGGCGTCTTGATTTGCTTGCCGCCGTAACAGCCCAAATCCGCCCAGCCCATATCGTCCACAACGATAAAGACAATGTTCGGCCTCTCTCCAGACTTGGTGTTGGCAGACCCAGCCAGACCGCCTGCACATCCTCCCATCGCCAGCGACATAGCACCCGCACCAGCCGCCCTCAAAAAATCTCGACGTTTCATCGATTTCTCCCATACTTACTTACAGCTCTCTTTACTTTGTTCGCTTGCCCCGTTAGAAGTCCACACGGTCGCAAGCAAATAAACTTATAGCGCGGTCTACTTACTTCTAACGGGGCTTGCCTCTTCGCTTTTTTGCCGGTTTTGCGGCGGGGTCGTACAGAGGGTTCTTTTCTATCGGAACTGGCGCCTTGACGGATTTACGCCACTCGACAAGCAGCCGGTGCAGCTCCTTCGCCTTGGCCGGCATCGTCCTGGCCAGGTCGTTCTTCTCGCCGATGTCGTCTTTGAGGTTGTACAGTTCGACTTTGCCGTCCTCGAAAAACTCAATCAATTTCCAGTCTCCCTGCCGGACAGCTCCTGCCGGTGTTGTGCGCCACGGCCATTGCCGCTCGTTGTAGGACTCAAGATAGGCGGGGAAATGCCAGAAGATAGCTTTACGTTTTAGACTGCTTGCGCCCTTCAGCAGCCCAACAATGCTCTCGCCGTCGAGAATATGTCCCGATGGCTTCGGTGCGCCCGTCATCTTCAGGAATGTCGGATAGAAATCGAGGCCAATCACAGGTACATCGCAGACACTGCCGGGCTTTGTCTTACCTGGCCAGCGGGCTATCATCGGCACGCGGATGCCGCCCTCGTAGAGCATCCCCTTCGAGCCCCGCAGCGGCGACATCGAAGTTGCGTTAGCGTATCCCCCGTTATCGGAGAAGAAGACTACCACGGTGTTGTCCGTCAGCCCCAGCTCATCGAGCTTATCACAGACCGTGCCAACGCTCTGATCCATGCTCTCAATCATCGCAGCGTACTTCGGATTGTTGTGAACATCATCGCCCTTTTTCTTTTTATACTTTTCAATCAATTCCTTCTTCGCCTGTATCGGCGTATGCACCGCGTGGTGAGACAGGTACAGGAAGAAGGGTTTGTCCCCGTTGTCCTTGATGAACTTGATTGCCTCATCGGTCAGGCGGTCGGTCAGGTACTCACCTTCTTTATTGAAATATGCCCCGCGGTCTTTGCGGAACACCACGTCAAATCCCCGGTCTGCCGGCCGAAATGGCTCCGCATTGCCCAGATGCCATTTGCCTATACAAGCAGATGTGTACCCCCCCGCCTTCAAGGCCTCCGCAATCGTCACAAACTTCGTATCCAGATTCGTCTTGTTCGCTATCGGTATCAGCTTTCGCAAATGCGCCTGGCCGCGCTCCGGACTGCCGACCGTATAGACCCCGTGTCGCGGCGTGTACTCACCCGACATCAGGCACGCCCGAGTCGGAGCGCAGTTCGGTGCGTTGGCATAAGCGCTGGTAAAGACCGTCCCCTCACCGGCGAGTTTATCAATGTTCGGCGTTTCGTAATACTTGCTGCCGTAGCAGCCCACGTCCCGCCAGCCGAGGTCATCAATTAAAATAAATACGATGTTGGGTAGTCTTTTTGCTGCCCGCCTTTTATCAATACTGACACAGCCCGCCGACATCGATAGCCCGGCAAAATGACGGGCCGAAGCTGCTGCAAAACCCATCCTCTTAAGGAATTCTCTTCTCGTCTGTTTGCCCATATCCCTTCCTCTTATTCAACGACTCCGCTTTGCGCAGAATATGCTTGAAGCTAAAAGTTAAAAAACAAGAAATTCGTTGCTTGTTGTTCATTCAACAAGATACGATTCACGCTTCACGAGATATGAAAGTATATTACGCCGAACCAGCTGTGTCAAGAATTAAAAGCTTTTGGCGGGATAATAGCAGGATTATACGAACAACGAGACACGAGATACGAATTTTAGTATTCGGCTCCGGTTTTTACCGGTGTTTTTTTTGCTTGTCCCTGACACCTCTCGCAACCGCATATCCCAACGTGCTTCAGATGTGATGTCCCGGCAATCCTCCTGGTCTCAATCAACTTCGCCCCTTTCGCCTCCATCTTACGAAGTGCCAGCTTCGCCTCTCTCTTATTATGCGAACCCACCGCATCAACTACAACGCTCACCTTCTTGCCTCGCTGCAGAAGTCCCAATGCCGTCGCCTGTACAGAACCTTCACAACTGGCACCGACCAGAATAAACTCATTGGCCCGCACTTCGGTCAGCAGTCTGTCAATCCGGGGCTCATCAAACGGGTCAACGCAGCGCTTGTGAAGGATAATCTGCCTGTACCGCCGAACTATATCTCTCGGCAAATCGGTGCTGCCGTCTGCCGCAAAACTCGTCCGGTTGCTAAGCAGCGTGTACCGTATCTTTTTTTGCCCGACCGTGCCGTCAATACAGTAGCCGACTGCGTTGCCACCGTTATTGTCGGGGTAAACCTCGCACATCGAGATTATCGGGATATTGTTATATCTCGCCCACGCTATCATCCTGCGAATATGTCCCAGGACCCTCCTGTGGTTCCGTATACACACCTTACCCTCCGCCAGCAGGAAGTCTCTTTGCGTATTGATATCTATCAGTATCTGTCTGCGCCGTGCTCTAAACAATTGCAGAATCATTCTTCAGATTCCCTTCGGTGCTCATTCTCCAAAAATCGGAAAATGAAGCCCTTTCTAATGCCTCCAAGCTTCGGCTCTAATCCTGCGATTCCAGCAACTCCATTATACATTCGCCGAATCGTATTTGTTATCGGGATATCCCTGATTTAAGGGAGAAAAATACCTGATACCAACGCTCCCGGAACAAGGTTCCGATAATAATTACACCGGCCAAAAAGCCGCTTCACAGCCTCTTATCGAATACTCTCTATATCTACTTTAATCCCAATAAAACCAAAAAGCAACCTCGAATCTTGCCTGAACGGCTGTTTTTGGTATAATACACCGCCGAAACTTTGCTATCTTCTCTGTCTTGTGTATTTTAAACTGGTTTAACTGATGGCTCGAACATTAAAGGACTATCCTGCGGTCGCGCTAAGCCCCGAAGATTTGGACGGCAAAATCGATTTTGGCCGGATTTTCGGACGTCCAGGCCCAGTCCACATCGAAATCGGAACCGGCAAAGCCACCTTCCTGCTAAACGAAGCTATGGCCCAGCCGAACGTCAATTTCCTCGGCATCGAACGCGCCCGCAAATACTATCGCTGCGCCGTTGACCGCATCGGCCGATGGGCACTGACAAACGTGCGGATAATTCGCACCGATGCCGCCGCCTTTTTAGCCGATTTTGTGCCAGCCGGCTCCATAGACTGTTTCCACATCTATTTCCCCGACCCCTGGCCTAAGAGACGCCATCACAAAAGACGCTTCTTCTGCCCCGAAAATCTCCAGCAGCTCCTGCGATGCTTAAAGACCAGCGGCGACTTAAAAATCGCTACCGACCACGCCGATTATTTTGAACAAATAAAGAAAGTGGTAGGGGCAGGCCAACGTGTCTGCCCTTCAGTAGGGGCAGGCCAACGTGTCTGCCCTTCACTTGAAAAAATCGAATTTCTCCCCGCCGCCGGCGCAGATACCGGCGAATGGACCGGCACAAACTACGAAAGAAAGTACCTGAAAAAACAAATATCAATCTACATTCTCGCTGTAAGGAAGAAGTAAATCCGAAATACGAAATCCGAAGTATGAAACAATATCAAATTACCAAAATGACACTATGTGTCATCCTGAGGCGAAGCCAAAGGATCTGGCCTGCGAAGGTGAGATTCTTCGCTGCGCTCAGAATGACAGCAACGCTGTCAGTTTTGAAAATTTGAACATTAGAATTTCGGATTTATTTCGAATTTCAATATTCGAATTTCGGATTTTTAATAAGTTCACCTTTCTCTTCCTGAGGCTTTCCGAAGCTTCTTGAGAAATCCGGGGTCGACGCTGAACCCTAAGCTTTGTGCCTTATGGACATCTTTCCAGGCTTCGTTATATTCTCCCTTGTGATAGTAAGAAGCCGCACGATTACCGTAGGCCATAGCTGACTTTGGATTTATCTCAAGCGCCTTGTTACAATCTGATATGGCCCGGCCATATTCGCCTTTAACAACATAGGCACAGGCCCGATTAACATAGGCCATATCTTCCCTTGGATTTATCTCAAGCGCCTTGTTACAATCTGATATGGCCCGGTCATATTGACCTTTACTAACATAGGCACCCCCCCTATTGGCGTAGGCCGTAGCATCCCTTGGATTTATCTCAAGGGCCTTGCTTAAGTCTGAGATGGCGCGGTCGTATTCACCTTTAACAAGGTAAACAGTCCCACGACCACTGTAGCCTTCGGCGAGCTCGGGATATATCTTAATGGCCTTAGTGAAGTTCGATATGGCGCGGTCATATTCCCCTTGCACGAGACAGACAGTTCCCCTATCGCAGTAATCCATGGCTTTGTAGTAATCTCCAAGTGTGGATGCACATCCTGTGAGGAACAGGCAAACAAGTACACTAAACTTCAAACCTGTCGTTTTAACGTTCTTAATAATCTTCACGCCCATCATGACTAACCTCCTTTTCCATATTCTGCGCACGTTGGCTCATTCGTGTGTTCCCGGAGCTCAGCGAGGATACACAGGCTTACCAAGATACTTCTGATGAACTTGCCCCGCCAAACTTCGTGCTTTCTGGAAGTCCTCCTTGGCCTTGTCATATTCTCCAATGCCCTCGTAGGCAATCGCACGATTGTGGTAGGCTACAGCCAACTTTGGATTTATCTCAAGTGCCTTGTTAAAGTCTGAAATAGCTTTGTGGTACTCTTCTTCTTTGATAATATAGGCGCACCCTCGGGCCACGTATACTTCAGCGAGCTTTGGGTTTATTTCAATCGCCTTGTTTAAGTCTGAGATGCACCGGTCATATTCGCCTTTATGGAAATAGGCCGCCCCCCGTCCCCAGTAGGCTTCAGCATACCTTGTGTTTATCTCAAGTGCCTTGTTGAAGTCTGATATGGCCCGGTCATATTCGCGCTTAACTTCGCAATAGATAGCCCCGCGGTTGCAGTAGGCTTCAGCTAACTTTGGGTTCATCTCAAGTGCCTTGTTGAAGTTTAAGATGGCTTGTTCATATTGTCCTATCCTGAGATGGGCAATCCCAAAATCTTTGTACATACTTGCACATCCTGCAAGGCACATGCAAACAGCCATCCCCGCCGTTAACAATATCCTCTTAAACTTTTCTTTGTTCCGAACACCCATCATAACTGACCTTCCTTTCTTGCCGCCCCCATATACTTACTATTTCACTAATATCAAGACCCCGCGTCCCGACAAACAGAATTTACATTACATTGAATGGCCGACGGTGTCAAGCACGACTCCGGCTATACGATACCCAAAACCCCAATCGCCGCCAATATAAAGCTTGGCAATTGAAATCCATCCCGTCCTTTTGAATTTTGGTCATTCGAATTTGTCCGTTCTCCGTAGTATTACTACGAAGGATGAATTTCGGATTTCGTGCTTCGAATTTCGAATTTTCCTCAAGATACACTTCACGAAATACCAGCATCGAGTATCGAGCATCCGGTATCGAGTATCGAATCAACGACTCTCCAGCCGCTTCAGCGTCGCCTGTGTAACTCGCCGCACATAATTATCCTTGTCTTTCAATCCGGCCTTTATCTGCGCCAAGGCCGGCCTCGCCTTCTCACCAATCCTGCCAAGTGCAATCGCCGCATACAGCCGCGCCTTATCTGTCTTGTTTTTCAGCGCCTCTACCAGCACCGGCAGCGCCTCTTTCTCCTCACCCCAGTCACACATCGCCTCGGCCGCTGCAATCCGAACAACCGGCGCAGAATCCCTCAGCATATTCTTAAGCGCCGCCTTTGCCCGCTTCACGTCCCCGGCTCCCTTACAATTATTGTGCAAACCTATCACAGCCCAGTAACGAACCGAGCCGTACTCATCGTTCAGCGCTTCAAAATACCTCGGTATAGCTTTCTTACCTGTGCCGTCCAAATCTTTAATCTTACGCAGTCGCTCAAGCAAATCCGTCTTATCGAGCTTGTCTCTCCAATGCGGTGTAGTTACAGGTGGCGGACCAACTACTACGGGGTCACCAAGTTTGAACTTCACCTCGACGCTGTCCCTGAATCCGATCCGGCAGGCCTTCGCACGCAGTATTTGCCCTCGTTTTAGCTGTACCGGTTTCGTGTACAGTTTCCAGCCGCTACTCTTGTTTCCGCCGCCTTCGATTCTGTACGCAATCGAGGCACCAAGGGTCGGGCTCCATATTCCTAATGTGCTTTCGGCTTTCGCGGTCATAGGGCCGGCGGCCAACACCGGCTCGATTGTCATTTGCCATACCCCGCCAGGCCGTTTCATCTCATCGAATTCCGGCTCCGGAATCAGCCCTATATCGCCGGTCTCTTTAACCCATTTAGCATGCACGTTGCGCATCCGCTCGAGCACTTTCTTATAATTCGGGTTGCCTGCCAGGTTCCTGACCTCGTGCGGGTCGCTCTGCGTATCATAAAGCTCCTCAACCGGCTTGGTCGGCTCAAAATACTGCATCTGAGGCCCCTTGAGCTTGCCCTCCGCGTTAAGCCGACGCATCTCCTGCATCGTCGGCATCCGGTTCATATACTCGATGTCCTGACCGCGCGTAACATACGGCATATAGTTGCGAATATATTTATAACGCTTGTCGCGCACCGCACGAATAAGGTCGTATGCCTCGTCCATACGGTCGCGCGCAGCAAAGATATACTCACGCGCCTTGGCCTTCTGACTACCAATGAACGCCTTGCCTTGTATATGCTTTGGTATCTTCACGCCGGCCAGTGACAGCATCGCCGGCGCAAAATCAATAAATGCTATCAAATCATCGTTGACCGCCCCCGGTTTGACCGCATCGGGATTGTGTGGCATTGCGATTTTTCTCAGATTCTCTGGCACCCGAATGACCAGCGGAATGTGAATACCCGAATCGTAAATCCATCGCTTGCCCCGCGGCAGCCCGCGGCCATGGTCTCCCCAGAACCACACAATTGTATCGTCAGCCAGACCGTCATCCTCCAACTGCCGAAGGATTTGTCCTGCCTGCTCATCCATTTTTGTTACGTTGTCGTAGTACCTCGCCAAATTCTTACGGACAACGGGTGTGTCGGGATAATACGGCGGTACGACCGACTTGGCCGGGTCGTGGACAAGTTTTTCTCCTTTCTTAGGCCAGTTTCGGCTCTCGTGCGACACCGTAAGGTTGATGACTGCGAAGAACGGCTGGCCCTCACCTCGACCTCGCCAGTGCGCCTTTCGGCTGCTCTCGTCCCACGCCGTCATCGGCGAGTCAAACTGATAATCGGTTTTGACGTTATTCGTGCAATAATACCCTGCCGCCCGCAGGTACTCACTGAAGCACTTGACATACGCCGGCGGAACACCCTTACAGCGCATGTGGTGCGTGCCGATAGTGGTCGGGTACATCCCCGTAATGATGCCCGACCGTGCCGGGGCGCAGACCCCCGCGTGCGCATACACGTTGGTGTAGCGCACACCCTGCGCCGCAAGTGCGTCGATATTCGGCGAAACAGCGTAGCTATCACCATAGCAGCCCAGGTCCGGACTGATGTCTTCGCAACTGACCCACAGAATATTTGGCCGCTGCCTTTTCGTTGCTTCTTCTGCTTTAAGCGCAGCTTGAGATAAGACCATCACTGCCGCTGTCCCGCAGCTACTCCGCAGGAACTCCCGCCTGTTCATATTGTTTTTGGAACTTGTCATAAACGCCACCTCCACAGTTTAAGGGTTCACATTTTGCAATCTTTTTGCCTCTACTTTCGTAGGGCTAAACTTGTCCCGCCCAAGTGGGGACAAGGTAAGATTTCTAACGCGAACGCGGTGTGCCGAGGATTCGCAGCGAATCTTCGATGACCGGCAAAGTCTTCGTTTCCACCTGCGGGTCGTAAACGTTGCCTGTTATCTCCATTCGCACAACAACGCCGCCGAGGCCTTCAGCCAGAGATTGCAAAACCGATGGCTCCGCGGTGGCAAGCCGGTGATGGCCCCGCGCAAAAAGAACCAAATCGACATTCCGGCTTTGCAGGTCCATCCAGCCTGAGCCGGTAAAGGCCAGGTCTTTGCCGGCTAAATCAACCTGCTTAAGAAACAGTCTGTCATTTTTAATATATGAATCAACAAACATCCGGTCAAAAGCAAACTGTTCCGACTCTGTCAGTTTTAATTGTAACAGCTTCACCAGCGGCGAGAGTCTCCCAATCTGAACATCTTTTATTGACAGTCTGCATCTGCCGATACGTGGCAAACTTTCACCAACCGTCGCCCTGACGCTCAATGAGCCGCTCATTCGCCCCTTGGTATAGCCCTTGAATTTTGAATTTCGAATTGTGAATTCCGAATTGTGAATTCCGTCCGAAAGGAACTGTTTTAAGTCAATATTGTCAAAACCCACCTGCAGCACATACTCCGGAGGTGCCTCGGCAGGCCTTTTCAATTCCAATCTGCCCGCCAATCTGCCGCCGTAACAATCGGCAATTAAATTTTTAGCCACCCAGCTTTCCACGTCGGGGTCATAATAGATATCCGCTCTCAGCCCGGTGAAAGATTTGCCCTTCATCTTGAGACTCTCTGCGGTGAGAGTAATGTCACCGGCTGAAGGTTGAAACCAGCCGCCGCCGAAAGCATTATCAGCCAGAGCTATTTCTCCGTTTAGCTTTATAGCCGAGGCATCTGCTATTCCCCAGTCTTCGGCGGCGGTTGCAGTAACATCTTTTAGCGTGATACTATCCGCCGTTATTGCTAACCGGCCGGTGATGTCTTTTAGAGGATAGGGAAACGGCTTAAAATTAACACTGTTATCCAGACAGTCCACTATTAGCTTATAATCAGGACAGTCGCCCCTGCCGGCTCTATTCAAATTGGCGCTGAGATTTATCTTTCCCTCCGGCTGCAATCCGGAGACGATCTTTTTCAGTGACGTCGGCAGCACACGAATCAAGTCATCATTTAACTCCACCTGCTCAGCCCGCAGAGACAAACAGTAGCCGGGCTTTTTAGCTTTTCCTCCCGGCCAGATTCGGCCGGCAAGTGAAACCGAACTCTTACCATACCGACCGGTTAAATCTTCAATACGTATCAAATCAGGCGTGAAAACAGCCTTTCCTGATATATCAGAGATGACCAGAGGGAACTGATTTACCTTCGCCGACTCCGCTTCGATTTTCGAATTTTCGAAAACGGGGACCGTCAAAGAAGTTTCTTTGAAAGAGACATCGGCGATGAAACTTGGCGGACCAGGACCTTGTTCGGGCGTAAAAATCTTCACCTCGGCATCGGCCAGACCGGTCATATCAAAATCGCTGTATAAACGCTTTTGCTCAGCCGGCAACACCGCAGCCAGTGTCGAATCCAATGGAATATTGTCTGCTTTGATTAAAACATCATATATCAGCCGCTCGGTATTGCGCTTTGTCACCTTGCCGTTCAAGGTTATTTTGTGCCCGTTCAATTGCGAAACTAAGTTTGAAACAACTATACCCTCGTCATCGAAAAAGAGCTCGCCAGTAAGATTTTTCAGGGGATAAGGAAAACGGCGGTATGCAGCTTCAGCGCCAAATAGTTTAACCGCCAGGATGCGTCCTTTGTCCGTTTCTAACTGCCGATAGAGACAGTAGTTTATCGCCGCAACGCCGCTCGGAGAAAAAGCCGACCAGAATTCCTTCTGTCCTGTGCTTAACGCATTATACAGGTCATTATCCAGGGCTATATTGTCACTTGTAATCTGGATTTGGTACTGCCAGCTCGGGCCGAAATCTTTAGACCATCCGTTCAAAACCAAATTGACGTCGTTATGCCGGCCGGTTAGGTTCTTCAGTTCAAAACTTTTCTCGGTAAAATCCACCTCGCCAATCAGGTGTTCTATCACGTAGGCAAACTTGCGGTCGCAAATCGAAACGTCCTTACAATAGACTTTGCCCGCTAATGCACTCTCGCTCAGTCGGTCTAAATTGCCTGACGCTTCGAGGTCAATGTCAACTTGTCCCCGGGGACGGTATTGGTTGAAAAATCTTTGCAAAGCGGTAAGTGTGCCCCACCTTTCCAAAAACGTTCTCTTATCGAAGGCAAATGCATCACCGCCGATTCCCTGGCTGCTGAGCAAATCTCTTATTTTAAGATTCAGTGAATAACTATTGTCCTGCTTGTAATTCAACTCGGCGGCCAGGATATCTATCGTCCACAGCTTCTCGAATGCAGGGATATCCGCCGATGAAATCCCACCGGCTATTGTAACCCTGCCGGGCTGCCAGAATCCAACCAGGGTGCTTTCGCCGGGGTCAGCACTTTTATCTGTTGTTATATGGAAGCTGTAACTGTCCCGCGTCTTTTCGGCAGGTCCGAATCCTGCATCGAGCGATACTGCCGCAACGACTTTGGGCTCCCCGTTTGAGACCTTGCTGTATTGGAGCGTCCCCCTCTCCAGAAGAACAACGGGCATCTTCCCGGAGCCGCCCTGAGGCGCCCTGATTTTAAGTGCAGCTACATTCCATCGGCCTGTGTCTAAATCGTATTGGGCGTCGACAACAAAATCTTTAACACTTATTTTTTTCAGACGGGGATGCAGCAGCAATAAGCTGCCTATCCCGAAGCGCGCATATACCCTCTCGGCTTTGAGTATGGCGTCATCGTACTTCTGTTCCTGGTAAGGGCTGATTACAAGCTTTTTAATAACGACCGAGCCGTCAAACTTGAAATCAACCGATTTGGTTTTGATTCTTGCATTGGTCAGCTCGGCAATCTGTCCTATGGCGATATGACGCAGGGCCCGGCCTACCAGCACAAAAACAAGCAATAAACAAAACGCCGGAATCAAAACTCCCAAAAACCGCCGAAGAAAAACCCTTCTGCCGTCTCCGGACTTCGCGGATTCGTCTGAATTCTTATTTTTAACCACGGATTTCACAGATTACACGGATTTCAATTTATAGTTGCAAGCTCATAGTAGAATAATCATTTATCATTTATCAATATCGAAGACCCGGCGTTCGTCAGCCGGAATCATTTTCTTATCGCCTTATCTGCAATATCTCGTCGGCAATAAGCACCGTCGTACTTTATTTTATCCACGGCATTATATGCACTTACTTTCGCATCAGCGATTGTTCGTCCCAGGGCGGTTACGCACAGCACTCTGCCGCCGTTAGTAACTAAATCTCCATCCTGGATTCTCGTGCCTGCGTGGAATACAACAACGTCTTTGAGCTGCTCGGCCTCCTCCACGCCGGTTATTCTTTTGCCCTTTTCGTAAGCGCCCGGATAACCGCCTGAAGCCATCACCACACAAACCGCCGGCCGCCGGTCCCACTCGAGCGTGACCCCATCCAGCTTGCCGTCACAGACTGCCAGACAAACTTCCAGCAAATCACTTTTCAGCCGCATTAAAATCGGCTGCGTTTCCGGGTCGCCGAAGCGAACGTTAAATTCCAGCACTCTCGGCCCGCCGGCGGTAATCATAAGCCCTGCATACAGTACACCCTTATACGGCGTGCCGTTCCGATTCATACCATCCACCACCGGCACTAAAATTTCACCTGTGATTTTGTCCATCAACGCCTCAGTAACCACCGGCGCAGGACTGTAAGCGCCCATTCCGCCGGTGTTGGGCCCCGTGTCACCGTCACCGATGGGCTTGTGGTCCTGCGTTGATTCCATAACGTAAATATTTCGACCGTCCACAAAGGCCAGTATCGACGCCTCCTCGCCTAACAGCTTATCTTCGACGATGATTTTGTCACCCGCCTGCCCGAATATCTTATCGCACATTATCTTTTCAGCAGCTAAGATGCCGTCCGCGGGGTCATCGCACACAAAGACGCCTTTGCCCTTTGCAAGCCCCGCCGCCTTTACCACCACCGCTTCGTCTCTGCTTGCGATATATGTTTTGGCATCTTTGAATCTCTCGAAGATTCTGCCCTCAGCGGCCGAGATGGCACTGGAGCGCATCAGTTGTTTTGCAAATGCCTTGTCCGCTTCGAGCTGTGCCGCCCCTGCGCTGGGCCCGAATGCTTTTATGCCGGCCGCCTCAAACGTATCAACCGCTCCTGCTGCCAGTGGGTCTTCCGGCCCGACCACCACAAGGCCTATATCATTTTGTTTTGCAAAGTCCACCAGCTCATCTATATCGTCAGCCCCGATAGGGACATTTTCTCCGCACCGCCCTGTCCCCGCATTACCCGGCGCGATATAGAGTTTGCCCAGGTTTTTCGACTGGGCCAGTTTCCACGCAATCGAATGCTCCCGCCCGCCGCTGCCAATTAAAAGTACATTCATCTCACAACCTCAAATGACTATCGGTTATTCCTTCGCTTTTTGGTTCTGCATTGCCCCCTAAACTATTGCAATTTGCGGCTAAAGGCAAGAAAAAAGGCCGCAAGCAGCCGGCTTACCGGCTTTCAAACCCTCGCGTTGCGGGGTGCTCGCAGCCCATTAGTTGGCAATTATGAATTGCAGCCGATGCCCGCATTTTTTTGGCAGGCCACACCGCCCGATTATACCCAAACCGTACGACCTGAGTTTATCCCTCCGGCGGCACGATGCTAATCTGGTCTGAACCCTGGAACAGTATTGCGCTCTCCGGATCCGATGTTTCATGTATGGTCAGGGTTGCAAGGCCGTCTTGGAACGTACCGGGGTCAAGGTTTTCAGTTTCTACTTTCACCACCAGGTCCATCAGACCGTCTCCGTTCACATCCTCTTCGTGGGCCAAGAGCTTATTACCCTTTCCGCGCACCGCTACGCCAGAGCCGGCAAGCGACACACTTTCCGGGTCCACGGTCGTCGCATCGAACGTCTCGCTGGAGAGAATCGCCACCGGAATCACCCCATTAGAACCCAGGTTGATGCTATTCGGGTAGCTCCCCGGCTTGATGTCTATCGCCACTTGCGTAACACCGCCACCAGGAGCCGCCAGCGTGACAACTGCATGGTCTCCGCCAATTTCACCAAAACAATCAATTTCCAGATCAACTTGCTGCCCGTTTTCATAGACTACTGTCAATGGACCTGAATTAAGAGTAATGAATAGCTCTTCGCCTGCATAATGCTGCTCGGGACCAACCCAAAACTCCGTACCATACACCGTTACGTTGGCATTCAGGCTAACGTCTATCCAATACGTGACCTGGGCCCATTTGATGTTTACGTGGCTGTCAGGCTTTGCGTACAGCCACCACTCGATAATGGCTCCGGTTGTAACTCCGGGATCAGGAGGTAGAAGGTTCGCCGTACCGGATACGTTTAGATTACCACTTATTGTGTAGTCGATATCCCACGTTTCACCGGCTGGAACGATCTCATCAGCCCTCAGAGCCAGTGCGGCGCATAGCAACACTGCTATAACACCCCATAAGATTGTCGAAAATCCCGCCCTCGCACAACTGTTCTTCTTTTCCATAGCTCTGCTCCTTAAAAAATAGAAATCCTTGGTTTTAGATTACATTACAGAGATATTATCGGTCGAAGCAGACTTTTTCAAGCACTTTTTCTCTAATAACTATGGAAATATCAATAAACAAACTATTCACGAAAAAGCAGAGTTCCTTGACAAAGCACCCCATCGTAATGGCCGATATGGAGGATATCTGTCATAATTTTTATGTTTCTTGGGCTGGAGAGATGAGAAAAAAGGCCTTTACACTTGTTGAAGTTCTTATTGTCGTTGCGATTCTGGGTATCCTTGCCGCAGTCGTTATCCCCACATTTCAGGGTCATATTGCAAGTGCTCGCCAGTCAGCCGCCAAAGACTCCCTCAGTACAATGCGGACCCAGATCGAGTTGTACAAATTGCAGCACGGCGGGGCCCCGCCGGGATACGTGGATGGGTCCCCCGTCGCGGCGGCAATGCTGGGATTACAATTCACTGCCACGACTACGAAAACGGGCGCAGTTTCCCCTTCCACCGTCCCCGCCGACCCCTACATATATGGGCCTTATGTAAAGAAACTGCCCGAAAATCCCTTCAACGACTTATCGAACATCGCCTATGTAGCCGAGGCTACCGCCTTCTCTGACGCAGTTGACGGCACCTCCAGTGGATGGTTATACAAGAAAGAAACTGCCGAGTTCAGGCTCAACTGGACCGGCACCGACAGCAAGGGCACTTACTTTTACGATTACTAAACGCCGGGTATTCTCCGTTTCTCTCTTGATGATTTACTACATCTTCAAAAACTTCGCGATGGTAATGACCGGACGACTCTGACCTTTAAGCCCTTATCAATTATCATTTATAAAACGCCCTCGAATTCATTTACGGTTCTGGGTGCACCTCACGCTCGCCTGGTTTGCTCAAGCTTTCTTTGAATCGCTTTCTGGCATTTATGTTTGAATCTCGGGCCAATATCCATCAGGCAATACGAAGACCTCTTGCGGTTATCGCCTGGTTCGGCTATTCTTAAGGATAGAGAACCTGACCTGCAGCTTGCCGGGAACTGACTTTTGTAAAGTAATCTAATGACCTTTGAATTACTAATGAAACTTGGGTGGCACCCTCTCGTGCTTCGCAGCGAAGCGCTGCTTCGCAGAGTAGTACAAACTTGTTTGGGGGTGTTGAAAAATGCCTTATTCAAGTGTTTGGAGTAATTGTTCGTTTCATTTGTTTTTCAAACTTCAATAAAAGGAATTTACAGTGGCAAAGAGTCTTGCTCTGGCCTATCACAATCTTTCGATTATGCTCGATGCCGGCGTACCGCTGCTGCGCTCGCTCAATACCGTTGGTTCGGGCTTAGACCTGCGTCTGCGAAGAGATTTTCTTAAATTGGCCGAGTCCGCCTCGAAAGGCAATCCCCTGGCGGAGACGATGGCCCAAAGCCCCAAAATATTTGACCCTGTGGACGTAATGCTTATTAAGGCCGCCGAAACATCCGGCAGCCTGCCCGATTCATTCAAGCTCTTATCGCAGTGGCACGAGTCCTCTCAACGCATCCGAAAAAAGATACTCTCAGGAATGGCCCTGCCTATTCTTCTGATTCACGCGACAGCGTTTCTCGCTCCCTTTCCGGGTTTCGCTCTGGGCGGCTGGCAAATAGAACTCTATCTTATCTCCGTAGTAAAAATCCTTTCATTGTTTTACATACCAGCCGCGATAATCTTTGTTATTCTCCGTATGACGCCGAAGACCGGCCTTCTTCGCAGACTGCTCGACCACCTGACGCTAAAAATACCGCTCCTGGGCCGGGCTGTTTACAAACTCGCCCTTAGCCGCTATTGCTGGGTATTCCACATGCTCATAAAGGCCGGCGTACCAATTACGGATTGTGCCGAAAAGGCAGCGGCCGCCGCAGGCAACGCCGTCGTAACCGACCTGGTCAAACCGGCTGTCGCAAGTACAAAGGCCGGCAGGCCCGTCTCCGACGGATTGTCAACAGAACTGCCTCTGGATTTCCTGGACATCTGGCGCATCGGCGAAGAAGTCGGCAAGCTCGATGATGTTACAAAACGTCTTGCCGACAACAACGCCGAGGCCGCCGAGTTCTGGCTCAACGAGTTTGCACGCTGGCTGCCGCGCCTGGTCTATTTCCTTGTTTGTCTCTTGATGATTTACTACATCTTCTACTTCTACAGCTACGTATATACTTCGCAATGGTAATGACCGGAGAACTCTGACCTTTAACCAATTATCAATTATCAATTAAAACCGTCCTCCGTCCTCCGTCATCTGTCCTCCGTCCTCCATCATCTGTCCTCCGTCCTCCATCATCTGTCGTCCGTCCTCTGTCGTCCGTCCTCTGTCTTCTGTCGTCCGTCCTCTGTCTTCTGTCGTCTGTCTTCTGTCGTCCGTCATCTGTCTTCTGTCGTCTGTCTTCTGTCGTCCGTCCTCTGTCGTCCCTCCTCCCTCGTCTCTCCTCCCTCCTCCATCGTCCCTCGTCCTCCGCCTTCTGCCATCCAACTTTAGTTATCTTCGAAAATTTGAATTTGTTTCGGATTCTTGTCCGCCGTAGTCTTGACGTAGGCGGATCGGAATTCGTATTTCGGATTTCACAATGTAGGGTGTGCAACTTGTTTGCACACGCTGGCCCCTGCTCCGCAGGGGGTCTTCTTTATATTTCCCCCATCCCGCGCATTTGCACTTCGACATTGGACATTCAGATTCGATATTCGATATTCTTTTTCCCCTTTTTTCCTTTTTTCATTTGACTTTCACGGTCTATTACGCTATTTTATCTAACTATTAACCTTTGAATTACTAATGAAACTTGGGTGGCACCCTCAAACTTGTTTGGGGGTGTTGAAAATGTTTTATTTGAGTATTTGAAGTAATTGTTCGTCTCATTTG